>Ga0307509_10003637_pt1 | contig 23104 bp, 11 predicted proteins | sample 10_EM_MG_FD_202245 | JGI IMG/M metagenome (GOLD analysis project Ga0307509, IMG submission 202245) | Populus trichocarpa ectomycorrhiza microbial communities from riparian zone in the Pacific Northwest, United States - 10_EM | ecosystem: Host-associated > Plants > Roots > Unclassified | place... | reverse complement strand
TTTTTTCTTTCTAAAAGTTATCTTTTATCAATTATTCTTATGAACTAGTTATTTTCCCTTTATTTTAATGTCACTGGAATAATCTTATTGATAAATGAATGTAAATTTATAAAGGTAATTGATTAAGTATTTTAGTTGAATAGAAAATGATAAAATTAATATACTTTAATAGATAAAATAATTGTAAAAGGTGGAGAAATTCAAGGACTATTTTAAATGCATTTAAAGGAAAAATTAAAAGAAGTGATGAAAAAAAACATGCAATTGACCAAAAAAAATAGAAAAATATAAGTCAAGAGACTAAACTGGAAAAGGCAAAGAAATGAGGGGAAATTATATACTAAATTGAAAGAAATTTAGAGAAAAAGATTGAAATTAGATGAAAATAAAATAAATAAAAATTCAACGACCAAAATAGAGAAATTAGAAAGTTTGAGGGACATATTTAAAAACTTGAAAATTCCTATTAAACATGAAGGCTTTGAATCTAAGAAACTTGTCAAAAAAGTATGCAAGCTACAAAAATCTATTTATGAACTTAAGCAAGCTTTAAGGAGTTAAAATATTTATTTTGATGAAATAATCCAAAAGTTTGAATATATAAAAAATATGGATGAGCATTGTGTTTATTAAAGGATTAGTAAGAGTGGAATTATATTCCTAGTATTATATGTACACGACATATTATTGATATGCATTCCTTTACTCTAGTCACTAAAGATTTGATCGTCTAAGAATATATCCATGATAGATATGGGAGAAACAACCTATATAGTACGAATAAAGATCTATAATAATAGATCTAGAAGGCTGCCTGGATTGTGTCAATCCATGTATATAGATAAAATGTTAAAATGGTTAATCATTGAAAAATTCAAAAGAGGATACTTATCTATTTTTGCAAGGAATATGTCTCTCCAAGGTTATGTTCTTCAAGACACAAATTAAAAGAAATAGGATGGAAAAAATAGCCTATGTTTTGGCTATATGATCCATCATGTATACGATGCTATGTACATTACCAGATATATCTTATGTTTTAAGCATAATGAGTTAATACAAATCTAATCCAGATAAGGGTCACTAAAAGATACTTTAAAGTATTTTTAAGTACTTCAAAAGAACTAAGAATATCATTTTTATCTATGGAGAAGATGAACTTGTAGTTCATGGTTATTCATATGCTAGTTTTTAATCAGATATTGATACTAGTAAATCATAATCTAAATATGTTTTTACTCTAAATAGTGGTGTTGTGAGTTAGAAGATTCCTAAATAAGAGATCACAACAGATTCTACAACTGAAATTAAGTACCCCTCCATGTTTAAGGGAGAAATATACGTTGTTTGTATCAAAAAGTTTATCATTACACTGCGTGTGGTTCCTAGCATTATTAATCTAGTTGCTCTATATTATGATAATGATTGAGCTATTACACAAGCAAAGGAACCAATGTTTCATCAATGATCCAAACATGCACTTAGACAATTTCATTTTATTACAAAAATCATATAAAGGAAATATGTAAAGATAGAATAAATACCCACTGAAGAGAGTCTTGTAGATCCTTTTTCTAAGGCATTGTCCTATAAGAAGCATAATTGCCTTATAGAGCGTTATTGTGAAAACCAGATAAATTATAATCTGAACAAAATAAAATATCGAATAGATTAAATAAAAGAATTTCAAGTATTGTAAATGGACACAATTGAATAAAAGGTAAGGTGTTGTGGTGTAATTAACTAAAAAGAGGAATTAAGTGACAAAAATAGAAATAAAAAGTAATGAGGGTCAATGTGTAAATAAATAAAACCTAGACTATAAATACTCCAATTTTCTCTCTTTTAGCTGAGAGTGTGAAACCAAGAGAGGGGGAGAAATTGTGTGATTTGTCTACACAAATTCTTGTTAATTTCACCAATTAAAGTGAGTAATTAGAGTGATTAGCTTAGTTAAATATCAAGAGAGGGTGATTTTAAGGTGGTGAGTGCTTTGGAAGAAGAAATTCAAGTTAGGGTTTGAAGAGGGAGGAGAAGAAAACTTGATTTTTTTTTCTTGCATTCTTTCCTTAAATCCTTATCAAAGTGAGGTAAATAACATGCTCCAAATGATTTATTCCTCTAATTTTATGTTTGATGAAGGATTATGTAAAATTGAAATTATGTGAAATTATGGGATTATGTTATAGATTATGGGAATGATACAAATTATGATTGAACCATGTTAAAATGCATTGAAATTATGTGCCAGTGTCAATAGTTTCAGATCGAGATCCAAGGTTTACCTCCCGATTATGGCCAAGTGTTCAACAGGCTCTCGGAACAAAGTTAAATTTAAGCACCGTTTTTAATCCTCAGACTGATGGTCAATCTGAAAGGACTATCCAAATATTAGAGGATTTATTAAAAGCTTGTATATTTGAGTTTGGGGTAAATTGGGAAAACCATCTACCACTAGTGGAATTCACTTACAACAACAGCTACCAGGCTACAATAGGAATGGCTCCCTATGAAGCCTTATATGGTAGAAGATGCCAGATGCTAGTGTGCTGGGAAGAATAGACAACTAATTGGACCAGAGTTGGTACAAATTACCTCAGAAAAGATAAAGATCATAAGGAATAGAATGAAAGCGACCCAAGATAGGCAGAAGAGTTATGCAGATAATAGGAGAAGACCCCTAGAGTTTGAAATTGGTGATATAATATTCTTAAAAGTAGCCTCGTGGAAACAGATATTAAGATTCGACATGAAAGGGAAACTGGTGCCAAGGTACATTAGGCCTTTTGAGGTCACCAAAAGGATCAGGCCTGTAGCCTACATATTAGCTCTACCTCCTTATCTGGCCAAAATCCATGATGTGTGACACGACTAAAAAGTTGATGTCTTCTCCCAAGTGTAGGAGTGTTAAAGTAATAAATAACCCGGGAAGACCGGGATCGAACCACAAGGAGGTTAACTGTATAAAGTACAAATAAAAAAATAGATAATAACAGAAAAGGAGTTGAAGAGAACTTTGAGATGTGATATTGATATAATGATTAAATAAGGATAAAATAATTGTCAAGGTTAGAAGATCCACTAATGGTATTTCAAACAAGTATAGTATAAACTCTTTCTATTACTCAACTAGAAACCACACACAAAGAAGGTTCCAATCGGATTATAAATTGTTAACATAATTACAATAATTATCTTATTTGAATAATGCTAATACTTGTAAATGTTGTCAGGTATTCTACTTAGAAAATGAAAGTTAGACCTAATGCCTAGAACAAACTAGAAATCGAATAATAACATCAATAAGATAAAATTGTCCAACATGTTTGGCCAAAAACTCAGGAACTTCAACAAAGGAAATAAGCAATACAATATTGGCCTGAAAGACTAATGTCTAAAGGATAGGAAAATAAGGCAATTTCAAGTGTTCATTAAAAAAGGGACAGTGTTATCAAAAAAACTAAGAAAACAATCCCAATAAAAAAAAACAACTACTTATTACATAACCAAATGATGGTTGAAAAACCTTAAGATTAATTTTTTATCCATCATTCAATACAAATTGTTGTTATATAACCTAGATTAGACACCATAAATATCTTCATTGGCAAGGAAGTTAAGCTCAAAGCAAAAAATGACATGATTGTCAATGCTGATAATTTTTTAAACGAGGAAACATTAGAAGAAGTAACTCACATCCTCTCATATGAAAATTCTCATACTAAGAAGGAAAAGGTTAGTTAATTTTCAATCTTGATGCAATAACTGAATGACTAAAACTCAATTTAAGAAGATAATAAATTAGAAACTCCTTTTAAAGACAAGTGACCATGATAATGCCATATCCATCAAGATTATTTTTGCTCTCCTTTACTCTTTTGAGGCCAAACCTAACCTATTGCCTTATCTTAATAGTAACTAAAAAGACAGACTAAAAAAAAAGGCAAAAATTATCAAGATTGATCGATCAAAACATATAGATGACTAATAGAAAAATATGGTGTTTTCTAAGCCAACAGTGGCTATAAGTCATCACCTTAAACTTTTGCAGATCACATCAAAATTCAATGGTGTACTAATGCAGAGAGTTTTCATCAATAATTATGTAGCACTCAACATTATGCCATTAACCCTAATCAAGATATTAGGTTTCTTGAAACATGTAAACGCAATGGAAATGCTAATTTAAACATTTTTCTAAGAGTTTCAAGGATCTCATTAGACAAATCTAAGTTTGTTTAAGGTTTATATGAAGATTACTTGAAGATTATATCTTATTTTTTAGATTTGATCAACTTCTTTAAAGTTAGGTTATCGTAAACCACAAGTCGTCCAAGTATTCGACTTCTAATAGTAATCCATATAAACTACTAGTAAGAAATCTCTTAAAACTCTTTCTAGAATACAGTGATCACTATATGTTTAAGTGCTAACTCTTTTTTTATGTTTTCAATTGTTTTTGTATCATTTATAACTTATATAATTTTCTCAACAAAAAAATATAAGGCATATTATTCTATTTTTAGGGAAACTTGATAACCCTATAAATAGTAAAATATGAATTTGCCCTATGAATAATATCACATATATTATTTCAGGATAGTTTTAGAAATTTATTCAATCAAGTCTCTACTTCATTTTTCTCAGTCGAAAATTGTAATCTCATGTATTAATTACATTTTAGTTTTCAATTTCTATTTTTTTTTTACAATCAAGTAACTTGATGAATTATCCTAATTTAATTTCTAACCAAGGATTTCTATGTGTGTGACCCATTATATTTTCTAATATGTTAACCCAAATATAAATCACAATCCTAAATAAAACAGGATTAAATAAATTAAACAATGTAACTTATTATCAATTCAATAAATTGATTGATTTACATTTGAAGATCAAATACAATGTCTAGTAACGTGTCATGATCCCTCAAATATTAGAAAAGTCATAAGTGGTTTGACTTAACTTTTTAGTGACAAGTTTATCAATGTAATAATAATTTTTTGATTTAGACATTATAGCATGGAATGTGTCTACTTTGTTAAATCATGTTTATTCTCAACATCGTAGTCATTGATTCTTTGAATAAGATTTGAAAGCCTTTTTAAATCTCATTCCACCTTGTGTATGTATTTTATAATCAATATCATTCGATAATAGATGAAACATTTTTCCTAATTCATCTAGAAAGATAAATCCTCTCTTAATCACTTAAATAACTTTATATAGTTCATGTTAAACTTAATATCTATTTATTTTTCCCCCTAGATTAGGACAACTCATAATTAGGATAAAAGCATAACATTTCTTATATAAAATAACTTAGTAACATCAAGTTCAAGGATCACTTATACAATTGTCACTTGAGTCTTTCCATAAACATAGGTAATCTTTCATATGGAACTCTCATATAATTCAATTCAGTATACATGTCATTTAACAAGCACCTACATATTAGTTATAGGTATCTCTCATACCTCAGTTTATAAAAACAATTGTTACCTTTCATAAAAGTAAAAACATAATGTGTATCAGTCTCAACAACTCTAATTAATGTCTAGTCTTAATATAATATTGACCGGAAATATTTAGGAACAATATTTTGATGCAATAGGAATCTAATAAATATAATTACTTTGAATATTAAAACTAAATAAAATATTTATTAATAATAAATATGTTTTTACATTAACAAAGTCAATGTCAACTGTAATAAATTGATTAGCTACAAGGCATTAACACTAACAAAAGATTGGTCGCAAAATGTTTTATAAATAAAATTATAAAGTGGTTATAATTATTAAATTCCTATTGTATTAAATTATTTTTCCTAAATGTTTCAAGTCAATGTTCTATTAAGATTGGATATTAATTAGAGATGTTGAGACCAATACATATTATGTTTTTTTTTCCTTTATGAAAGGCAACAACTATTCTCATAAGTTGAGGTATGAAGGATACCTATAACTAATATATAGGTGCTTGTTAAATGACATGTATATTGAACTTAATCGTATGAGGATTGTATATGAAAAGATCATTTGTATCTATAGAAAGTGATCCTTAGACTTGAAATCATTAAGTTATCTTACATAGAAAATGTTATGATTTGATCCGACTATATTTTACCTTAATTAAAGGTAAAAGACATTAGATGTAACATAAACTATATGAAGTTATATGAGTGATCAAGAGAGGATCTATCACCCTAAGTAAATTAGGAGAAATATTCCACATGTTCTAAAATAATATTGATTATGAAATTCTTACATAAAATGAAATGAGATTTGAAAAGATTTTTCAAATCTTATTCAAATAATTAATGACTAGGTGTTGAGAACAAATATGATTTGACAGAGTAGATATACTCTATATTCGAATGTCCAAATTAGAATATTCTTGATAAAGTGATAATAATTAAACAGATAAATATATCACTGAAAAGTTAAGTCAAATAACTTATAAATTTTCTAATATTTAAGGAATCATGATGTGTAGACAAATGCACTTGATCTTCAAATATAAATCAATAAATTTATTGAATTGATAATAAGTTAATTTGTTTTAACTTATTTAATCTTATTTTGATTATGATTATTATTTATATCTAGGCCAATATATTAGGAAATCTAATGGGTCGCATACATAAAGAACCATTGGTAAAAAAATTAACTAGGATGATTAATCGAGTATGATTTAATTGTAAATAAGTTTAGAAATTAAGGACTATAATGTAATTAATATAGGAGATTACAATTCTAGACTTATAAAAATCATGGAAATAATTATATAAATTTTAAAACTATCTTGAAATAATATATGTGATATTTTTTAGAGAGCAAAGTGATGTTTTGCTATTTATAAGGTAATCAAGTTTTTTCCATAAATAGAATGTTGTGCCTCGTATTTTTAGTACATATTATATGATATAAAAACACTTGCAAACATAAAAAGAAAGAGCTAGCACTAAAGGTATATCTATCCTTTCCTCTTAAAAAGAGTTTAGAAGATTTATGATCTGGTGGTTTATGTGGATTATTGTTAGAGGCTGAACAATTGAATGATTTATAATTTACAACAACTCATCCTTGAAGAGTTGATTATACCTTAAAAAGAAGAATTAATTTTCAAGTATTGTTTTTCTTAAACCTAAAATAACCCTAGATTGTCTAACGAGGACCTTGAAACTCTCAATAAAAAATTTAATTTGTTGGGTTGTGTTTATGCATTTTGAGAAACCCAACACTATATTGTAACGGTGTAGACAATGAAGACCCATCTCAAGGCATGTCTAGTACTGGTTAATCCACTGAAATCTAAGAAAATGGTGGATTGTCTAGCTTTTCACAACTAAAAAGCTAACTTCTCTCTATTGTCTATACTAACTATTCATCCAATGTCATAGGGATGAATTTACTTGTATTTTTTTTTTTACAGAGGCATAACTATTGACCTCTCGAATAAATATTCAATCTTGTCCCACTAAGCATGTCAATTTATTGGTCACTCAAGTACTCTTCTTATCAATACGTTACCAGATATTGAGAAACTATACAATAAGAACTTAATCCTAAGATGAGATAAGTAACAACCTCATATAATGAAGTGGAGTGTGGGGATTTAATATTTCGATCCCTATAGAGAAAGAAAAAAATAGGCCTATAAAGTAGACGAGAGAGATTGCATGAATTAAAGTGAAAGAAAATAAATGAAAGTCATAAATAAAGTTGTAAAGAAAGCAATAAAAACCCTATAGAGAAAAAAGATAAATAAAATTATACTAAAAATTCATATATGGTACTCACCATTGTTTGTAATGACTATGTGAACCTATATATGTTGGTACCAAGTTTAAATTATATTTAAATATATAGATACTAATCTATATACATATTGGTATCAAGTAAGGAGATTTTATTGAATTCTAATATAAAATAAACTCCTTCTCTATTGATATTATATGAATCCTAAGATAATCTTATGACTTCTTATTAGTTATTCTACTGAGAACTCCTAGTCTACAAAGAACTAAGCTTTTTGGTTCTTTGTGCATGTTCAAACTCTCGTGGTTGCTCATGACTCTAAGTGTTTGGTCCATTGATTCCTTAAATCTTCATATTGATTGTTACTCTTTCAATATAGTTGATTTCATTATACTAAATCGATTTCAGCTCTTTTCTCCTACTTGTTGTATATAGTATGTGTTTGATAATATAGTTGAAAGTGTTTTTCATCTAATGCCATGTTAGATGATTTTTAATGATTTTAACATTTTGATATGAAAAATCATCTAATAAATATCAAATTCAATCCAATTGTGTTTTGAGAATTGTTCAACTAGAATACTAAAAGGTGTTGTGATTTTTTTAAATGGTATAAAAAATACTTAAATCAAGTTAATTCGTTTATTGATTTAATATTAACCCAAGTCTAGGTTAAATCTTGAGTTATTAAATTTTTAAGTTTATTAATTGAATCAAATTGAATTTAACAATTATGATACAAGCACAAAAAATAAATAAGAAAATGGTATGCATTAGCTGCTAGCAAGGTAGCCAAAACCCAGCATTAGACCAGCCATATGCTAATTAACAAAAACGAGCACAGAGACACGTATGTATGATAATTACCTAAAGAGTCAGTGCGCCAACACACCTCCTTCACTATGTAATCAGCGAAGGAGGTGATTTTTTTTTTAATTTTTTTATTTATATAAATTATTTTGATTTTTTATTATAAGATTATTACAATTTCAAACAAATATCTTAATATTTGATTTATATTTAATTTTATGAGTATTTATTTTTGTTATTTAGAATTAAGTTAAAATTAATTTTAAAAAACAAAGTTGTTAAAAGTTAAATCTAATAGAGTCAATTTCACTTATCATTATTTTAGTGGGTTAAACTATGAAGACTGAATTGATTCAATATGTCAACGTCTTAATATTAAATAAAAAAAACCAGTTTAATTTTTCAAAAGCCAAATATGTATTTTCTTGGTTGTTCATATTATATTTAGACTAGTTTAGTTGATTAGGTTACGTGGAGGAAACTTTAATATAGTTTAATTTTAAAATTGGATTAAGCAATAATTCAATTTGAAAATTTTCAAAATTACAATATTAAATTAAGTTTAAGAAATTATTTGACATTTTAATAACGATTAATTTTCAAAATATTTTTTAATCAGAAATATATTAAAATATTTTTTTTATTTTTTAAAATATATTTTTGAAATCATTACATCAAAACAATCCAAAAATATTTTAAAAAATTAATTTTAAATAAAAAGTTTTTAATTTTTGACTAAAACAGTATTTTAATTACAATATCAATCACGATCAAATAATAATAGAAAAACTTTTTCTATAACGTGAATATTTTTTTGTGTGTTCATAAAATTTATGTCCTGTAAACTAACAGCGAAATACAAACAAACTCTCAATTGTGACTTTGCTCTCTTCCTCATTGGTTTCATCGACTGGGCCTTTTTGTGCGTCTTTTCTAATCATTCTTCTTCTGCTTCCTCACCCTCTCCTCCCACTCCTGCCCCCAGACCCAACACAACTCATTTGTCGGTCTCCCCAAATACATTTCGTAATAAGCTATCTTTGTCTGTCTCCAACTTGAATCACTGGTCTCTCTCTCTAAGCAAGGCAAGAGCAAGAGCAAAAGCAAAAGCAAGCAATGGCTTCTTCACTATCAACCACAGCTTCTGCTTCTATGGTGACCAAAAGCGCCGCCATTTTGCCTCACTACAACACTCACAGGTTATCCACCCAGTCGTTTCGGCTCTCTCAGAAACCAAAGCTCCGATTTCTTGCTAAGGTGATATAAATCCTCTCTCAAATCTTTCTCCTTTTTCTTCATCATCTTCTTCTACTACTCTTTTTCCTACCATTTTGCAAATTGGGCTTCTGGGGTTAGCCTAATTACTGCTGAAAATGTAGAAAGTGAAGTAGTTGGGATTCTTAAAAGAAAATTGTCTTGATGCCAAGTTAATTTTGAGTGACTGAAATAAATTTCGAATTTAATTCTATATTTTGCATTATGATTTATTTATTCTCTAATTCTTGATTTTTGTTTCATAGATAACCCATTGATGAATGGATTGTTGTTTTCAAGATTCTTAGACTTTTGCACCTTCATCTCACTACATCGTCCAAATCAAATAGATTACTATGAACTTGCAGTGGGTTTATCTTGTCAGTTATCAGTTCGTATAGAATATAAACAGTAGATGCTTTAAAGATAACAAGGAGTGAACTTGCTATTCATTCCGTGGTTACTTCTTTTTTTCTTTGGCTTTAGCAGTAACGGTATCCTTGGGACTTCTTTGGATCTTAAGGTGGTCATCCACACTCAGACTCGCATTCACAAGAAATTATTTTCTTGCGGTCTCCCCAAAGATTTGAACTCCAAATGATAACGTGGGAAGATCTTGGTCAAATGCATGTAATTTATTTAAATAAATGATAGATTCATATCACCGTCCACATTTTGTCACTAGCATGAGAGCATCAACATTGTAGGTAAATATGGATAACTTGCGTCAAACATCTAACTTTTTGTTTGTTAGCTGGATTTCCCATTCAAGAGAAAGAATATCCCTTTGATTTAACCAAGGTTTGGAAATCGTTTCTAGGCTTCCACCTATAGCCTGTAATGGCATGAATACATTAGTTTTGGGTACTTTGATTTTTATTTTTTTTCTGGATAATTTGGTGGAGGTAAGACTCACACTTGTAACCTCCTCTTTTGATGTAGGTGCAACTACCAGTTAAGCTATGCCTTAGGAAAAAAAATTTCGTTGTTTTCAGCTTGCAAATTAAAATATTACATTACATTATTACCCTTTAGTTACATTTCATCAGACATTGGAGCAAAATCATGGTACAAACTATCTCTTGCATGTGTTTTATATGCCTCAGATTGTTAAAAATGGAAAATTATGCGAAGCCTTAGTCAATTTGGAATTTTGATTCAGACAATGGTTTCCTTCCTTTCACTTTCGACGTAAAAAACTTGAGAGGGCACAGATTAATTTACAAACTCACAATGTGGCTGGAGTAACTTTCAAGCAAACTTGAATAGGGACCATATGATCAATATAAGCTTTAATAGATGGGAAGTGTCTAGCTTCAATCGTCACTATAAACTTTCAAGCGAACTTGGGTAGCGACTATATATAGTCACCATGTTTGGGTCAGGTGCACTATGTTTTGTTAAGTCCAAATGCCCTCTTACCGAAATCTGAAACTACTCGCTGCATTCTAAACTTTGATATAGAGATGTAGTATTGAGAGACTGAAACTTGTTTCCACTACGTTGTAGGGTTTGCAGCCTACTCGTAATGGTACATATTTGGTGAAAGCTCAATTGAATGAGGTAAGCTTCTTTCAATGGTTTTCTTTAGAGGATCTGTTTTCAATTTTTTGTTCCTTCCTGGACAAGCTTTTGGGATCATCTGTTGCCTTCAAGGTTGCTGTGGATGGATCCTCAAATGCTGCAGCCTCAACTCTTGCCAAATCTGAAGTACCATTGCAGGAAGCAAAGGATGCCAAGCCATCAAATGAACCTTCACCTCCCTCTTTGGCTACAGAGGAGTCAATCTCTGAATTTATTTCCCAAGTTTCAAGTCTTGTGAAGTGAGTGACCTCAACATTATAATGATTCATATAATCCTTGTTTTATTGTATATGATAACAAATATGTTTTTCATCTTCAATTCAGGCTTGTTGATTCAAGAGATATTGTGGAACTGCAGTTGAAACAACTTGATTGTGAACTTTTAATCAGAAAAAAGGAGGCTTTGCCTTTGCCACCATCCCATTCTCCAGTTGTTATGATGCATTCACATCCACCTCCACCTTCACCCGTAATGCCAGCAGCCACACCTGCAGCTTCTGCTGCAGCTCCTGCTGCAGCTTCTAGTCCATCACCTTCTGCCATATCACCATCTCCTCCTTCCAAATCAGTCAAGTCATCCCTTCCACCATTCAAATGCCCTATGGCTGGCACATTTTACAGAAGCCCTGCACCTGGTGAACCGTCATTTGTAAAGGTGTGTTATCTGTACTTAGCTGTCGTGTTTTATTTGAACAATGCTTCCTTTATAATTGATATGTTGTCTATATTGGTGCTCTTTCTGTTGTTGATTCCTTTTAATACAGGTTGGAGACAAAGTGCAGAAGGGGCAGGTTGTATGCATCATTGAAGCCATGAAATTGATGAACGAAATAGAGGTAAGTTTTATATTTCTTCTGCATTTAGTCTTTATAGGAGATACTTGTAATACTTCTATCTTTCATATGCTGGCTTGTCCTTTGCTTTCTTTATATTGATGTAGAATGGCTACAAGAAATTGAGGGGAAATGATAGAAAACCTAGAATCTAACAGGCCAAATCTTTCAATTCTACAAAAGAGCTTTCTGAATCTCTTAAAATTGACAAGAAGATTCTGAAACTTGAATTTTTATTCATCAAACAACTATGTAATACATAAAATAAAGTGTTGTAGGCATACCAAAATCATAATCTTTCCTACCAGAATAAGAACTATAATTTCAACAAAATAAACATTCTAATAATAATAAGGAAAAGAATAAGGAGAGGATGTTCTCAAGTATGATTATTTGTCCTAGCTGTGGATGATTTTGAAACTCACCCCAAATCAATTCTTAGTTTGCTTTTTGGAAATCACATCTGATGGCTTGGAGGTACATTTGTATTTAAGAAAGAGTGCACGGCAGCCAGACCCTTAAAATTGCAAATAAGAAAACTTTCAAAAAATTGATAGAATTACGTGATTAATAAAATTACAAGTAATTTGGACATGCTATTATCCAGCATCATATGCCCTGGTTGAATCAGGAAATCTGATGATACCTGTTCAAAAGCATAATGATATTCTATGTGAGATAGCTTTGGATAGGTGATGATGCATATAAGGGTTCCATGGGATTGAAGAGTGTTTAATTTTAATATTTGATGATGCGGGACAATAAATAATAAGAATTAAAACAAGAAAAGAAAGAAGCTTTTAGAGAAGAAGCTGAGAAGTGAAAGCAAAGAAAGAGAAGAATAGGGATTGGAGATATGCAAAGTCTGCAAATTTTTCATTAATCATCAAAACTGTCTAACATTTAGAAAAGTAGGATATAAATACTAAAACCCTAACTAGAACAAGCGTTTGGGCTTATGGCCTACTAAATAAAATACCCAACAATAATTAAATCAAACCCAACAAATAAAATCAAATTAATAAATCTTAACTAAAAGTTCATATAAATTAAACCCATAAACATAAGCTAAAGCCCAATTTCTCAATGGTTTGGGCTATCCTCTATCGTCTATAATCATACGCGTACGTAACCAATGTTTCCGGTTCGGTGTTCCCATCAATTCTCCCGAGGTTGGAAGAACTCGACCCCATCGAGTATAGGTCAAGGCAGCTCCGATAATGCTCTCAAAGATAAGGATCAAGCTGTTATGATGTCTCTCTGATGATCCAAGTATAGTCTGAATCTGGTCGTCGAGTCAATATACTGGGATTTGTTGAAGTTCATCATCCCTGGTAAAAAAAACTTGTGCATTCAAAGTAGCATTAATATGTTTCTTTTGTGCCAATGATATGGATAATGAGGTAGGGGTATCAAAAGGAGCATCAAGAATAGGTTGTATTTTATAAATAATGAGGTCCTTCATGTTAAAAGTAGAGCTAATATCAAAGTTTAATGGCAATTTAATGACATAATTATTTGATTCAATCATTTGCAACACTTTGAATGGTCTAGCACTACTTGCAATTTATGATCGGTTTCCAAAGGACACCGTTCAGGTCTAATCTGTATCATGAAATAATCTTCAACATTAAATGCATCATGATACTTAAGTAAATCAGCTCGAAATTTGTGTTGTTCATTACTTGCTTGAATTTGTTTTATGATCTCAACATGCAAATTATGAACTCCACATGGTAACGACTCAGTTGACTTAGACATCCTATCATGAGAAGATATGGGAAGGTGTTTTATAGGCTTCTCAGGTTTGTAACTATGAACATTAAATGATCGAGGATGTGGAATGAGACAAACATTGTTTGAAACATGTGTAGATATGGTATGGACACAATCAAGTAAACTAGGATTATCTTCATCTTCCTTATCACGTGCATGAGGTAAGGGGTCAGAAAGCTCAACATGTTGTTCTAAACTTATGATGTGCTCGACACCAAGCATGTGGGGTGAGGAATCAAGTAGTTTAGGAGGACTAACATCATGAAACTCTTCTAAGACCATACTTGTCTCTATAGGCAATTTCACTGAAGAGTTCCCTAAAACTTCCTCTACCACTAAAGCAGACATATCAGACTCTTCTCTAATGTCATTCTCAAGCTCACGTGGACTCATTATGTTAAGTCCCTCTTCTTGCACATCTTCGTCATCTAGGTCACTAAAATCCTCAAGATTAGGCTCATACACTTCAACACTACAATATTCCTCTTTACCTATATCCTTATATTTTTTTATGACTAAAGGTTTAGAGGTACAATCTAAAGAGATATGACCAAAACCTAGACAATTAGTACACTTAACCATTGAACTCACCTTAGACACTTCATTAACAACTCGTTTGCCTTTATCTTTCTTATAAAGTTGGAAGTTACTAGGATTAGGTCTGTGGGGTGGAGCACCTAACAAAGAATTACTACTTCTGAATTGGGAACTAATAGGGATACTATAAGAGTCCTGGCGATTCTTCCACCGATTCTTTGTGACCAACTTGTAGTCTTTAACTAAGGTATAAGCTTGGTCAATGGTAGATACACCTTGAAATACAACTTCTCTTCTAAGATCATCTTTCAAGCCTTTATAGAATCTACGCAAAGTCATGGCTTCATTCTCTCTTATGGCACATCTCATCATGTAATCGTTAAACTGTGTTATATACTCATTGATAGATTTATTCCCTTGTCTTAGATTGTTTCATTGGTCTAAGAGTTTATTCCTATATAGCTGGGGTAGGTACTTCTCCTGAAGGTTTTGTTTCATTTTGATCCAATCAGTTATAGGAGGTTTACCTCTCACTCTAAACAATCTTCAACTTCTCTCCAATAAGTTTTGGCTTCACTAATAAGCATCATCTTAGCAAATCTAACTTTCCTATTATCAGACAAGTTATGTCACTCAAAGAATATATTCAAATATCCAAGGGTCATGACGACCATCAAAAGTGGGGGCTTCTATTTTGTTAGGACTCAAGACTCGCTCATCAAAGTGATCGTGTTTAGAGTAACCTAAATGATAGTCATACTGGTGGCGCTCAGAATGAACTTGTCCATAATGATTATTCTTGTGATATTTATTGGTCTTTGAGTGCCTTATTCAAAAACTCTCTTGGGGCTCAATTCTTTTAAACATGGTGATCACCTAAGTTTGCAGTTCCCTTTAAATGATCATAAGAGTATCATTAATGGTCGAGTCTACAGCAAGTGTAAACTTAAGCTTGAACACTAGATGATCATGACATAAATGTATGCAACACTAGCTTATAAATGGAATTGAGATCACAAATGGTTCTTGTAAGTAAAATCACAACACAAAAATAAAGCTAATCTTTTTTTTTTTTATGTGAAGATTAATCAAGAACAGATTATGACAGGAAAGTTATAAGCACGCAATGCTAGACCTTTTAAGTGTAAATGATTAATCAAATAATGGCCACAACTTTTACTAGCTTCAGCAAGCTCAACAACTAGTTGCTAAATATCAATGAAGACAGAGGTTGATAAGCAAGAGTTTACAAATAAAATGCAAGATGGGTTTTTTTTTTCTAGGCACAAAACTAATATTAATGATAACTCTAAATGATAGTTGCACTACCAAAAAAGGAAAAAATTCAACAAATTAAAAGATGAAGAGATTCACTAACTAGATTAAGGGGTGGAAGCTTTCTGTTGCTGATGTGGCATACTGGATGACTGGTCTGCTGACGTGGCTTCACTGGCTGACATGGCTCTGAGTTGCGCATGACGTGGCACTGGTGTGGCTTCAATGGGCTGGCTTGGCTAGTGACGTGGCATGAGTTAATTAATTTACCTTGAAAGCTTTCTGAAGTCTCCTTGTCTTCTGCGATTTCTCGATTGCTGTTGCTGGCGGCGAGGCGTGACTGCTGATCTGTTGATACATCTGTTTAGGCGTCGCAAGGGCTGAAAGACTAGTTGTGGTGGCTGCAGCTGGAGGGTGTGATTTAGTGGTGGCTGCGGCAGATGGTTTGTAATGCTGATTTGGGTTGCTGGAGACAGATCTGCTATGGCGGCGCTATGGGACTATGGAGACAGCACCTCGGTGTGGCTCTGTGGGCTTTTTGTGGCGCGGAGTGGTGGCTGGATGCCTGATCTGCAGATGGCGGGAAGAGGATGAAACTGGTTGATGCGCCGCCGTCGACGAAGATCTACTGCTGCTGGTGTGGGTGACATGTTGTGGCTGTGGGTTGTTGACGGCAGTAAATCGGCGTGTACCTATGGATTGATGTGGTGGTGTTGGCTGTGATCGGCGTTTTCCAGATTGCCGAGTTTTTGACGATGAACAGTGAACAATGAACAATGTTTTTTTTTTTTTGTAATCACAGTATGATTTTTTTTTTAGATCAAACCTGATCCATGGTTTAGCATAAACATGTGGATCGTTTAATTGTAAGAACAATTAAAACCCTCTCTGATACCAAATTTGATGCGAGACAATAAATAATAAGAATTAAAGCAAGAAAAGAAAGAAACTTTTAGAGAAGAAGCTAAGAAGTGAAAGCAAAGAAAGAGAAGAATAGGGATTGAAGATATGTAAAGTCTGCAAATTTTTCATTTATCATCAAAACTGTCTAACATTTAGAAAAGTAGGATATAAATATTAAAACCCTAACTAGAACAAGCATTTGGGCTTATGACCCACTAAATAAAATACCCAACAATAATTAAATCAAACCCAACAAATAAAACCAAATTAATAAATCTTAACTAAAAGTTCATATAAATTAAACCCAAAAACATAAGCGAAAGCCCAATTTTTCAATGGTTTGAGCTATCTTCCATCGTCTATGATCATACACGTGCGTAACCAATGTTTCCAGTTCGGTGTCCCCATCATTTGAGTTTCAAGTTTTACTCTGTTAACTGTCCCCCAGCGGCATGATACGTCTTTTATCTATAAGAATTTCAGAGGCTGTCCATCTGTGTGATTCCATGCCTCTAATTTCTTTCTAACTTATCCTTTTGCAAACTACAGCTTCTTCCCTGCCATCCTCTCTGAGAAGAGAAGAAAAACGAATAGAAATGATCTCGCCTGCTCTTAATGTCACTAATCATTATTTATGGATATCATGATTTACTCTAGTGATAGTGATTTGGGAACCATTTCCCTCAATTCTGTTCTTCTTTTTTACATCTCTACCTAATTCTGCTGCATTATAATCTGCCCTTCAGGCAGATCAAACGGGAACCATAGTGGAGATCCTTGCTGAAGATGGCAAGCCAGTCAGTGTTGATACAGTAAGTTTCCTTAGCAAACTCTTCCAAGAAAAAAAAAATAAAGAAAGAAAGAAAAGTAATGTGGATTCATTCGTTGCATTTTAGTTTATGCCTTCTTTAAATGGTCCCTTGCAGCCTCTATTCGTGATTGAACCATGAAGCACTATTGTTGAGTAGGCAACTAAGAGAAACAAGTGCAACTTAGAAGGCAAGTGCAGTTGTTAGCAATATGAGTGCAGTTCTTGGTAATGTGAGATACGGCATTGTTATTTTGTGCTAATGTTTTGTTTGAAATGAGCAGTTAGGTAGAGATGAAAATTACTTATTCTTATGTGAATTATTTGTTACTGAATCTTTATTGCTCCAACTGAGAATAATTTTATCATTCCATATTTGCATATCTTATACTAGTTGCTAGTTCATCAGTGAAGAATTGTAGGCTGATTAGATCCATGCAATCTGGACTGCATTCATTGATACCGGGTTAGCTAGCACTTCTGTATTGTGCTGCCTGCCGACCTCCCTTGGAGTGCTTGTAGCTGGCATAGCACCTGCATATATGCCTTTCATTCTCTACTCTTTGATGCTTTTGTACTGATTTTGAAACTTTTGAACAAATCCATGAATTCCTTGACCTTCCAAAATTTGTCTACACTCCATGCTCCTCATGCCCAAATTTTTTAAAAAGAAATATTGAGATAAAAGAGAGGGAGATAGGTGAGAAAGAAATGTTTTTGGTTGCGGAGATGAAGACAACTATTTTGTTAATATTACATCCTTCTAAAAAGGAGGAAAGGAGCGAGGGAGACGGGGAGACAACCAATTTAGTTTTTTTCCCACAAATATTCCTTTAATTATTTTATAATTTCAATTTTTTTTATTTTACTAATCTTCAAATGTGTTTTATTAGACATGCACACAGTGCATGATAATTTTAATCTTAAAAATACTTTTTAAGAATGTAATTGTTTAAAAATTTTGGAACAATTTTTGGTTTTTTTCATTTCATCAAATTAATAGGAAAAAATAAATATCTTAAACTAGTCTATAAATTATTTTGAACAATTTAATAATTTATAATAATTAAAAAATGAATGAATTAAAGTAAATTAATTTTCTAATAAATTGAATAAAATTAATTAATCAAAAGTGGCTTTTATTAAAAAGTATTAGAAGAACTTTTCGAAACCAAACGAGTTAGTTTTTAACATTATAAGATGAAATTATTATTATCTTGTATTTTTAATAATGTTAGATAAGTATTTTATTTGATAAATGATTGTTTAATTATTTATTTTATTTGGAGAAATGATATGATGACTAAGTAAATCATAATTTGATTATTTTATCTTCTTAGCAATGAATTTTTTTTACAATGATTACAAATTTTTTTAATGTGATTTTGATTAATGGATAAATTATCATTTTAAGTTAGTTTTAAAAAAATAAAGTTTATTATAAACTAAAATGAAAATAATGATGTTTATTTATTGTTTCAAGCATGGCAAGATTCATGGTAATACAAATTAAGCGTAAAATTTATTTTTTTTCTTGCAATTTGTTATGTCTAGTCCTACTCAATCAAACACAACATAGGCATTTAGTCTCTTTTATGTACCATTATCAAACATAACTTTATATTTGCTTTCAGTTCTGTCCTATTCTCTTTTCTTGACTAAGTTTGTTTTTTCTATCTCGAAATAGTAATAAAACTAGTTTTTTTGGCCTATACCATGCTGCCATAAATTAAGGCATAATGATTAAGAATATGTTTGGGAACGCAGTTTGCACCGCGTTCTCAAAAAATTCAAATTTTTTTGTTTTGCTAAAATTTAATATATTTTGTATGTTTTAGATCGTTTTGATGTGCTGATATCAAAAATAATTTTTAAAAAATTTAAAAACATTATTAGCATGCATTTCGGCACAAAAAGTTAGTTGTAAAGCAACCACAACCACACTGCCAAATACTCTCTAAATAGACTGTATGGTTAGAGGTTAGATACATCAAAAGGAAGATAAAATCACCCTAAGACATCCTATGTAAACTGTTTTGTATTTTTATATCGTAAGAAAAAAAAAATTCAAATCATCATTTATGTTGAATTGTCTAACGTATTAAATTCGTATGATTATTAAGATAAAATTTAACCAAACCTTACAACAAAGTAATTTTGAACTTGGGTCTAAAAAAAACTCCATCCTCATTTTTAAAAATGATATGTGTTAGACCTTAAAGATAATGAAGAAAAAGAATTGAACTTCAACTTATTCCAATTTATTAAAGTTATTATAGTTTAATAGGGTTAATAGGGTCAAGTTATTATAGTTCTAGTTTTCTTGTTATAGCAAAAAAAAAAGCTGAATTTTTAGTCTAACTAGGTTTGGCCTTAAAAAAAGATAACAATGGTGAATACTATGCATATTAATTAAAGTGATGTTTTCATCATCCATATCTACCTTGGATGGTATATTGACCTTATCTTGAAGATGATCATTGGTAACGCTCATCAATCATTTTACAATAATAGAAAAATCATTTTATTTTTCCTCCTCTTGAGTCACTACATTTATTTATTTTTACTCAAACCTCTTTAGGACTCTATATATTCATGCAAGATATATCTAATTATTAGAATTGGAATCTTTATTTGTTTTTTCAACCAATTCAGTCTTCAGTGTTGGTTTAGATTTTAGAACCTATTATTGAACAATAGTTTTTCTAACATGGAAGGGATAATATTTCTCCTTTCAGCCACTTTTAATTTTATTTTTGACCTTTTAGGTGTAGTTCTTTGAATTGTTCTTAGATTACGTATTTCTATATCATTGACAGAAGTCGCGATCATGGCCATATTGAATCTTGCATTCTTGTGGTTGCTATATATGGATAATTTATTTTATTATTATAATAATAAACCTTGTCTTTTAAAAAAATTTAATTTAGTGTCAACAACAGTTTACAAAATAAGTCTGTATGTGCCAACACCAACAACCAGTATTCTTATGAGTTTATAAATAGATTGTGCAAAGTATTTTTATGTTAGTTTAAATATATTTAAACTTAACCAAATTGCTACTTTGCAAGATAGATTTTTAACCAATGATTAAAGCTAGATATTTTTAATTTTTTTAAATAATATTAAGATTTGAAAAAAAAAGTATTAGATGAACTTAGTTCACCGTCTAAAACCGTGGACCAATCAATAAAACTCTTAAAAATTATTAAATTTATATGAACAATTTATGGATGATATTTAGAATGTTAATTTTTTTTAATTTAATAGAATATTCATAATTTCATATGGAATGAGATAATTAATAATGCATCAATGGTGTGTATCCTCAGTAAAATGGTAAGCATCAATAAAATAATTAATAAAATGATAGGTATTAAATAATTTAATAATGGTAAGCATGATATTAAATAGATACGATAGATGTGGAACTCGTGCTATGGTGTAGGGTTATACTATTATTTTTTTTATTAAAAAATGATGTTTAAAAAAAATTCAAAAGTCCTTTAAAAAACAAAACCCTATAAAAAAAAGCAGAGTTAACCTGAGTTAACCCGTCAAACTCGTAACTCATGTCATGAGATTGGGATAACTCGAAAGAAAAGAAAATAAAAAAAACTACAAAGCTCAATTTAAAAAAAAAACAATTTGAATGATGAAATTAGAAAATAAAATAAGTAAGAAAATTGTGTCGAACCGCTTTAACTTTTCAAACTCGTAACTCAGGTCATTAAACCACAAGTACCCTACATGGAAAAACCACAAAGCTCAATTTCTAGCCAATCAAATATTGAATGGTGAAATTGGAACGAAAATAACTATACAAAAAGTTCCATGGTAAAACAAATTGCAATTAAAAGAATGAAGATCAACATTAAAATAAAAAATAAATTAGAGAACAACTAAATTTTTTTTTATTAAAGGGTGAAATTAAAAAGAAAAATCAATTTAACAAAAGAACAATTCAAAGAATGTGGATCGAATTGAAACAAAAGGTAAATTAGTGGACAACTACAAGTTTTTTTATTGAACGTTGAAATTAAAAGGAGAAATCAATTTAACAAAAGAATTCAAAAAAATAATAATTAAAATAATGAGAACCAAATTAAAAAAAAATAACATATCACAAATTAGAATTGAAAGATGAAATTGAAAACAAATCGATATTTTACAAAAGGACCAAAAACAAAAATTAAAAATCAAAAGAATAAGGACTGAAATTGAAATCTTAATAAATAAAGAGGCAACTCTAAAATTTTGCACGGCCAACACGAATTTTAAAGGAATAAGTAAGGACTTGATTGAGTTAATTTCTAAAATTATCCTGAATTAATATATGGATATTGTTCAAGGGGCAAATTGATATTTTGTCTATTTATAGAGTTTTTTAGATTTCCCTGTAAATAGTAAGTTATGTCTCTTATTTTTTAATAGTTGTCTGTTATACAGAAAAAACTACGTAATTCACATAATAGAGAGCTAACATTCTAGGCATAACAATCATTCTTTTCTAAATAGGGATTTAGGAGATTTCTCACTAGTAATTCATGTGTATTACCATTGGAGGCCGGACAAGTGAACAGCTTGTGGTTTGCAATAACTCAACCTTTAAATAATTATTCAAAGTCGAATAAAATCACATCTTCAGGTAATAAATCTATAAACAACTCTAAACTTATCTAATTAAATTTTAAAGACTTCCAAATAATTTTATTTTATTATTTTCGCTGTGTGTATGATATTTAGAAACTCAATACGTATTACTCCCAAGACCAAAGCTAATAGGTTTTTTTAATAAGGGAAAAACCATCAATGAACTATTACAATAAGACTTTCTCCACAACCTTTAAATTTTCAGATTTTGTTAATTTCCTGTGATTTTAATATTATCGCATCACTCTGTATATAATTTTAGTATAAGTAATTAAATGTCTCTTTGGTATGTATTGTTGTGCTTTTAAAGTCCAATTATTTTAGATTTAAAAATAATGTTTGGTAAGACTTGTTATGCTTTGAAATCAAAGTAGATGTCACTTTAAAATGATATATATTGCTTTGTTTTTGAAACAAAACAGGGCTCCTCCTGCTTTTAACAAAAAGCATCTTACTGGGTACCTTTTGTTTTTAATAAAGCATATTAATTTCTTTTCAGAATTTTATTCTCTATCAATTAGCCCTTGATGTTTCACTCATTTATCAATAAGGCCTATATGTCTATATCCAATAGCAAAACCAAGAAATGTTTCCGGGGTATTTGAAAGTGTGGTAATGGTTACTTTTCAAAGCAATTTTCACTTGAAAATACATCAAAATAATATTTTTTATTTTTTAAAATTTATTTTTAACATCAACATATCAAAACGATCTAAAAACATTAAAAAAACTTAATTTAAAAAAAAAATCAAATTTTAACGAAAAATGTGTGTCAAACACCCTGTTGTAACCTAATTTTGACCCACTTATTTTTTAAATTAATTTTAAGGAGGGTAAATCTTGAAAATTAAAAGACCAGGGGTTGAATGCAAGGATTTAGAAACTTCAAGGACCAGATTGGAAATAAC
>Ga0307509_10003635_pt1 | contig 23111 bp, 25 predicted proteins | sample 10_EM_MG_FD_202245 | JGI IMG/M metagenome (GOLD analysis project Ga0307509, IMG submission 202245) | Populus trichocarpa ectomycorrhiza microbial communities from riparian zone in the Pacific Northwest, United States - 10_EM | ecosystem: Host-associated > Plants > Roots > Unclassified | place... | reverse complement strand
ACCCGAAGCCTCCTCATGCTCGAGTCCGAAGCCTCCTCATGCCCGAAGGCAAAGCGTGTTCCCGGAAGCTATCTAAAGACAAAGGAAGTATCCTGAGAGTATGGCGAGCAGCATGGTTTCCAATACTGCTTCGCTCTTTGGCTGGCACCCTACTGCTTCTACACCCTGGGGCTCTGTTCCCTTCTGATCTCTGGGCTTGGGTGATTGTCATGGCTGCGTGCGTGGCTTTTGCCTGTATTTGGGGTAGGGGCTTCATGCCTGCCGACTCGGTTGCCTCCGGGTGACATGCACTCCCTCCCGGTTTCGTTTCCGGTGGGCCTACGGTTGCTACTTCGCACTGCTACACACTTTCGTTTGTGTTGGTTTCGGTTACCGATCTTTCTCTTGGTGGTCTTGTCTGCCCTTGGGTCCGGGACGTAAGAGCCGCATGTAAATTTACCTCTTTGTGTGTGATCATTGGCCTACGGCATTGTCCTGCTGGCTCCTTGGCCCCTCCCCTGCTGCGGCAGAATGGGGTCAGTCGTTGGGCTATGGGTGGGTTGCTTATGGGTTCGGCTGGGATTTTTCTTCCTTAAGTTTTGTTGAAGTTTCTGTACTTTCCTTGGTTGTTCACTATTGGGGTGGGGAGCTTTCTTTTAGGCTGCACATCTGTGGACGTTTTTTTTGGTTCGTTGTATTCAGGCCTGTACGCTGTTCTGTAGTTTCTACCCATAGTACCGGGCGCTTTGGTGTCGGGCAGGGTTAGTGGGCTTTAGCACAAGGTATGCGGGATGGACTGTAGGTGGAGGTATTTCCTGCCATAGAGCGCTCTGCATACGGGAGTTTGTACTCTGGCTTAAAATAAGTTATGGTACATTGGTGCGCAAGGTGACAACGAAGGAATACCAAAGTGATCACAACACCTTCGGGCGAACACTCCAGCAATGTATTCAAGATGTGGAGGGAAATAATTTTCAAGGCTGATCTAACCAATTCTGGTTCATTTTGCTCTTCTTTTATATTTTATATTATTTGTTGTTGAGATATTCATGATAGAGATCATACTTGTGGTCATTACTGATATGGCTGCTATGCTCGGTCGTATGTACCATAACTTATTTTAAGCGTGAGTACCTTATACAATACTAAAATGATACTAAAAAAAAAAAAAGGTACAAAGACAACATTCAGCTTTAACGCTATGGCCAACAAAAACCGTACCCTCCTCACCCCAGGTAACATCCAAACCCCCAAGTCCATCTGGTATAAGACCAACAGCACATCTCGCCCATCGCCCAACTAAATCCTACGAACATACTCGTACATCCGAAAGAGGTAGAAAGGAAAGAAGCAAGCAGGAAAGAGAGGAGAACCCTTAGTGACATCTAGTACGAAAATATAAAAACATAAAAAAGTTAAATGAACCACTGCCAAAGGAAATTTACGTCTGATAAGTGACGCGTATCAGCCTGAGCTAGGAAGTGAGCGTATGGGCCTGCACAGCGGAGCAGTGCCGGGGGACGAAGAGGTGCCCGATGGCAGGATGGAAAGATGGATGGAGGTGACTCTGATGAGGGGTCGCCGGAGGGTGTGCCAATGTGGCATTAGCAACGGCCAGAAGGAGGGGTGTAACCGAGGCGGGTTTTTGTATAGCGACCGAAGATCGACCGCGGAGGGGAGCAGTAAGGTGCCAGCTGAGGTGGTCGGAAGTGGGGTGGGGGGAGTAGCTGTGACCGCGCAACGGGACGAAGACCAAGAGGGTGGAGGAAGGAGGTGGATGGGAGGAGGAAGGACTAGTCCAAACACTTGACACAACCGACTAGAGTGACCGCGGCCGATGCATTTCCCAATGCGAAACGAAGATGAAGTGCTGAAGTTAGTAACCGAAGTGTTCCCCAACAGGACCACATAACCGAGACGGAAAGGTACTTCGCAAAGGGCTTGGAAAGCTCAGCGCCGACCGTGAGCGAAGAGAACGGATTGCCGACCGTGCAAAACCTAAGCAAGGTGCAAAGGAAGTATCGGGTAAGGGGGAGAACCGAACTTCATGAGTGAGTCCATGACGAACATGAACAAGAAACCCGTGGAGGAGGGGGTAGACCCCAAAGGGAGTGGAGGGGAGATAGCATCACTCCCCTAGGCAGAAGCCATCAAGGGGGAGGAGAGGGGCTGGTGGTGGATCCCACGATGATTTCCCTGGTGTTGAGATTTCAATCACCGGAGGTGTAGTGGAGATGGTTCGTGCTAACTACTGTGACTGTTTTTTTTTCTTTTTCATTTTTTTCAAATCATATGTTCATTGTTTCTATGGTACAAGAAATGACATGCATCTTTAACGATATGCCCAAAACAAAGCCGAAAATCAAACATAACAATCAACAAAAGAAACTAACACAACAGGTTCCCCCAACAGGACGAGTAAGTGTCGTAAAGCAGCCGTAGCTAAATAAGAAAATTAGGAACCGCTAACTAGTCTCGAGGGCCAGGGGCGGGTAGCGCGATAGGAGGGAGGAGGGGATTTGGCGGGATGTGAAGGGAGGGAGTAAGCGGGGGCATTCCAGGAGGGAAATCAGTGGCAGTGATCCGGATGAACTCAGCCAGCGCAATGAGCAGCTGATGGTCGGACGAGACTGGGGCCTCAGAGGCCAATTCAGAGACCACTTGGAGGAGGCGGGATCTCTGATGGGCGGTCGAGGGGCAGGACAGGATTGCATGTTCGAAGGTTTGCAGGGCCTGAGAGCATAGCGGGCAGGACGGGTTGGCATCAGGGTTGTCCCATGAAGGGCAAGCCGCGAGATAACTCTCTCCAGAACGCATCTGCTGTATTCTTTCAGCAAAAAACATGCCCAAGCCCATGAAGGGATGGGGGCGTGTTGAGGGTGGATAGCGGTAGTATGGGGGGGCTCGGGTGGCGGACAAGTCGGAGAGGAGGAGTTGTTTAGCCCTCAGCTTGAGGCGAGCATAGCAAGGGACAACCCCCGGGATCGGGGGCAGGTTGTCCGTCAGGTGGAGGGAGATGGGCGGTAATGTAGGCACATCGTGTACGAGAGGGACGGCTGTATTCGCCAAAGCTGTGATGGTGTTGTGTCGGTATCTTGGGCTCTTGGTCTTCTCCGGAGAGGAACGCCAGTCGAGGTTGAAGAAGCGTTAGGGTTGGGAGGTAATCTTCCCACGCGCCAGCGAGGAGGCATGGTCGGGCAAGAAGGTGGAAACGGACTTAGGGAGGCGGGCTGAAGCAGGGTTCACCTCAGGAGGGGAGCAGATGAGCCTTAGGCCAGCAAGGCGGCATTGGTGGTGTATGAGAACAGGTAGCGGGGGTGACAGGCTTCCCTGTGCAAACAGATTAAGTTGGTAGAGGAGAAACTGTTGGTGATCCACCTGCAGACCCGATGTCAAAAGACGGACATTGGGTTCATGATAGACGGGGGAGGGTTCCAGACAGCTGACCCCTATAGGAGAATTGGAGCTAGTAGCGAGCACGCCAAGGGGAGACCAAGGTAGGGGGGAAGGCCCATCCTGGGAGGGGAGAGGCGGCGAATTGTGGCCAGGGTTGCATTCGCGAGGGTGAACCTCCTGGAGAAGTGGGACCTCGGGTCGAAGGAGGGGGTGAAGATAAAGCCCAGCCATTTTAGGCGGGGTTGCGGGTAGAAGAGTTGACCCCCAAGCTGCACCGGGAGGGAGCACCGCAACTCATTCCTCCTGGTGGTCCTCCAATGGATCAGCTCGGTTTTTGGAACTGAGAAGGAGATGTTGATTGGGGAGGCCTTTCTCTTGAGCGAAGAGAAGGATTTCTGAAGGAGGTGGACATTGGTTCTGTAGGAAGGCGAGGCCACGGTGACAGCAAAGTCGTCAACGTAGGGGATGATAAGTGACCTCGGGATCTCCAGGTGGAGGGAGGTGACGTATATGACGAATAGTAGGGGGGAGATGGGGGACCCTTGAGGGACCCCGACTGAGACCAGAGCGAAGAGGCGGCGTGATGCCTGAAACGTTAGAAGGCAGGTGTGGTCTCAGAGGAAAGAGCCGACCCACTGGACCAGGTACGGGCTGACCCCCCATTTGCTGAAGAGAGAGAGGAGTGAGGGGGACTCTACGTTGTCAAAGCCCCCCTTCACATCGAGGAAGAGAGTGGAGACTTTGTAGCAGAGACGGTTGAAGGACTCAACATTATGTTGTAGGACGAGAGCGGCATCGGCGGTGGATCTCCCAGGGAGGGACCCGCACTGGAGGGGGTGGATGAGGGAGCAGATCGTCGCCTGAGCTGTGAGGCGAGAAGCTACCACCATCTCAAGGATTTTAGAGAGCGTTCGAAGGAGGACAATAACCCTGAAGAAGAAGGGTGAGTAATAGGAGGGCTTGCCTGGCTTGTCAAGGACGATACCAAGAGCCTTCTTGAGGGAGGGAGGGTGAAATCCATGGGCTAACTGGGGGTCCAGGAGGGAAGGGAGAAGGGAGGGCTTGAGGGGGTGTACAGATTTCCACACAGAGTACGGGATATGGTCGGGACCAGGCGCGGAGGTGTTAGAGGATTCGGAGAGGGCCCTGGATATCTCTTCTTTGGTGAGGGGGGTATTGTCCTCGTGGCGCGTGAGGCAGAGAAGCGGAGGAGGTGGGGGTTTGGGGGGAAAAAAGTGGTGAAGGAGCGTCTCCGCCACTTCGGCTGGGTCGGAGGCCCCTGTTAAGTCCGGGACCCTTTGTGGCTGGCTACCAAATGCGAATCTCATGGCTGTCCAGAGCAAGCATGGGGTGGCTGAGGATAGGAAGTCCTACTACTGTGTTTTCTTGCCCGAAGCGATGGCCTTAAAACATGTCCTCCTCGAGTACTTTGCATTGCTCCAGTTGAGTGGGGACGGATTGAGACGGGATATCCTTGCATACTTGTGATATTCCCTTCTCAGAGACGAGAGGCGAGGGGACCACCATGGCTTTGAGCAGGGACATGGGTGTTTGCTCGGGGCATGGAAGGTCAGGAGGGAGTTAAGGCGGGTAGAGGTGATATCGAACCATCTACTCAGGGAGTTGGGCGTGGGCCTTGCTGGGCAGGGTACCGTGGTGAAGGTATATAGCGCCTCCCCTACCGCCTGTAGGTCGAGGAGGGCCCAGTGTGGAGTAGGGGGAGGTTGCATAATTGCAGGCGGTCGTAGTGTTATCCCACACAGAACGTGGTCTGAGCTGGTGGAATGGAGGGGTGTGTCCCATGAGAAGACCAGGGGGGAGAGAGCAGTATTCGCGAAGGCCAATTGCAAAACAGATGGTCGCCAAGTGGTGTCAAACAGGAACCGAGTATAAACTCCGGGTGTGGTGAGAAGATCGTACGGGAGGTCAAATGCGACGTCAAGGTAGCATGCAGAAATGGTGAACTCCCTCTCAGAGAGGGAGCGGCAGGGATCTGCCAAAGGGTGATGAAGGTTAAAGTCACCCAAAATGAGATGAGGGTAAGAAAGAAAAGAAAAAAGCCGCTCGGGCGATATGGAGTGGTAAGGAGGACTGTTTGTACAAAGAAGGTTTACAGAGGTGACCCTGAGGGAGCGGTGGGGGGATCCCAAAAGCCCCTCTGATAAAAGAATATCCACTGAAAGCATCTCTGAGGAGTCGTGGAAGACAGTGGAGCAGGACAAGTGTTGGTTCAAAGTTCGAGAAAGATAAATGGCTACTCGAGGGCAGCCAGGAGGGGGGGGGGCGAAGGACAGAAATCCCGGAAACGTTGAGAGAACCGACCGTCTGGAGGGGGGATCTTGAATAGCGACAAGCAAAGGAGGGTGAGGCAGCAGGGTAAAGCTCTGAATGAGTGAAAGAAAAACATCCCGGCTCCCATGGCAGTAATGTTGAACGATTGGAAATGAAGGGAAGACAGCCGAGCTGTCCGTATATGTAGTGAAAAAATTCTCCATTATTGGGCAGAGCCCTGGGAGGAGTTGGAGTCAAGGGATTGATCACCCCTCTCTCTTGGGGCAAGATCGGTGATGGTGCGGTGGGCTCTCTGCCTAGGTGGAGGAGCATCGCGGGGGAGTACAGGGGCAGTTGGGGTGTGAGGAGGGACACCTGGTGCTGAACGAACGACCCTCGAAGGGCCAGCCTGGTCTACAGTGAGATCCATGCTCTCCTGCGTCTGTCGAGATAGCACTCCTGGTGCATCTAGGTTGGCTTTTGGGCGTGAGGGGCAATCCGTGCTGTGCGCAGAGTGCTCTTCTGGGCAGTTAGGGCAGCATGCCACCGAGGATAGGCAGCAGGCGAGGATCGGTTGGAGATTGCCACCTTTAGGGCAGGAAGGGTTATGGCAGCGATGCTCTGCTATTGTGTGGGTGAGTGAGCATCAGGGACAGAAGGGGAGTGTACTGGGACAGCGGTTGGAGATGTGGCTGAACTTCCAGCACTTGTTGCACTGGGAATTCTTGGAGGAGGAGAACATTTGTTCCACTCTTCGGTTTCGAGAGAAGAGGTTGAACGAGGGGAGGAGGGCAGAAGCATCGGGCGAGGCCACAGAAACAACCACGGAGGTGGCGCTCTTCTGTTCACGAGATTCCAGGTCCGGGTTAAGGGAACGTGCTGTGAGAATGACGACTCCCCTGGCATTGCGGATGGACTCGTGAAGAAAGGGGAAGAGTTGGGCATCACCTGAGGGGAGGAAATCAAGAGGGATGGAGTGAATCAACAGTTGTGTTTCGTTTGGAGCAGGTCTAAAGAGATCCCAAGGGGAGTTGCCCACCGGGAAGGCCTTATTCAATCTCGTAGTAAGGGGAGCGAAGTAAGGGGTGTATGCGGAGGCGGGGGTGTGAAGGTCGGTACCAAGGAGTGACACTAAGCCCTTGTCGTTGACCGTGCAGGGGATGGAGACGGGGAGGGAGCTGTTGGCCTCTCTGAGAACAGAGGCAGCAATGTCAGGGAAGCGGGCTGCGATTTTGAGCGCCTCTGGGTGGGGTTCGAAGGTGGTTCTGGAGGCGAAGAATCTGCGGACAGCTTGGGGGAGAGGAGGGGGAGATTTCGTAAAAACCTGACCCGACGCAACCGCAACGGAGGAAGCCGAGACAGGATTTCTTGACTGATGACCCTTGTTTCCTTTAGCAGGGGGTGCGACAGCTTGAGTGTAGGTGGGGGTGGCCTTGGAGGCCATGGGGGTGGGGGGATGCCAGTCGGAGTCCAAATGGCCGGGGGTCCAAGCCGGACCAGAGGGGTATTTCCCTTTGGCGAATTCCTCTGCTTCCCAGGTGTGGGGGTATTTCTTGCCAAACGCCTCTGGGTTGCCATATAGTGTGGGAGGGGAAGGTGAAATGTCGTATCTTGGAAGATCCGGGTCAGCTGAGGCGGAGGGCCAGACTGAATTAGGTGGTGGTAGGGGTAGAGCCGGAGGAGCTCTTTCCTTCCCTTTCTCTTGGCGAGCGGGATTGGTGTTGCCGGTTAGGGCGGGACGAGACCCACTAGGGGAATGTGTGGCCTGCTGTGGGACATTAGGGCGCTGGGGAGGAAAAGAGGCCTCAGCGGCTCACGGGAGACGGGAGGTAATGTCACCTAGGAACGCCTGGAGTGGGGCGAGGTTCGATGGTGGCGGGGAGTGGTCCAGGTTAGCAATCTGAGAAGACAGGTTGTGGATTTCGGTCGAGAGGTTCTGGAGAGTTGTTGCGATGTGGACGCTCGATTGAAGCGTGGTGCAGAGTAGGGGGAGGAGCATTTGTTCTCCGATAGAGAGAGTGGAGATGTTTGCTGGAGTAATTGGGGGAAAGCCCTCGGCAAGGAGCCCTAGGTCAGCGGTAGTTGTGTGGAAAATGGAGACCAGATGGTAGAGATTTCCAGTGGTCGGGAGGGGAGAGAGAGGAGCCAGTCTGGTGTTTCTCGGGGGGCCACCCTGGTGGGAGGCCATGGTTGGAGGTGAGGGTGGGGACGTGAGGCCCAACCATGAGGATGAAAAGTGTGGGGGAAGGGATAGTGCGCAGAACGACGTGGAGTTGAGAAATGTAGGGGGGGGGAAAGAGGGGCGCGGAAGCGTGCCAACTACTGTGACCGGGGGGGGGGGGGAAATCTCGTTTATTAATTGTTTCTATCAGGGCAAATGGACACACGTGCTCAATCCAACAGTCTTAGGTACAACGGGCATTCGGCCGGAATGAAGACCATGTCGCCCAAAACCTCCAACTACAGTCTATCCCCGATCCCCAAGCGAAAACCCTCTTACCCTGCGCAACAAAGAAAACTCCCCCCAGTAATATGGGTAGAAACTACAAGGAGATGAGAACACGGGCCTGAAAAACAGCGAACCAATAACCCCCACGAAAGCCTAGCCTAAAAGAAAAACATCCCCAACCGACAGTAGACACAACCAACAAAGGAAAACAAACCCACTCCCCCTAGTCAAACCACCTATAAGCTAAACCGTAGTAAAGCCCCACCGGGCCCAGCTCCTGAGGGAATAGAGACTCCTGAATGATGGGTCTCGGGGACACAACGAGGGGAGAAAAGCTCCCGGAGGCATATAGCCCCGCCAGCTGAGGCTCAGGAAGAGCAACCGAGTTCGAGAGGATGCCGCCTAAAGAAGGAAGGCTCGTGACAGTCGGAGGAAGATCCGGTTGGCTATTTCGGGAAACAGGACCCGGAAAGAAGGTTTAAACATGCGCCCCTAGTCCAAGGACATCAGAATGGAGCAGAGGTCTGAGGGTGGGCGTAGAGCTGCGAGCAGTGGCGTACCAGCCGATCTAAACGTCAGGGAGGGGGAGGGCAGAGGGCTAACCAACACGAGAAGTACGAGGAAGGCTGATGGAAACGGTGTCACGATGTTTCGAAAAAGTCCGACAGTACCAGCAGAGCACAAAGGAGATAGTGCAATTCCAGAGAGCAGTGCCACCGGGGACAACTACCTTAGCGATCGACGGAGACTAAAAACCGACCGTTGACGGGTGAGGGGTTGCCGACCGTGGAGGGCTGCCTAAGCGTGCCCGGAGAAGAGCAGGTGAAGGCAGACTCAACCAACCCCTAGGAACAAGCTCGCCAGGCCTGACCATCAGAAGGGAAAGGAAGAGGGGAGGGAGATGGCTTCACTCAGACAGAGGCAATGTGGCGTGACTGAGAAGAGGGCGCGGATGGAGGTGACAAGGATTTCTCGTGGTATTGAGATTGCAATCGCCGGAGGTGTAGCGGAGACGGAGGATGGCTAACTACTGTGCCCTTTTGTTTTTTTCTTTTTTTTTTATATCATTAAAATTTGTTTCCTAAGCTAAGAAGCTAACTAGGTACAAAGGCTAGGAACTGTCATCCGGTATGACGCCAACAACCTCCACCTACAGTCCATCCCGACTCCCACCTGCTAAAAGCCCTCTGACCCTGCCCGATACCGTTACCAACGAACTATCCGGTGCTATGGGTAGCAAACTACAAGCGAAAGAACAGGCCTGAATACCACGAACCAAAACCCACCACCGACATGCAGCCCTTAAGAAAAAACCCTAACCCGACAGTGAACAACCGAGGAAAAGTAAGGAAACCTCAAGCCCATCTAGAAAGAAACACCAAAACCCAAGAACCGTAGAGAAACCCACCCTTAGCCCAAAGGTACACCCCATTCTGACGAATCAGGGAAGGGATCAAGGAGCCAGGAGGACAAAGTCATGGCCTCAACAGCACACACAAAGGGGTAGAAATACCCGGGGCGTAAAGCCCGGCCGAAGGGGCAAGCGAACCCCAGAGGGAGATCCGAAACCAAACCAACACATAAGAAGTGTGTGGCAGGACAGGGTAAAGACCGTAGGCCCACCAGGAACCGGATCGGGGGAGGTGCATGTCAAGCGAGGGACAGAGGCGGTAGCATGATACCCCTAGGAACAAGAGAATTTCACCAGCACGCACGCAGCCATGCCAGATCCCAACTCGAGACCATCATGAGGGAACAGAGACCAGGCGGTGAGGGCAGTAGGGTGCCAGCCAAGGAGAGAAGGCAGGAGGGTGCGAGCCGACGAAACCGTAGGAGTGGAGAAAGGAGGGGTAGACCCAAACCGAGAAGTGCAAGGGAAGGCGACCCAAGCGAGATCACGACTTTTCGACGATGCCGACTGTACCGGAGAGGACTCTCAAGAGGTAGTGCAATACCAGAGAGCAGAGCTACCGGGGCCACTACTTCACCAATAGCCCGAGACTGCAACCGACCCATTGACGAGGTAAGGGGGTTGCCGTCCGTACAAAGTGTTAAGCAAGGGCAGCGAAACACAGTGCGGAGAAAGGAGGGGAGAGTAACCGTGAAACCCCTAGACAAAGACTGCCCGTAGACAATGTCATCAGGAGGGAATCAGAGGGGAGAGGCGGAGGGGAGCAGCTTCACCCTTCTAGGTAACTAGGCCATCAAAAAAGGGCAGAGGGACCAAGCGTGATGATTTCCCATGGTGTTGAGATTTCAATCGCCGGAGTTGTAGGGGAGAAGGTTCGTGGCCAGCCACTGTGCCCTTTTTTCTTTTTTTCTTTTTGTTTTTTATATCCTGTATTTGTTGTTAAAGTACAAGAACTCCATCCCCTGTCTCCTCTACACACCCGGCGATTGAAATGTCAACACCACGTGATTATCACCACTTTTCCCAACTCCACACCCGGTCATGGATTCATCCTAGGGGGTGGAGACATACCTCCTCTACTCTCTCCTTCCCTTAGGTTTATACCTTTGGGCTTTCTTTACTCTGGGTTGATGGATTTCGCCTTCTTTTGATGATGTTTCCTCTTCCTACCCCGCTTTTGCTCTGCTTTGCTTAGAGCATTAGCACGGTTGGCAACACTCTCCTCACCGCCCATGTTACAGACGGCCGGGAACACGGTTTGCAGTAAGAGAAAACCTTTCAACAGGCCACGGTCGATTTCTCTACTCTCTTTATCTTTAAGAGGCTGCCTAGTCAGGACACGAACGCGATTACCGATAGTTTCTACCGTGCAGAGTTGGGTCTACCCCTCTTTCTCCTCTTCTTTTTATGGTCGGATCGGCTGGGACCCTACTGCTTCTTAACATTTCTGGCTGGTACCCACAACTACCTGGCTGGTATCCATAACTACTTCTTCACCTTTCGGACTATGACCATGGTCCATCACGGCCTGCCTCTGGGAGGATGGTATTGCACTATCTCCTTCCGCTTTTTTGTGTGTGCAACCAAAATAGATGGCATCTTTAGCCTCCCCAGCACTTCGATCATGCCGAGCCTGGCCCTTCCCGCGCTGAGTGTGCGGAATTTTCAAGTGGTCTCCACTACGTTTGCTTATTGTTTTTCCTTTGTTCAGATGATCGTGCCTTGGGTTTTCCTGACTCTTGCAGCTTGTTCTTTGATTTGATTCCTTTTGTCTATCTTCTTAGCTAGTCAAGGGTTTCTTGTTGGGGGCGAGATGTGCGGTTGGTTCCATACCAGAGGGACTTGGGGGGTTGGCTTTTTCCCAGGGGTAGTTGGGGGTTATTTCTATGCCATAGTGTAAGCTGCATGTAGGATTTTGTACCCTAAAACAATAATCATATGATTCAAAAATAAAAAAAAAAAAGAGAAAAAAAAAAGTACAAGAACTCGCATGCAGCGCAAGCTATGGCGTAAACAAAACTATACTACTAGCGCCAGGGAGAAAGCCATCATCCCAAGTCCCTCTGATATGGAACCGACCGTACATCTTGCCCGCAGAATCCTCACCCCTCCTTCACGCGGACACAGAGATGATTGGAAAACAACAGGAAAGCAGGAAAGAACAGGAAAACCCTTGCCATAGACTCCCGAATTGTTACAAAGTAAATCTAGCCTAAACGCTAGACGGAAAGGATAAGCACTAGAAAGGAAACCAAACAGAGGAAGAAAAAGAACACTTCGAAGGGGCCGGCCAAAAATAGCACATACGCGCTAGCGACGAAAACAATTACTCGGAGCCCAAGGCGTTGACATCGACCAAGGAGGTAGTGCTATGCCAAGGAAGAGCGTAACCGAGGGTGCGACTGTGGTAGCCGCGGGGGCGAGAGGAGCCACCTAGTAGTAAGGTACCAGCTGAGGGAGCGGAGTGTAGCTGTAACCGAGCAACGGGACGAAAACCGGAGAGGAGGAAGGAGGGGTAGACCCAAACGCTAGAAACGACCGACTAGAGCAACCGCCGCCCATGCTTTCCCAACAGCGAGGCGAAAGATGACGCCGTGACGTTACTAAGCGAAGTGTTTCCCAACCGGGCACACATAATCGAAACGGTGGAGTAGTTCACAAGGGGCTTGGAAGACAGCAGTGCCGACCGTAAACGAAGCGAGAGGGGTTGCCGACCGTGCGAAACCTAAGCGAGGTGCAAAGGTGACACAGGAAAAGGGGGAGCAATGAACTTCATGAGCGGGGGTCAACGATGAATGAAGGCAAGAACCCCAAGAAGGGGGGCCAAGAGGCATGGAGAAGGAGGCCAGGAGGGAGCATCACTCTCCTAGGCAGAAGCCATCAAGGGGGAGGAGAGGGGGTGGCGGTGGATCCCACAATGATTTCCCTGGTGTTGAGATTTCAATGGCCGGAGGTGTAGGGGAGATGGTTCGTGATGATGGGGAGATGGTTCGTGGCTAACTACTGTGTGCTTTTTTTCTCTTTTTTTTTTATTTTATATAATTTTTAAATTTTGTTCGTCAAGCTAAGAAGCTAACTAGGTACAAAAGGCCCGTTCACCCAGTGGTATGGAGAAAAACAACCTCCGGCAACAGTCCATCCCTCATTCCCCTTGCTAAAAACCCTCTGACCCTGCCCGATACCGTTGGGACTGACGAACTATCTGGTGCTATGGGTAGAAAACTACAAGAGAAAATACAGCCCTGAATACAACGAACCAAAAACCTCCGCAGACGTGCAGCCCATAAGAAAAAACCCCAACCCAATAGTCAACAACCGCGGAAAAGGAAGGAAACCTCAAGCCCGCCTAGAAAGGAACACCAAAACCTAAGAACCGTAGACAACCCACCCTTAGCCCAACAGTAGACCCCATTCTGATGAATGAGGGAAGGGATCATGCAGCCAGCAGGACAAAGTCATGGCCTGAACAGCACACACAGAGGGGTAAATGTACCGGGGGCATAAAGCCCGGCCGAAGGGGCAAGCGAACCCCAGACGGAGATCCGAAATCAAACCAGCACATAGGAAGTGTGTGGCAGGACAGAGTAAAGACCGTAGGCCCACTGGAAACCAGACCCGGGGGGGTGCATGTCCCGCGAGAGACAGAGGCGGTAACATGATACCCCTAGGAACAAGAGAATTTGACCAGCACGCACGCAGCCATGCCAGATCCCAACTCGAGACCATTATGAGGGAACAGAGGCCAGGCGGTGAGGGCAGTGGGGTGCCAGCCAAGGAGAGCAGGCAGTAGGGTGCGAGCCAATGACGCCATAGGAGCGGAGAAAGGAGGAGTAGACCCAAACGGAGAAGTACGATGGAAGGCGACCGAAGCGAGATCACGATTTTTCGACGATGCCAACCGTACAGGACAGGACTCTCAGGAGATAGTGCAATACCAGAGATAAGAGCCACCGGGGCCACTACTTCACCGATAGCCCAAGACTGCAACCAACCCGTTGACGAGGTAAGGGGGTTGCCGACCGTGGAAAGTGCTAAGTGAGGGTAGCGAAACACAGTGCGGACAGAGGAGGGGAGAGTAACTGTGAAACCCCTAGACAAAGACTGCCCGTAGACAATGCCATCAGGAGGGAATCAGAGCGGCGAGGTGGAGGGGAGTAGCTTCACCCTTCTGGGCAAACAGGCTATCAAAGAAGGGGAGAGGGAACTGTCCGTGATGATATCCTATGGTGTTGAGATTTCAATCGCCGGAGCTGTAGGGGAGAAGGTTCGTGGCTAACTACTGTGTCCGTTTTTTCACTTTTTTTTTTTTCACTTTTTTTTTTTCAAATCATATGTTCATTGTTTCTACAGTACAAGAAATGACATGCATCTTTAACAATATGGCCAAACCAAAACCCAAAATCTAAACAACAATCAACAAAACAAACAAACGTAACCAGTTCCCCCAACGCGACCAATAATCGTCACAACGCAGCCATAGCTAAAATCAGGGAAAGTATAAATCGCTTAACTAGTCTGGAGGGCCACAGGCGAATAGGGCGGTGAACTTAAGCAGGGGGTTTGCAGGGGGGTTGTGGAGGGAGGGGGCAAGCGGGGCCATCCCCGGAGGGAAACCAGTGGCGGTGGTGCGGATGAACTCAGCCAGCGCAATGAGCAGCTGCTGGTCGGACCAGATTGGGGCCTCGGGGGCCAAGTCTGAGACCCCTTGGAGGAGGCGGGATCTCTGACGGGCGGAGGAGGGGCAGGACAGGATGGCCTGTTTGAAGGTCTGCGGAGCCCCCGAGCACAACGGGCAGGATGTGTCGGCATCAGGGTCGTCCCATGAGGGCTGAGCCGCGAGATAGCTTTTCCCAGCACGCATCTGGTGTATCCTCCCCGCAACAAATTTGCCCAAGCCCATGAAGGGATGGGGACGTGTTGAGGGTGGGTAGGGATAGTAGGGGGGGGCTGGGGTGAGAGACCAGTGAGAAAGGAGGAGTTGTTTAGCCCTCAGTTTGAGGCGGGCATAAGATGGGACAACCCCCGGGATTGGGGGCAGGTAGTGTGTCAAGTGGAGGGAGATGGGTGGCAACGTAGAGACGTCATGTACGAGGTGGGCGGCCATATTAGCTAAGGCTGTGATAGCGTTGTGTCGGTACCTTGGGTTCTTGGTCTTGTCCGGAGCAGAATGCCAGTCGAGGTTGAAGAAGAGATGAGGTTGGGAGGTAATCTTCCCACGTGCTGTCAAGGCGGCGCAGTGGGCCGTGAAGGTGGGAACTGACTTAGGGAGGCGTGCCATGGCAGGGTTGATTTCCGGAGGGGAGCAGATGAGCCTTAGGCCTGCAAGGCGGCGTTGGTGGCGTACAAGAACAGGTAGCGGGGGAAGACAGGCCTCCCTGTGCAAACATGTTATGTTGGTGGAGGAAAGACAATTGGTGATCCACCTACAGACCCGGTGCCAGAAGACGGACATCGGGCCCATGATAGACGGGGGAGGGTTCCAGACAGTGGACCCATATAGGAGAATTGGGGCAAGGAGCGAACGCGCCAAGGAGAAACAAAGGTAGGGTGGTAGGCCCATCCTGGGGGGCCAGAGGCGGCGAATCGTCGCTAGGGCGGCATTTGCAATTGTATACCTCCTGGAGAAGTGGGACCTTGGGTCAAAGGCGGGGGTGAAGATTAAGCCCAGTCACTTCAGGCGGGATCGTGGATAGAAGAGCTGATCTTCCAGTTGCACCGCGAGGGAGCACAGCGGCTCATTGCTCCTGGTGGTCCTCCAGTGGATCAGTTCAGTTTTCGGAACGGAGAAGGAGATCTTGATCGGTGAGGCCTTGCTCTTGAGCGCTGAGAAGGACTTCTGAAGCAGGTGAACGTTTGTTCTGTATAAGGGTGAGGCCACTGTGACAGCAGAGTCGTCAATGTAGAAGATGATAAGCGATCTGGTGTTTTCCAGGTGGAGGGAGGAAACGTATATGACGAACAGAAGGGGGGAGATGGGGGATCCTTGAGGGACCCCGACCGAGACGGGAGTGAAGAGGCCAGGGGACCCTTGGAACGTCAGGCGGCAGGTGCCGTCTCTGAGGAAAGAGCCAACCCACTGGACCAGCTATGCGTTGACCCCCTTTTTGCGGAGGAGAGAGAGGAGTGAGGGAGACTCCACGTTATCGAAGCCCCCTTTCACATCAAGGAAGTGAGTGGAGACCTTGTAGCGGAGGCAGTGGCAGGACACAACATTATGTTGTAGGACGAGGGGGGCATCAGTGGTGGATCACCCTGGGAGGGACCCACATTGAAGGGGATGGATAAGGGAGCAAATCGCTGCTGGGGCTGAAAGGCGGGAGGCTACCACTCTCCCAAGGATTTTGGAGAGCGTTCGGAGGAGGACGATAACCCTAAAGGAGGAGGGCGAGTCGTATGAGCGTTTACCGGGCTTGTCAAGGACAATACCAAGTGCCTTTTTGAGGGAGGGAGGGTGAAATTCGTGGGCCAGCAGAGGGTCCAGGGGGGAAGGGAGATGGGAAGGCTTGATGCGGTATAGAGACTTCGACACAGAGTAGGGGAGGTGGTCGGGGCAGGGGGCGCAGGGGTTCGAAGATTTGGAGAGGGCCCTGGATATCTCTTCGGAGGTGAGGGGGGTGTAGTCCGAATGGCGCATGAGGCGGAGGAGCGGGGGAGGTGGGGGTTTGGAGGGAAGAAAGTTGTCAAGCAGCGTTTCCACTACCTCGGCCTGGTCGGAGGCCCCTGGTAGGTCTGGGAATCTCTGTGGTGGGCGACCAAAAGCAAACCTCTTGGCCATCCAGAGTGAGCGCGGAGTGGCCCAGGACAGGAAGTCTGACCAGTGTGTTTTGTTGGCCGAGGCGATGGCCTTAAAATATGTTCTTCTCGAGCTCTTCACATTGCTCCAGTTGAGGGGGGATTGGTCGAGGCGGGACATTCTTGCAAACCTGTGATACACCCGTCTCAGAGACGATAGGGGAGGAGACCACCACGGCTTTGAGCGGGGGCACGGGCGCTTGCTCGGGGCATGGGAGGTTAGGAGGGAGGTAAGGCGGGTAGAGGAGATGTCGCACCATCTACTCAGGGATTTGGACGTGGGCCTTGCTGGGCAGGGTAGTGTGGTGAAGGTATCCAGTGCCTTGCCTACCGTGTCTAGGTCAAGGAGGGCCCAGTGCGGAGTAGGGGGGGGTAGCATAATCCCGGGTGGTTTATTGTTATTTCACATGGGACGTGGTCTGAGCCAGTGGAGGGGAGGGAGGTGTCCCATGAGGAGACGAGGGAGGAGAGGGCGGTATTCGCGAAGGCCAGGTCCAAAACTGAGGGTTGCGAAGTGGTGTCAAACGGGAATAGAGTATACACCTTGGGGGTGTTGAGAAGGTGGTACGGGACGTCAAAAGCGGTATCGAAGTAGCCTGAAGAAATGATAAACTCCCTTGCGGAGAGGGAGCGGCAGGGCTCGGTTAACGCATGGTGGAGGTTAAAATCACCTAGAACCAAGTGAGGGTTGGAAAGAAAAGAAAAGATTCGTTCAGGCGGTATAGAGCGGTAGGGAGGACAATTTTTACGAAAAAGGTAGACTGAGGTGACCCTGAGGGAATGGTGGGAGCATCCAAAAAGGCCTTCCGAAGAAAACACATCAACTAAAAGCATCTCTGAGGAGTCATGAAACACTGTCGAGCAGGACAAGTGCGGGTTTAAGGTGCGAGAAACATAAATGGCTACCCGTGGGCGGCCAGGAGAAAGTAGGGCGAAGGACATAAATCCCGGAAATGGTGGAAGAACCGATCGTCTGGAGGGGAGGTCTTGAATAGCAACAAGCAAGGGGGGGTGGGGCCGCATAGTAAAGCTGTGGAAGAGTGAGAGGAAAACATCCCAGATCCCAAGGCAGTTATGTTGAACAATTGGAAAGGACGGGAAGACAGCACTGCTGTCGGTGTAACGAGTGAAATAATTCTCCATTAATGGGCAGAGCCCTCGGAGGATTCGGAATCTAGAAATTCGTCACCGCTCGCTCTTGGGGCGAGGTCGGTGACGGTGATGGTCCGGTGGGCTCTCTGCCTAGGTGGAGGAGCATCGCGGGGGAGTACAGGGGCACTCGGGGTGTGAGGAGGGGCACCTGGTGTTGAACGAAGGACTGTCGAAGGGCCAGCCTGGTCTTCAGCGAGATCCAGGCTGTCCTGCGTCTGTCGAGAGAGCACTTTTGGTGTATCTGGGGTGGTTTTCGGGCGGGAGGGGCAATCCTTGCTGCGCGCAGAGTGCTGTTCTTGGCAGTTAGGACAACATCCCACCGAGGATGGACAGCAGGTGAAGACAGGTCGGAGATTGCCATCCTTAGGGCAGGAAGGGTTAGGGCAGCGATTCTCTGCTTTGGTGTGGGCGAGCAAGTAGAAAGGGCAGACGGGCAGTGACATGGGACAGCAGTTACGGATGTGGCCGAACTTCCAGCATTTCTTCCACTGGGAGTTTTTAGAGGAGGAAAACATTTGTTCAACTCTCCGGTTACGGGAGAAGAGATTGATGGAGGGGAGGATGACGTAAGCATCGGGCGGGACCACTGTAACAACCACGGAGATGGCGCTTTTCTGCTCACGAGATTCCGTATCTGGGTTAAGGTAACATGCCGAGAGAATGGAGACTCCCCTGGCATTGCGGATGGACTCATGAAGAGAGGGGAAGAGTTGGTCATCGTCTGAGGGGAGGAAAGCAAGAGGGACGGAGTGAATCAAAAGCTGGGTTTCGTTCGGGGCGGGTTTGAAAATGTCCCAATGAGAGTTGCCTATCGGAAAGGCCTTGTTCAACCTCCAGGTAAGGGGAGCAAAATAAGGGGTATAGGCGGAGGCGGGGGTGTGCAGGTCGGTACCGAGCAGTGATACTGAGCCTTTGTCGTTGACCGTGCAGGTGAAGGAAAGGGGAAGGGACCAGTTGGCTTCTCTGAGAACAGAAGCGGCAATGTCTGGGAAATGGGCTGCTATTTTGAGCGCCTCTGGGTGGGGTTCGAAGGTGGTTCTGGAGGCGAAGAATCTGCGGACGGCTTGGGAGAGAGGAGGGGGAGATTTCGTAAAAACATGACCTGACGCAACCGCAATGGAGGAAGCCGTGACAGGACCCTTCGCCTAACGACCCTTCTTTCCTTTAGCAGGGGGTGCGGCAGCTTGGGTGTAGCTGGTGGTGGCTTTGGAGGTCATGGTGGAGGGGTGACGCCAATCGGCGTCCAGATGGCCGGGGGTCAAGGTGGGACCGGGGGGGTATTTTCCTTTCGCGAATTCCTCCGCTTCCCAGGTGTGGGGGTATTTCTTGGCAAACGCCTCGGGGTTGCCGTATGGTGTGGGAGGGGAAGTTGACATGTCGTATCTCGGGAGATCCGGGTCAGCTGAGGGGGAAGGCCAGAACTTGTTGGGACGTGGTGGGGGTGGAGCTGGAGGAGCTCTTTCCTTTCCTTTCTCTTGGCGAGCGGGGTTGGTGTTGCTGGTGGGGGTGGGACGAGACCCACCAGAGGAGTGTGTGGCCTGCTGTGGAACACCAGGACACTGGGGGGGGGAAGAGGCCAGGGCGGCTGACGGAAGACGGGAGGCAATGTCACGGAGAGATGCCTGGAGTGGGGAGAGGTTTGGGGGATGCGGGGTGAGGTCTAGATTGGCAACCAGAGAGGACAAGTCGTGCATTTCAGTCGAGAGATTCTCAAATGCTGTCGCGATGTGGACGCTCGATTGAAGGGAGGTGCAGAGTAGAGGGAGGAGCATTTGTTCCCCGATGGAGAGGGTGGAAATGTTTGCAGGAGTGATGGTGGGGAAATCCGCGGCGGGAAGCCCCAGGTCAGCGGCAGTCTGGTGGAAAAGCGAGACCAGATGGTTGAGATTCCCCGTAGGCGGGAGGGGAGAGAGACGGGCTGGAGTAACGATTCTCGAGGGGCCGCCCTGATGGGTGGCCATGTCTGGAGCTAAGTGTGGGGACGCGAGGCCCAACAGTGAGGACGAAAAGTGTGGGAAAGGGGATCTTGCACAGAACGACGTGGTGTTGAGAAATGTAGGGGGGGGGGAAGAGGGGAGCGGAAGCGTGTAACTACTGTCCCCATTTTTCTTTTTTTCTTTTTTCTTTTTTTTAAATCATATGTTCATTGTTTCTATGGTACAAGAAATGACATGCATCTTTAACGATATGGCCAAAACAAAACCGAAAATCCAACTAACAATCAACAAAAGAAATATCCATAACCAGTTCCCCCAACGCGACCAATAAGTGTCGCAAAGCAGCCGTAGCTAAAATCAGGGAAAGTATAAACTGCTTAACTAGTCTGAAGGGCCAGGGGCGCATAGGGCGGTCGATGAGCCAAGGGGGTTTGAAGGAGTATGGAGGGAGGGAGAAAGCGGGGGCATCCGAGGGGGGAAACAAGTGGAGGTGGTGCCAATGAACTCAGCCAGGGCAATGAGCAGCTGCTGGTCGGACAAGATTGGGGCTTCCGGAGCCAAGTCTGAGACCCCTTGGAGGAGGCGGGATCTCTGACAGGCTGAGGAGGAGCAGGACAGGATGGCATGCTCGAAGGTCTGCGGGGCCTCAGAGCATAACGGGCAGGTCGCGTCGGCATCAGGATCCTCCCATGAGGGGTGAGCCGCGAGATAACTTTTCCCAGAGCGCATCTGCTGTATTCTGCCCGCAACAACCTTTCCCAAACATATGAAGGGGTGGGGGTGCGTTGAGGGCGGATAGGGGTAGTATGTGGGGGCTGGGATGGCGGACCAGTCAGAGAGAAGGAGTTGCTTAGCCCTCAATTTGAGGCGGCGGTAACTACTGTGCCTGTTTTTTCTTTTTTTCTCTTTTTTTTTTTTAAATCATATGTTCATTGTTTCTACGGTACAAGAAATGACATGCATCTTTAACGATATGGCCAAAACAAAACCGAAAATCAAACTAACAATCAACAAAAGAAACAAACATAACCGGTTCCCCCAACGCGACCAATAATCGTCGCAAAGCAGCCGTGGCTAATCAAGGAAAGTAAAAACCGCTAAACTAGTCTCGAGGGCCAGGGGCGGGTGGGGCAGTATTTTGGAGGAGCGGATTCGGAGGAGGGGCATGGAGGGAGGGGGCAAGAGGGGGCATCCCCGGAGGCAAACCGGTGGCAGTGGTGGGGATGAACTCAGCCAGCGTAATGAGCAGCTGCTGGTCGGACCAGACAGGGGCCTCGGGGCCCAAGTCCGAGATCCCTTGGAGGAGGCGGGATCTCTGACAAGCGGAGGAGGGGCAGGACAGGATGGCATGTTCGAAGGTCTGCGGGGCCTCCGAGCATAATGGGCAGGACATGTCGGCCTCAGGATTTCCCCACGAGGGGTGAGCCGCGAGATAGCTTTTCCCAGAACGCATCTGGTGTATCCTTCCTGCAACAAATTTGCCCAGACCCATAAAGGGGTGGGGACGAGTTGAGGGCGGGTAGGGATAGTAAGGGGGGGCCGGGGCGGCAGACCAGTCAGATAGGAGTAGTTGATTGGCCCTCAATTTGAGGCGCGAGTAGGATGGAACAATCCCCAGGATCGGGAGTAGGTAGTCCGTTAGGTGAAGGGAGATGGGTGGCAGCGTAGGGACATCCTCCACTAAGGGGGCGGCCGCATTAGCCAAGGCTGTGATAGCGTTGTGTCGGTATCTCGGGTTCTTGATCTTGTCCGGAGCAGCACGCCAGTCGAGGTTGAAGAAGAGATAGGGCTGGGAGGTAATCTTCCCACGCGCCGTTGAGGAGGCACGGTGGGGCGAGAAGGTGGGAATGGGCTTAGGGAGGCGTGCCGTGGCCGGGTTTATTTCCGGGGGGGAGCAGATGAGCCTTAGGCCGGCAAGGCGGCGTTGGTGTCGTACAAGAACAGGTAGCGGGGGAAGACAGGCTTCCCTGTGCAAGCACGCTAGGTTGGTGGAGGAAAAGCAGTTGGTGATCCACCTATAAACCCGATGCCAGAACACGGACATCGGGCCCATGATGGACGGTGGGGGAGCCCAAATCGCCGCCCCATACAGGAGAATCGGAGCAAGGAGCGAACGCGCCAGGGAGAGACAAAGGTAGGGTGGAAGGCCCATCCCCGGCGGGGAGAGACGGCGGATCGTGGCTAGGGCGGCATTCGCAAGTGTATACCTCCTGGAGAAGTGGGACCTCGAGTCAAAGGTGGGGGAAAATATAAAACCTAGCCATTTCAGATGGGACTGCGGGTAGAAGAGCTGGTCTTCCAACTGCACCGGGAGGGAGCACGGTGGTTCATTGCTCCTGGCGGTTCTCCAGTGGATCAGCTCAGTTTTCGGGACGGAGAAGGCAATGTTAATCGGCGAGGCCCTCCTCTTAAGCGCAGAGAAGGACTTTTGAAGCAGGCGAACATTCACTCTGTAGGAGGGTGAGGCCACCGTGACAGCGATGTCGTCGATGTAGGAGATAATCAGTGACCTGGGAATTTCCAGGTGGAGGGAGGAGACGTATATGACGAATAGGAGGGGGGAGATGGGGGATCCTTGAGGGACCCCAACTGAGACAGGGGCGAAAGAGCGGGGGGATCCCTGGAACGTCAGGGGGCAGGTGCGGTCCCTGAAGAAAGAACCGACCCACTGGACCAAGTACGGGCTGACCCCCTTTCTGCGGAGGAGAGAGAGGAGTGAGGGGGACTCTACGTTATCGAAACCCCCTTTCACATCCAGGAAGAGAGTGGAAACTTTGTACCGGAGGCGGTGGAAGCATTCAACGTTGTGCTCTAGGACAAGGGCGGCATCGGCGGTGGACCTTCCAGGGAGGGACCCGCACTGCAGGGGGTGGATGAGGGAGCATATCGTAGCCTGGGCTGAGAGGCGGGACGCTACCACCCTCTCAAGAATCTTAGAGAGTGTACGAAGGAGGACGATAACCCTGAAGGAGGAGAGTGAGTCATATGAGGGCTTGCCCGCCTTGTCGAGGACAATACCAAGCGCATTCTTGAGGGAGGGAGGGTGAAAACCGTGGGCCAACAGGGGGTCGAGGAGGGAAGAAAGAATGGAGGGCTTGATTCGGTGTACCGACTTCCATACAGAGTATGGGATGTGGTCGGGACCAGGGACGGAGGTGTTCGAGGATTTGGAAAGAGCCCTGGAGACCTCCTCAGAGGTCAGGGGAGTGTAATCCTCATAGCGCGCTCGGCGGAGGAGCGGGGGAGGAGGGGGTTTGGAGGGAAAAAAGTGGTTGAGAAGTGTCTCCGCTACCTCAGCGAGATCAGAGGCCCCTGGAAGGTCCGGGAATCTCTGTGGTGGGCGACCAAATGCGAACCTCTTGGCCGTCCAGAGGGAGCGTGGAGTGGCCGAGGACAGGAAGTCCGACCAGTGAGCTTTCTTGGCCGAAGCGATGGCCTTAAAGTATGTTCTCCTTGAGCTCTTTATATTCCTCCAGGTGAGGGGGGAGGGGTTGAGGCGGGACACCCTTGCGAACTTGTGGTATTCCCTCCTCAGAGACGATAGACGTGGGGACCACCATGGCTTCGAGCGGGGGCAGGGGCGCTTGCTCGGGGCATGGGAGGTCAAGAGGGAGTTGAGGCGGGTGGAGGAGATATCGAACCACCTACTCATGGAGTTGGGTGTGGGCCTCGCGGGGCAGGGTAGTGTGGTGAAGGTATCCAGTGCTTTCCCTACCGCTTCTAG
>Ga0307509_10003634_pt1 | contig 23117 bp, 23 predicted proteins | sample 10_EM_MG_FD_202245 | JGI IMG/M metagenome (GOLD analysis project Ga0307509, IMG submission 202245) | Populus trichocarpa ectomycorrhiza microbial communities from riparian zone in the Pacific Northwest, United States - 10_EM | ecosystem: Host-associated > Plants > Roots > Unclassified | place... | reverse complement strand
CAGCGAGAACGAGCACGAATTCGAGCTCGAGGCCAAGCTGCTGCTCCAGCGCCGGTTCGACAAGCTGCGCGTCGCCGCGAACCTGTGGGCGGAGTACGAGCTGTACTTCGGGGCCGATGCGAGCGGTACGCACGAGCGCGACGTCGTCCTGCATCCAACGCTCGGCGCGACCTACGAGCTGACGCCGAAGCTGCACCTCGGGATCGATACCTGGATGCGCGCCGAGTACCCGACGAATCCGTCGGAGCCACGGAGCTTCGGCCTGGGCCCCGAATACTATGCGGGCCCCTCGGTGATGATGGCCTTCAAGAAGGTGTGGTGGACCGTCGCGGCGTACGCGCGCGTCAGCGACCTCGACCATCACCTCCAGCCCGGCGAGGTGTACGGGAACTTCTGGTTCCGCACGATGGTCGGTTACGACCTATAATCGGCGGGTGCCGGCCAGTGTTGTCGATGCGGTGAAGTCACCGTTCCCGTGTGCCTGCCAATGTCACGCGCGGCTGTCGGTCGACGAGCGCACCGCCGGGATCGAGGCACTGTATCGGTTCGACGATGCGATGCGCGGCTGGGGCCAGACGGTGATCTGGGACCTCGCGGCGCCGACCTTGTGGCAGCTCCAGAAGCAGCTCGGCGAGGTCAAGTGGGTCGCGGTGCGCGAGAACGGCTGCATCCACACGCGGCTCCTCGGCTTCTGCGTCCACGAGTTGATCCACGCGATGTGCGGCGATCCGACGCTGCCGAACTACGGCACGCCGGTCGGCCTGCCGTACGGCGTACCCGAGGCGGTGAAGCCCGAGGACGAGGCCGCGTTCCTTCACCCTTACAACCAGCACGAGGCGCGCGCGTGGGTCGGGCTCGGTGCGGTCGCCTACCGCCTGTTCGACATCGAGTGGGAGCTGTTGCCGGCGCGCGAGGTCGGCACCTACGGGTTCCCAGGCGGCAACGCGCTCGTCGACGTGCCGCCCGGCTATCGCAAGGTCGCGCACTTCGACAGCGAGCATCACCAGCGCCGCTACTACGCGCTCGCGAACCAGCTCCAGGAAGAGGCGCTGACCTGGTTCACGATCGACAAGCTCGACGAGATCGCGACGAAGTTCGCGGTGGCGGAGGCGATCGGCAAGGCGAGCCGGGCGACGAAGTATCCGAGCGCGCGCGAGATGGCGCGGTTGAAGCCGAGACAGCCCGGGCGCAACGATCTCTGTATCTGCGGATCGATGCGCAAGTGGAAGCACTGTTGCGGCGCACAGCTGGCGCCGTAACCGTACCGGACCGCGTCGCAGGAAGTCGCATAGGCGTGCGCCGCGCGAGCGCGCTACTGTCGCCCCCGTGATGAGATCATCGGGGCTCGGCTTCGTCGTCGTCGTCGCGCTGGCCGCCTGTCCCGCGCCGGAGCCACCGGTCGCGCCGAAACCGCCACCGCCGCCGGTCGCGATCGTGACGCCGCCGCCACCGGTGGTCACACCGGTTCCGCCGGGCGACGACACCCCGAAGCTGCGGCTACCGCGGTTGTTCACGCCGACGAGCTACGCCGCGCGACTCGCGCTCGATCCGGCGAAGCCGACGTTCGATGGATCGATCACGATCGCGGGCGAGGTCTCGATCGCGACGTCGGTGATCTGGCTCCACGGCCACAAGCTCGCGGTGAAGAAGGCGACCGTGTCGAACGGTGCGAGCACGATCGACGTCCACGTCACGCCGCGCGGCGACGAGCTCCTCGAGCTCCAGACCGACGCGCCGCTCGCTCCCGGCAACTATCAGCTCGCGCTCGACTACACCGGCCAGATCGACACGCTCAACACGACCGGCGCGTTCGTCGAGACCACCGGTGGCGTGCCGTATCTGTTCAGCCAGTTCGAGGCGGTCTACGCGCGCCGCGTGTTCCCGTGTCTCGACGAGCCGGACTCCAAGGTGCCGTGGCAGCTGACGCTCGACGTCCCGAAGGGCCAGCTCGCCGTCGCGAACACCTCGGTCGCGAAGGAGAGCGAGGCCGGCGCGCACCACGTCTACGAGTTCGCACCGACGAAGCCGCTGCCGCCGTACCTCGTCGCGTTCGGCGTCGGGCCGTTCGATGTCGTCCCCGCGGGCGCGACGAAGAGCGGCATCCCGGTCCGGATCGTCACGTTCAAGGGCCGCGGCGGCGAGGCGGCCTACGCGGCGAAGACCACCGCACGCGTGCTCGACCTCCTCGAGGCGTGGTTCCAGATCCCGTACCCGTACGCGAAGCTCGACATCCTCACGATTCCGGTGACCGCCGGGTTCGGCGCGATGGAGAACGCCGGGCTCGTCACCGCGGCGCAGGGCTACGTCCTGATGGAGGCGAAGCCGTCGTGGAGTCGCCGCGCGGACTGGATCTCCGGCGCCGCGCACGAGCTCGCGCACCAGTGGTTCGGCGATTACGTCACGACCGCGTGGTGGGACGACATCTGGTTGAACGAGGGCTTCGCGAACTGGATGGAGAACAAGATCACCGCGCAGTTCGAGCCGGCGTGGCACTACGACCTCCACGAGGCGACGATGCGGTTCGACGCGCTCGCCGCCGACTCGCTGACGAAGGCGCGGCGGATCCGCCAGCCGATCGTCGAGAGCGACGACATCTTCAACGTGTTCGACGGCATCACCTACGACAAGGGCGGCTCGATCCTGAACATGTTCGAGCGCTACGTCGGCGCCGACGTGTTCCAGCGCGGCGTGCGCGAGTACTTGAAGTCGCGCGCCTACGGCAACGCGACGTCCGCCGACTTCATCGCGTCGATCAGCAAGGCGGCCGGCAAGGATCTCGGCCCTGCGTTCTCCTCGTTCCTCGATCAACCCGGCGCGCCCGAGCTCGAGGCGACGCTCGCGTGTACCGGTGGCCCGCCGCGCCTCGAGCTCGCCCAGCGCCGCTTCATCCCGGCGGGTTCGCCCGCGCCGAAGATGGAGGGGGCGGGACCTGCGCCCGGACCCGGGGACGTCGTCGCGAAGCCGTGGAAGGTGCCGGTGTGCGTCGCGTTCGATCAGGACGGCAAGCGCGGCGAAGCGTGCGCGATGCTCGAGGAGGCCACGGCCACGCTCGCGCTCCCGGCGAAGAGCTGCCCGCGCTGGGTCCTGCCGAACGTCGACGGCCGCGGCTACTACCGCGTCCACTACACCGCGCCGCAGGTCGCCGCGCTGCGCGACGAGGCGTGGCCCATGCTCGCGTGGACCGAGCGGCGCGCGCTGTTCGCCGACGTCGCCGCGGAGTCGCGCTCGGCCCGCCCCGGCTTCCACGACCCGACGCCGCAGAAGGTGCCGGTGATGCTCGCGCTGTCGCTCGTGCCGAAGCTCCTGACCGGTGGCGATCGGTTCACGATCGACGACGTGCTCGACGTGCCGATCCAGCTCGAGAAGGCGGTCGCCGACGATCAGCGCGGCAAGCTCGAGGCCTGGTACCGGATGACGTTCGGGCCCGGCGCGACCAAGCTCGGGATGCTGCCAAAGGACAGCGACGACTTCGACGCCGAGAAGGCGAGGGTGAATGTCGTGCTCGCGGCGGCGTGGCGCGGCCGCGATCCCGAGCTGGTGAAGGAGGCGAAGGAGCTCGCGGGCCACTGGCGCGACCTGCCGGAGTCGATGCGCGGGCCGATCCTGCGGATCGCGATCGACGGCGATCCGGAGCTCGTCGCGAAGGCGATCAGCGAGCTGCGCGCGGAGAAGAAGCACGATACGCGCGAGGAGCTGATCGACGCGCTGTCGGCGCAACGGGATCCGAAGGGCTATGCCGCGGCGCTCGAGGTCACGGTCGATCCCGCGCTCGATCTGCGCGAGACCCGGAAGATCTTGACGCGACCGCGTTCGGAGGTGAATCGGGCGCAGGCCGAAGCGTTCTTCCGCGCGCACAGCGACGAGATCATGAAGCGGCTCCCGAACGACGAGGTCTCGAGCCTCCTGTCGGGCGTCGTCCATCTGTTCACGAATGCTTGCGATGCGAAGCGGCGGGACGAGATCGTCAAGGAGATCACGACTCGGTTCGGCGATCGTCCGGGCGCGCCGCACGTGATCGCGGTCGCGACCGAGGGGCTGGATCAATGCATCGCGAGTCGCACCGTGCTCGAGCCCGAGGTCCGCGGTTGGCTCGGCGGTGTGAAGCTCCCGCCGAAGCCGGCGAAGGCCGATGACAAGGCCGACAAGAAGGCGAAGCCCAAAGCGAAGCACTGAGCGACACGTGCGGTTTATTCCAGCGGCGAAATCCATCGCCGCGCGGCGGCGTTGCGAGCGGATGTAACCGGCGTGCGATCGCGGCGCACAGTCCCGGCAGAACGTTTTTCGTCGTCGAGGCGTAGCGCAGGTCGCCGCACCTCGCGAAAGGACCGCCATGCCACGCCTGGTCATCGCATCTCTTTGGGCTCTGCCGTGCCTGCTCGTCACCGGAATCGCGTCTGCACAGTCCGCGACCCAGCTCGACGAATTTCATCCGGCGGTCGACTCGCGCGGCTATCTCTCGCTCAATGGCTCGTCGGTGCTCGGCCACGAGGAGCTGTCGTTCGGGCTCGGCTCGCTCGAGTGGGGGCGTCACTTCAGCGGTCAGGTCGACAACGTCGTCGCGGCGACGCTCGTCGCGGCGATGGGGCTCGAGCTCGGCCCGATCCCGCTCGAGCTCGGCGCGTCGATGCCGTTCGTGATCTCCAGCGGCACGACCGATACGCAATCGGTCGGCGATGCGGGCTTTCACCTCAAGGTCCACGTCGCCCCTCACCTCGCCGCGATCGGTAGCGTCTACATCCCGACCGGGCCGGGCGATCACGGTGCGTCGCCGCAGCTGCTCGCGGTCGCCGATACGCGGCTCGGCCGCTGGCGGTTCGCCGCGAACGCCGGGATCCGGCTCGCCGCCGGCATGGACGACATGGCGAGCACGACCGAGGTTCCCGCCGGCGTCGCGGTGGCGTGGGGCGTGGTGCCGGAGAAGTTCGAGCTCGTCGGCGAGGTCTACGGCGCGCTCGCGACGAGCGATCGCAAGGTCCACCAGGCCGAGGCGCTGGCCGGCGTGAAGCTCTACCTCGCGAAGAATTCCTACCTGTCGCTCGCGGTCGGCCGCGGCATCGTCGACGAGACCGGCAACCCCGACTTCCGCGCCGTGATCGGCATCGTGTTCGAGCCCAAGGCGGGGCTGCGCTCGACGACCTACGTGCCCGAGCCCGACTGGACCCCGCCGGCCCCCGCGGTCGCGAAGAACGACTTTCCGGATCGCGACAACGACGGCATCCGCGATGACCTCGACATGTGCCCCGACGTTCCGGAGAACTACAACGGCTACCAGGACGAGGACGGCTGTCCCGACGAGCCGGGCGACAACGCGTTCGTCGCGGATGTCGCCGACGGCTGCACGAAGAAGGGCCCGGTCGACGCGATGGACTGCCGCGACCGGGTGATCGTCGGCGACAGCACGATCGACACGCTGAAGTCGATCGAGTTCGAGTTCGACAAGGCCGTGATCTCGAAGCGGTCGTTCGGGATCTTGAACGCGGTCGCGCGGGCGCTGAAGGACAACCCCGCGATCGAGCTCGTCGAGGTCCAGGGCCACACCGACGAGCGCGGCGACGACGAGTACAACCTCGACCTGTCGAACCGGCGCGCCGCCGCGGTGATGACGTACCTCGGCGAGCAGGGGATCCAGGGCGAGCGCCTGACCTCGATGGGTTACGGCGAGACCGTGCCGCTCATCAACGAGCACAACGAGCGCGCGTGGACCGCGAATCGTCGAGTCGAGTTCCACATCCGGAAGCGCGCCGGCAAGATCCTGTGATAGATCGATCGGATCGTGGTGATCGACGAGCCGGAGCACGCGCTCGATGCCTTCCGCTCCGCGCTCACCGCGCAGCGCGAGCACGGGGCCGCGCATCCGTTGCGGATCTCGTGGTTCGGTGACTCGGTCACCGCCGACGATCAGATCACGCACGGCCTGCGGCGCCGGCTCCAGGCCGACCTCGGCGACGGCGGCCCGGGTTTCGTGTTCGCCGCGCCGCCGCACCCGTACTGCCAGCACCGCGCGCTCGCACGGTCGGTGTCGGAGGAGTGGACGGTCCACGGGATCTCCGGCCTGATCCAGCCGGATCTCCTGCTCGGCCTCGGCGGCAGCACCGAGACCGAGGACGGCGGCACGATCAAGCTCGTTCCGGCGAACCCGATCACCTCGTTCGACCTGCACTACCTCGCGCAGCCCGGCGGCGGCACGCTCGAGCTGATCGCCGACGGCAAGACCGCCGGCAAGCTCGAGACCAACTCGAGCGCGAAGCACGGCCTGTTTTTCGCAGCCGAGCTCGCCGGCGCGAAGAAGCTCGAGCTCCACGCGCGCGGCCGGATCCGCCTGTTCGGCGCCGCGCTCGAGACGAAGCAAGGCGCGGTCGTCGACAACCTCGGGATCGTCAACGCGACCGCGAAGGCGATGCGCCATCATCAGCTGCCGGAGCACTTCAAAAATCAGCTCGCGCACCGCAGCCCGGATCTCGTCGTCGTCATGTACGGCACGAACGAGGCGGAGTGGCTCGTCGCAAACGGCGCGGGCATGGCAGAGCACGAGCGCGTGCTCGACGAGCTCCTCGCGAACATCCGCTCGGTCGCGAATGCGGTCCTGGTCGTGTCGCCGCTCGATCAACTCGACTACAAGACGGCAGGGTTGCCGCCGCGCACGTCGATCCCGGCGATGGTCGAGGCCCAGCATCGCGCGGCGACCGCGAACGGTTGCGCGTTCTGGGACACCTACGCGTGGATGGGCGGCAAGGGTTCGTCGGCCACGTGGTTCAAGCAGGGCCTGGTCGTGAAGGACTACCAGCACCCGACGAGCGAAGGCGCCGACAAGATCGCCGGCGCCCTCTATTCCGCACTCGTCGGCTGACCGCTTACTGCAGCGCGCCCTTCACCATCACGTAGCCGTCCGAGCCGGTGACCGACATGTCCTTCATCTGGATGCCGGCCATCGCGGGGAGCGGGATGCCGCCGAGCAGTGCGGTGATCGAGGCGATCTGGGCGTCGAGACCGATCTTGACCGAGGTCTCGAGGTCCGAGTTCGTGTAGTGCGTGACGTTCGCGATGTCGTCCAGCACGTCGACATTGATGACCGGCGTGCCGAGCACGATGCCGACGCCGAACCCGCCGTTCGCCGGCTGGATCTGGAGGTCGACCGTCGCGTTGATGGCGGCCTTCGCGACCGGCGTGCCGGCGTTCGTGAACGTCGCCATCATGTCGGGGAGGACGAGCCGCATCTTGCCGTCGGCCGGGTCGGCGCTGATCATCGGCGGCGACGTCATCGCCATCGCGGCGCCGTCGAACGAGCCGCCGGTCTCCGGGATGGCGAGGTTCAGCATGCCGATCGCGACGAACTGCGACAGCATCGAGTTCGCGAGGTCGTCGGCGATGCCGAGCTGCATGCCGGTGCCGGGGTTCATGTCGGGGATCCCGTTGTCGGTGAAGATGAACTTGGCCGCCTCGGCGCCGCCGATCGACATCTGCATGTCGAGCGTGACGAGACCGCTGTCGTTCGTGAACGAGATGTCCGACGGCACGACCTGAACGGTGAGGTGCTTGCCGAGGATGTCGAGCGTCTTCGGGCCGGCGAGGGCACCGAGCGCCTGGTTCATCATCGGCTTCATCACCATGCCGGCGACCTTCGGCAGGATGTACTCGATCGCGCTGTCGAGCGGGATGATGCTGAGGATCGCGCCCGGCACGCCGCCCGACGAGATGTCGAGGCCGGTGATGTTGACCGTCGGGTTCGCGAGGTCGGTGGCAAACCCGTTCATGCCGTCGGGCGAGACCAGCAGCGTGCCGCCGATGATCACCTTCGTCGCCTTGACGTCGGTGTTGTCGGTGCCGCCGAGGCAGGCGACCTTGTAGTTCATGTGGCCGGGGACGTCGAGGCCGTCGATCTCGGCCTGGAACTGGAGGCCGCCGGTGACCGGCGTGAGGTTGATGATGACGTTCTGCATGTGAACGTCCTCGATGAACAGCTGGCCGTAGAGGCAGTCGGGACCGTTCTCGTCACCGGAGTGCACCATCGGCTGCATCGGCGCGAGCATCGGCTTGACGTCGAGGCTCTTGATCAACGGACCGGCCGCGCCGGCGATCTTCGCGAACGCTTCCTTCGACAGCGCGGTGGTCACCGCGTTCTCGATGTTCGACGTGGGCGCGCGGAGCTCGCCGGCCTCGACCGAGCGGGTGTCGGTCGCCTTGCCGCCATCGAGATCGACCGCCTCGGTGTGGAGCAGCATCGCGCCGGGCTTGACGTCGACGTCGATCGAGAACGTGCCGTCGGTGTTCACCGTCGCGACCACGTTGTTGACGCTGACCTTCGAGATCGGGGTACCCGCCGGGTTCGGCGCGACCGTACCGGTCACCGTCACCTTGCCGGCGTGGTCCTGGATCAGGCTACGCGCCGGCGACGTGACGGTGAGCACCGGGGGGTCCGGGAGCTGACCGGCAGGACTGCTACAGGCGACGAGCAAGGACGCGACGAGAAGGTTCCGCATGGCTGGTCTGGCCTTTCAGCAAGGGCCCTGCCAAGCCGACATGTGCGAGTGGGTCACATAGATCAAACCGGTTAGCCGCGGAAAGTAGCGACGCGCCGCGTCGAACCCCTTAAAACGCAACTGGAATCACCGGCAAGTCGACCCTCGTGGCTAGCCCGCTAGCCGGAGACTGTGACCCCCCGAACGCCCATCGCAGTGAGCACCTCGGGAAGGCGCTGACGGAAGTCGCCCTGCAAAATGATCGTGTCGCCCTCGACCGTGCCGCCGCAGCCGAGCGTCTGCTTGAGCTGCTTGCACCAGCGTTCGAGCTCGTTGCTTGGAAGTCCAAGCTTCTCGATCGCGGTGACCTCTTTGCCGCGGCGCTGCTTGCGCTCGAGTCTCACCACGGCACGCGCGGGGCCCTTCGGCTCGGGAGCGACCTGGTTTGCGACAGGCGTCCCTGGCGGAAGCTGATCTCGGAGTTTCTCGAGGGCCGCGAACGGATCGCGCTTCGTCGTCATGTCAGCGGCGAACAGCATACATCGTCGTCGGAAAACCACAGGGAGAATCCGGGAGAGTTTCCTTGTGCGATCGCGCGTTCATCCGCACCATCGAGGACGATGGGCACGACTTCGCGGGAGCCGGTGGCGAAGACCGGCGACGTGGTGGAAGGCCGGTACCGGATCATCCGCACGCTGGGGGAAGGCGGGATGGGTACGGTGTTCCTGGCCGAGCACGCGCTGATCAAGCGGCGCGTCGCGATCAAGATCCTGCATCCCGAGCTCGCGACCGATGCCGATGTGATCGAGCGATTCATGAACGAGGCCCGCGCGGCGGGCACGCTCGGCCATCCGAACATCGTCGAGTCGACGGACATGGGGTTCACGCACAACCACGTGCCCTACATCGTGTTCGAGTTCCTCGAGGGCGCGCTCCTCACCGACGAGATCTATCGGGTCGGTGGCCTGCCGGTGCGCCGCGCGGTGCGGATCGCGACGCAGATCGCGTCGGCGCTGCACGCCGCGCACAACGCGGGCGTGATCCATCGCGACCTCAAGTCCGACAACGTGTTCCTCACCGACAAGGACGACGCGTTCGATCACGTGAAGGTGCTCGACTTCGGCATCTCGCGGTTTCTCCAGCTCGACGATCGCCAGAAGTCGATGGTGATGGGCACGCCGGAGTTCATGGCGCCCGAGCAGATCACCGATCCGGAGAGCGTCGATCGCCGCACCGATGTCTACGCGCTCGGCGTGATCCTGTACGAGATGCTGACCGCACGCCGGCCGTTCGCGAGCGAAGACGACCCGCGCGCGCTGATGCAGCGGATCGTGCGCGACGCGCCGCCGCCGTTGCTCCGCCCGGAGGTCCCCCACGCGCTCGCCGAGACGATCCTCGGCAAGATGCTCGCGAAGCACCCGGACCATCGCTACCAGACGATGAGCGACGTCGAGGCGGCCCTCGAGTCGTTCATCACGCGCAGCGATGGCACGCCGGTGCCGTCGCGCCGGAGTCAGCCGATCCCGATCGTGGGCGCGATCCCGCGCCCTGCGAACGCCGGCACGCTGCCGCGGTCGCTGAGGAACGTGCTGCTCCCGGACGCGCACGCGCGGCGGTCGTACGTGCTCTACGCGATCGCGGGGCTCGGCCTCGTGATCGGTGCGCTCGGCGTCGCGTACGGCATGCGCAGCAGGCACGACGAGGTCGCGACGGTCGCATCGGAGCCGGCGGCACAGCCGAAGCCGGCCGCCGCGATGCCCGCGTCACGCACGGTCCAGAAGGTCGGGGTCCAGCTCTCGGCCGACGCCGCGAACGCGCACGTGACGTTTCGCCGCCAGGTCAAGCCCGCGCCGATGGCGCTGCAGCTCAACATGTCGGACGTCGTCGAGATCGTCGAGGTCTCGGCGCCCGGCTACAAGACCGCGCGGTACTGGATCACGCTCGATCGGCCGACTCACCTGCGCGCCCACCTCGTGAAGGGGAGCGGGATCGCGGAGGCGACCGAGGAGGAGACCCTCGTCGCGCTCGGCGAGGTGACGGCGCCGGCGGTCGCGGTCGTCGCGCCGAAGGTACCGGCCAAGCCCGTCGAGAAACCGGTGCCGCGCAAGATCGGCAAGGCCGCGGTCGAGGAGGCCGCGCCGGTCGAAGCGCCGCCCGAGGCGAAGATCGAACCTCCGCCCGACAAGGTCGAAGTGCCCGTGGCGAAGCCCGAGTTGATCGAATCCGCGCCCTGAGCGTGGCGATGTGCGCCGGCGAGCACTTCGCGTGCACGCCCGGGACGCGACCACAGTCTCGTATCCGTTCACGAGGAACTAGCGCTAGAGTCGGCCCCGATGAGGGCCTGGGCTGCTGTTGTTCTCCTCGTGGCGTGCGGCGACGGCGCGCAGTCACCTCCCGAGGTCACGCACGCGGCCGCGTGGGTCGATCCGCGGATCGGCACCGGCGGCATGGGCTACGCGTACGGCAGCTGCTTCGTCGGCGCGGCCGCGCCCCACGGGCTCGCGAAGCCCGGCCCCGACACGAACGGCCCCGACTTCGGCACGATCAGCTTCCAGCACTACTCCGGCTACTTCGCCGGCGACGATCGGATCCAGGGCTTCGCCTCGCTCCACCTCCACGGCACCGGCGCGACCGACTACGGGATCCTGTCGGTGATGCCGACGCTCGCGTTCGATCCGGGCAAGACCAGCGTCGTCGACTACGAGGCGCATTTTGCCAAGGCGGACGAGCATCCGGCGGCCGGCTACTACGACGTCACGCTCGACAGCACGATCCGCGTCGAGCTCACCGCGACGCAACGAGTTGCGGTGGAGCGCTTCACGTTGCCGAGCGCGGGCACGGTGTTGATCGATCTGGGCAAGACCCTGTCGGGCGGCATGGTCGACGCCGCCGAGATCCACGTCGACGACGCCGCGCATGAATTCACCGGCTCGATGCATCATCTCGGCGGGATGTCCGCCGGGTTCGGCGGCTACACGCTGTACTTCGTCGCGCGCGGCGAGTGGACGGCGTCGCAGAGCTGGGCGAACGGCACCGCGCTCGCCGTCCCGGCCGGCGCGTCGACGCTCGCGATCGGCCTGTCGCTCGTGTCGCTCGAGGGCGCGCGCGCGAACCTCGCGGCCGAGGTTCCGGCGGTCGACTTCGACGCGGTCAAGACCGCGACGGTCGCGGCCTGGGAGGCCAAGCTCGGCGTCGTCAAGCTCACCGCCGAGACCGAGACCCAGCTCCGCATCTTCTACACGAGCCTTTATCACGCGTTCCTGATGCCGAGTGTGATCGGCGATGTCGACGGCACCTACCAGCTCGTCGGCCAGGCCGCGCACGTCGCGCAGGGCTGGAACCAGATGTCGGATCTGTCGCTGTGGGACACGTATCGCTCGGTGTCCTCGCTCTACGCGTGGCTCGCGCCCGAGAGTGCACGCGACTCGGCTCGCTCGCTCGTCGGCTTCGACGACGGGTTGGGGGCCTATCCGAAGTGGCCGCTCGCGATCGGCGAGACGGGCACGATGCTCGGTGCGAGCGCCGAGGTCGTCATCGCCGACGCCCAGCTCCGCGGCGTGTCCGATGTCGCCGCCGCGCAAGCGTGGCCGGCGTTACGTGCCGCCGCGATGGATCCGGTGTCGCCGCCCGGTGGCCGCGGCGGCCGCAACGACGTCGAGAGCTACATGCAGTACGGCTACGTGCCGAACACCGCCGGTCGCTCGGTCTCGACGACGACCGAGTACGCCCACGACGACTTCGCCCTCGCCCAGCTCGCCGGTGCGCTCGGCAACACCGCCGATCACGACGCGCTGCTGCTGCGCAGTCACGGCTGGCAGAAGCTGTTCGATCCGGCCACGGGCTTCCTGCGCGGACGCGATGCCGCGGGTGCGTTATCGAACAAGCCGTTCGACGAGTTCGTGTGGGCCGACGACTACGCCGAGGCCGACGCGTGGCAGTCGACGTTCATGGCCGGCGTCCACGATCCCGACGGAATCGCGACGGTGTTCGGCGGCAGGGACGCCGCGGTCGCGAAGCTGAAGGAGCTCTTCGATCAGGCCAAGACCGACTTCGAGACCGCCGATCCATCCGCCGCGAACTTCCCGCGCAAGTGGTACTGGGCCGGCAACGAGCCCGATCTCAACGCGCCGTTCCTGTTCGGCCAGCTCGGCCATCCCGAGCTCACCGCCGAGTGGACGCGCTGGATCGAGGACACGATCTACACCGACCAACCCGACGGCATCCCCGGCAACGACGACGGTGGTGCGATGGGCTCGTGGTACGTGCTCTCGACGCTCGGCCTGTTCCCGGTCGCCGGCTCGGACCTCTGGCTCCTCGGCGCGCCGCGCTTCCCGCAGGCCCGCGTCAACGTCGCTGGTCACGAGCTCGTGATCGAGCGGCAGGGCAGCGGCATCCACGTCGCGTCGGCGACGCTCGACGGTGCGGCGATCTCCGGATCGATCACGCACGCGCAGCTGGTCGGTGCGACGAAGCTCGTGTTCACGATGACCGACTAGTGGAGATGCAGCAGCGGATACGCGAACAGCTGTTCGAGAGCATCCCATCGACAGGCTCGATCCACGTCAGCGGTGGGCGGCGTGATGCGTCCCCGGGCGCTGATCTCGACAGCGAACGCACGCTCGGCCGCCGCGAAGAGATCTTGTGAAAGGAGGAGAGCCGTAGGATGGCCGAAACGTTTGGCTCGCAGTACATGCGCTTGAAGGGAAAGCCGATCGACTGCGAGGGATCCAAGGTCCACGCGCATTATCGCCGCATCGTGAAAGGCAAGCTCGAGCTTCGCCTAAATTGGGTGCAGGTTGCGAACGAGCTATCGCAATCGATCGAGGTGCAGGGTGTGGAGATCTCGACCAAGGGCGGGAAGCTTCGGGTCGCGGATCTAATCGGGTCTCGCATCGTGCTGTGGTCCGACACCGCGCCGCCGGCCGTCGTGTTGACGACCGAGGGGCGCGTGCGCGAGCTCTTCATCTGGAACTGCTGGAGAAGGGAAGATGGCTCCACGGACGCCTTGATCGGCAACGGTGGGATGCGCATCGACAAGCGCGAAGGCGGCACGTTGCGATTCCGCTGCAACAGCCGTCCGATCATCACGTTCGAAGATCTGATCTTCGACGTGGAGTTCGTGCGCATCTAGCGCCCCCCGGAGAGCGCTTCCTAGGAGTTCCTCTTCGCCCGATCGGGTCGGTCGCGTCGATCGCATCGAATCCTCACGATGCAGGCGATGAAGTCGCTTGCCGCCGCCGTCCGGTCCCTGAACGCCAAGCTCGCGCAGCTGGAGACCGTGGCGTCGTGCCCGGGCGACTGGGTGCGGCTCGACGCGGCCGCGACCCGCGCGGCGCTGCTCGCTCGTCACGAGCTCTGTGGTGTGTCGGTCGACGCGCTCGCCTGCAACGAGCTCGACGAATTGCTCGACGAGCTGCGCTACATCAAGCTCAACGCGCAAGCTCGGATGCTCGAGTGCCAAGCGGCTCGGGGCTAGCTTGACAGCGGGGGCCAAGGCGCGATCACGATAGTCCCCGATGCTGACCAATCGCTCCGCTCCGCACGCGCGCCTCGCGCCCGTGCTGTACGTCTCCGATGTCCGCGCCGCCGTCGCCTGGTACGCGCGCGCGTTCGGCTTCGACGAGCACGTCCAGATCGGCGAGGGCCATCGCGCGCAGCTCGGGATCCCGGGCGCCGGCGCCGAGCTCGTCGTCGCCGAGCCACGGCCGGGCCGCCGCGTGCCGGCGTCCGATCGCTCGCACCAGCTCATGCTCAAGGTCGAGGACTGCGCGGCCACGCTCGAGCGAGCGGTCGCCGCCGGGGCGACCGTCGACGACCCCGTGCACGACTGGGAGTACGGCGAGCGCCAGGCCGCACTGACCGATCCGTTCGGCCATCAATGGGTGCTCAACCAGACGCTCCGCGACACTGCACCCGAAGAGTGGGGCGGCAAGACGGTTATTCCGCGCTAGAGAACCGCCCCACGATCACCCGCCGCGACGGAGGACAACCTCGAAGCCCGACGGGACGCGCTCGAATCGCGAGACCCACCAGGCACCGATCTCGCGCATGGGCTCGGTCTCGATCGCGCTCCGCGACCAATGCCAGGGCTTTTCGATTGACAGCGATCGCGAGGACAAACGCGCCTCTGTCGCGCGTCGGCGCTCGATCACGCACGAGGCACGCTGAGCTTCGATCTGCTGTACGAAATCCGTCGCGATCACAAACGCGCACTTCGACCCGGGAATCGTCGTCGGGAACGCACGCGATCGCCTCCGAAACCGCGGTGTTAGAACGGTGCATCGAACCGAGGAGTGTCTGATGACGAGCGTGAAGTCGAGCCGTGCGATGTTCGAGGTGAGCTGGCAACAGATCGATCGCGAGCTGCGCGAGATCGCGAAGCTGCGTGGCCGGATCGACGCGCGAGAAGCGGTGTTGCTGTGCAGCGCGTCGCGCCACCAGATCTGGCGCAACGTCGGCAAGGCGTCGTTCCTCGAGTATCTCGAAGAAGTCCTCGGCTACACGCCGAAGTCCGCGCGCGAACGGGTCCGGGTGGCCCTCGCGCTGGAGGCATTGCCCGGGCTCGCCGACGCACTCGCGACCGGCGAGCAGAGCTACTCGGCGACCCGCGAGCTGACGCGAGTCGCGACCGCCGAGACCGAAGCCGCCTGGCGCGACGCCGCGCGCGGCAAGAACGTCCGCCAGATCGAGGAGCTCGTCGCGGTGCATGCGCCGGGCGATCGGCCGGGTGATCCGCCGCGACCTGACATGAAGCCGCGGGTGGTCCGGTTCGAGATCAGCTCGGCCACGTTCGCGAGACTCCGTCAGGTCCAGCAGCTCCTCGCGGACGAGCACGGTGGCCAGCTCGACGACGACGCTCTGGTCGAGACCCTGTGTGCAGCGGTCCTCGACGGTGGATCCGGCGAGGCCGACCAGGGTCGCGCGCGGTTCCAGATCCTGACGACCGTGTGCGAGGTTTGCTCGCAAGGCTGGCAGCTCGGCGCCGGGCGCGAGATCGCGATCACGCCGACCGATGTCGCGATCGCCGAGTGCGATGCCCAGCGGGCCGGCTCCGACCGCGAGCCAGGGCGCGCCAAGCAGGACATCACGCCGAAGGTGCGCCGCTACGTGTGGCGGCGCGACAAGGGCAAGTGCCAGGTCCCCGAATGTCGCGCGTCTCGTCACAGGAATGTCCATCACATCGTGCCGCGTCATCTCGGTGGCGGGCACGAGGCCGAGAACCTGACGGTGCTGTGCGCCGGCCACCATCGCAGTCTTCACGACGGCGCGCTGACGATCACCGGCCGTGCGCCCGACATCACGGTGAGGTGGAACACGACGACGCCCCACGTGGGACGCGCCGATGTGTCTGCTCCGTTCACGTCCCTCGTGGAACCAACCGTCTCATCCCACGTGGGGCACGCGACGCCACGTCACGCCGCTCCGTGCAAGCCCTCGTCGCGGGACACCGTGGCGCCGCAACCAGCCGCGGCGCTCGGCACGGATCACGGAGCCGCGCCGAGCATGATCGCAGCGCCCGCCATCGTGACCTCATCCGTTCCCATCGCAGCGACGTCCCACGTGGGACGCCCGAGCAAGTACGAACGCGTCGTGATGAAGACCGAGGCGATCCAGGGGCTGACACAGCTCGGATTTCACAAGGCAACCGCACGAGGCCTCGTCGAGGCCGTGCTCGAAACGTCACCACCGGAGCTCACCCTCGAGCAGCTGCTCCGCGAGGCGCTACAGCGCTCGCGCTCGATGTGACGTGCTTGCCGCCGGTGAGGCTGCGCGGTGTTGCTCTCGGGCGCTCGCTCAGTGATGGGTCGGCTCGTACAACACAAACAGGATGAAGCCCGCGTCCGTTTGATCGATCCAGATTCCGTCGGCCTCGAGCACCCTTCCCGCGAGTGCGAGGCACTCCTTTCCTTCAGCAAGGCCACCGTGCATGAACGGTTCTGCGAGCAGCGGGAGGTCGTTCTCGACACCGAACAACCTGACCTTCTCGACGCCCACCTTGGCACTCGCGGGGATCGCGTCGTTGGCCCACGACCATAGAAAGGAGTCGTCCGCCACGGTTCCGATCGTGGTCAGGCGCAACTGCTTGTCTCCGATCACGATGGCACCTGCATCGAGATCCCAGCGGTAGGCGGTGCCTCTCGGAAGGTCGTGGCGCGCGAGGAGGTCACGGGTGCGCGCTGTCATGAGCGATGCGGCTTCGTCACTCCAGGCGCCCCAGTCCATCGTCGGAGCATAGTGCGGTCCCTCGCACACCGGAATGGTCGGCGCGCGTTGCACGTTTCGTCGAGATGAACCGGCTCTGCCTCGTGCTCTCGGCGTGTGCCAGCGCACCACCGAGCGGGCCGGTCTTCAACACCGCGACTGCACCGCTGACGAGGGCGCAACGGTTCGTGCTCGACGGACTCGGAAGCGAGCTGTTCGGTCCAGATCCGGTCCACGTGCGCGCGAACGATCGCGGCGAGGTCGTCACGTGCGTCACGCATCCCGAAGGCGACGGCGCGTTCACGACGCGGTGTTCGATCTTGCTTCCCACCGAGCCACTCGCCATTCTCGGTGGCGGGCTGCCTGTCATGCTTCCCGACGCAGCTCGCGCCATCGATCGCGGCGAGCCGGCACCGCTTGGACCACTCGCCGACGATCTCCGCCGCGTTCGCGCCCACGTTCTCCCGACATCGCGCGCGTTCGTGCGGATCTGCGACGCCGCCGGCAGGTTGTCCTGCGGCGTGCTCGGCGCGACCGCCACCGTTGCCATCAACGGGTTCGTCAGCCTCAGCTTCGCCGGCGAGATCCAGAGCCAGGTCGGCCTGTGCACCCACGACCCGCTCAGGCCATCCGTGCACGCGACCGTGCTCGTCGACGCGCCGAGCCGCCACGTGCTGGTCATGGCGACCACCGCCGGCTGTCCGATCGCCGGGTTCGTGATGCGCGTGCCCTGAATGTGGGCTCAAATATCGCGATGTCTGACGTGACGGAATCCGAGCTCGCGAGGATCGAAGAACGCTGCGAAGCAGCCACGGCCGGACCGTGGACCGCATCCGTCGAGGGCCGCGATCACATGGCGGGGGACACCTTCATCCAGACCGCCGGCGAGGATCTCTACCTCACGCCCGGAGCATCCGTGGCCGACCACGACTTCATCGCGAGCGCGCGCCAGAATCTTCCTCGCCTGATTCGCGTGCTGCGGGGCCTCGACGAGCTGACGGATTCAGAACTGGCGAGGATCGAGCAGCGTTGCGAAGCCGCGACGCCAGGACCGTGGACGTCGCTTCTCGAGGGCCGAGATCACGACGCGGGTCCAGCTTCGTCCAGACGGCCGGCGAGGCTCTATCTCTACGGAGCGACCCAGGCCGACTACGACTTCATCGCGAGCGCGCGCCAGGACGTTCCTAGACTGCTGCGAGCGGTGCGCGCGTTGCTGGCCGATCGCGGCTGAGCTCGCCGAGGAACTCGAGCACGGCGGCCTCGAGCTGATCGATGCCCGGGTGCTCGGTCGGCATGTGGCTCGCGCCGTCGAGCACGACCATCCGCTTCGGCGCGGCGAGGCGATCGAAGAACCGGCGCGACAGCGCGATGTCGGTCATCCGATCGACGCCGGGATGCGCGAGCAGCACGGGACAGGCGGTGAAGTCCTCGGGCTCCACGGCGGGCGCGGTGGTCATCAGCGTGCGGAGAAACCGCGCGGGGACCCACGAGCCACCGCCGAGCCGGTCGGCCTTGACGAGCGCGGACAGCGCGGGCTTGTTCGAGATCTGGTGCATGCGAGACATCCACGCCATCGGCAGCGGCAGGCCGTCGGTGAGCGGCGCGAGGTGCTCGAGCAACCACAGGCCGGCGGTGCCGAGCAGCGGGTGGCGCGCGAAGCCGCGGCGGACGGGGCGCTCGCGCGGATCGGCGAGCGTGGTCGCGACGAGGCCATCGACCGGCGTGCGCGCCGCGACCTGATACGCGAGCAGGCCGCCGAGCGAGACGCCAAACAGCACGATCGGGCGCGCGTCGCGCGCGCGCTCGGCGGCGACGAGATCGACGACGCAGTCGATCCACAACGGATAGGTCATCGCGCGGCGCGGCACCGCGGTGAGGCCGTAGCCCGGCAGATCGGGCGCGACGGTCTCGTAGCCGTAGCGCTGCGCGAGCACCGCGGCCGGGGCCATCACGCGGCCGTAGGCCCCGGCGCCGTGCAGCACGATCACCTTGACCGGCGCGGTCGGGACCTCGAGGCGATCGAGGTGGATGTCGAGCCCGCGCCAGCGCCAGTACTCCTCGCGCGGGGTCGAGGCCGGCGTGCAGCGCAGGCCCTCGGGAAAGAACGCCTGGTAGTCCTGCCAGTGCGGGTGGGAGTCGTAGGTGCGCATGCGGTGCTTGTCCCGCGGAATCGCGCGGTTGCCAGTGACGGCGCGCGCCACAAGGCTGACCGCAGGCACGTCGGCCGATTTCTTCTTCGACTCCCCGTTCTGGGGGGCCGATGTTCTCGAGCTCGTAGGCGACTGCGACAACCGGCCGCAAGCCGCGAGCGCCGGGCGCTACATCCCATCCCACATGGATCCTGCGGAGCGCTGGATGTACCGGGTGATCGCCCTGATGATCTTCGCGCTGGTCGTGGTGCTCGTCGCGGGCCACGTGCCCGGTGGCGCGGGCTAACGACCGCGGGCTTCGAGCGGTGTCATGCCGGTCCAGCGCTTGAACGCGCGGAAGAACGCACTCGGCTCGGAGAACCCGAGGAGGAACGAGATCTCGGCGATCGCGAGCTTGTCGGCGAGGTAGCGCGACGCGAGCTGCTTGCGGACGTCCTCGCGCACCGCGTTGAACGACGTCTGCTCCTCCTTCAACCGCCGCTGCAGGCTGCGCTCGGTCATCCCGAGGCGCTTCGCGACGACGCCGATGTTCGCCTCGTCACCGCGGAGCGCCTCGACGAGCACGCGGGCGACCTGTGCCGCCATCGTCGCGGGAGCCGGCGCGCGCTTCTGGAGCTCTTCCGCGGCGCGTGTGAGGATCTGGAGCAGCGCGGGATCCGACGACGCGAGCGGTGATCCCAGCGCCGCGGACGGAAAGATCAACTGCGTGTGCTCGGCGCCGAACGTGACGGGTGCCTCGAACCAGGCGCGATACGCGGCCGCGTCGCCACCGCGATGCGCCAGCTCGATCGCGATGATCCGGAACGGCTGGACCGCGAGCTGCTTCGCCTGCTTCGCGACGAGCGCGAAGCACAGCTCGTGCGACGCGGGCGCCGGCGCCTCGCTCTCGCGCAGCACGCGCAGACACGCCCGCTCGTTCTCGATCACCAGCCCGACCTCGACCGCGTCGTCGAGGAGATTCAAGTAACGCACCCAGTGGCGCAGCGCCTCGCCGAGCGTCGGCGCCGAGCGGCACACGTACTCGACGATGCCGAACGCACCCGGTGCCGTCGCATCGGCGATCGCGAGCGCGATCCGCGGATTCTCGCTCAACCGGATCAGCTCGCCCCACGCGACGCAGAACTGGGCGGGCGAGATCCGGGCGTCGCCGTCGAGCGCGAGCTCGGGCGTGAGATCCGTCGCGCCCCAGAACGCCGGCAGGTGCGCCGAGCCGAGTGCGGCGACGAGCGGGCGAACGAGCAACGTGCTGACCGAGCCGGCCATGACCCATTATCGCGCGAACAGCCACACGACGAGCCAGCTCAAGCCACCGGTGATCGCGAACAGGGCGGAGAGCGCCGCGCCGCGGTCGATTCCCTGGCGCTTGACCAGCGGAATCGCGATCGACACCAGGTCGCCGAGATCCATGAACGCGTTGAAGATCATGATGAACGGCAGCGCCTCGCGATGCGCCAGGCCGTAGAACGCGAGCACGCCGAGCCCGATGTCGCGGACGCCGAAGAACCGGCCCATCAGGCGCGCGGTCGCGGTGTCGTGCGAGGCTGGAAACCCGAGCAGGCGCGAGGCCGGCCCGGCGGCGACGAACGGTGCGAGCCCGAGCGCGATGCGGCCGAGACCCATGGCGGAGACGACGAGGCGAAGCATGGCCACCACGTCCCACGGCGGGCCGGCGGATCGAGTGACCGCGGACGCCAAACGAGTGACAGCGAGTGATGGGAGCGGCTTCGCGATGCCTCGTCTCGGCCCGCGGCGGGGATTCATCGGCGCATGGCCGACGAGCCAAGACCGCCGCGTTCGGTTCAGGAAACGGGCTTGATGTCGCCTTCGAGCCTGACCCACGGATGCTTGCGCTGGTCGAAGTGGCTCGAGGTCGGCGCCGGAAAGCTCGGATCCGCGAACGCGCCGACCGGCATCGCGATGACGTCGGGTGCGGTGGTCACCGTGTAGTGCACGGTCGCGCCGCAGGTCGGGCAGAAGTGGAACGCGATCTGATTACCCGCGTCGGTGGTGCGGACCCAGCGCGTCGACGTACCGCGGATCGTCGCGTTCGCAGCGGGCCAGCGCGCCTGTGCGCCGAACGCGCTCCCGGTCCGGCGCTGACATGCCAGGCAGTGGCACACCGACACGCGGATGGGATCGCCCTCCACCTCGACGGAGAGCTGACCGCAACTACACGATGCGAGACGACTCATGCCGACACGCTAGCATTCACCGCATACTCGATGCGGCGGCTTTCAACGACCCATGACCCGTTTCGTACTACGCGCAAAGATCATTCGCAGGCCAGGCGATGGCGTCCGTCCGGCTGTGCTTGTCCAGGTCTCGATCGCCGAGGATGGAAATGGGTGCTTCTTCCTGTTTTCCGAGGACGAAGAAGGCGTGGCGATCTATGACACCTGGCACGAGACGATCGCAGAGGCAAAACAGCAGGCCGAAACCGAGTACGTGCTCGGACCCTGGGTCGAGCCATGATGTGAACCGACGACTGACCGCGAATGATCCGTATCGAACAGGCGTTTCCTCGGAATGAAGCGGCTCTGCCTCGTGCTCGCGGCGTGTGGGGAACCAGCGCGCGCACCGGTCGACAACACCGCGAGCACACCGATCGTGATCACGCCGGCGCGCAAGTTCGTCCTCGACGGCCTCGGCAGCGAGCTGTTCGGGCCGGAGCGGGTCTACGCGCGCGCGAACGACCGCGGCGAGGTCGTCGCGTGCGTCACCGAGCCGGAGACCGGAAGCGCGTTTCGTACGACGTGCTCGATCCTGCTCGCGGACGAGGCGTTCATGCGACTCGATGCGGGCCTCTCCGTGATGCTCCCCGACGCGGCGCGGACGATCGATCGCGGCGAGGAATCGCCGATGACCACACGCGCCCTCGCGGACGACTTCAAGCGGGTGCGCGCGCACGCGCTACCGAGCTCGCGTGCGCTCGTGCGTGCGTGCGAGGCGGACGGGCCGGTCGCGTGCAGCGTGCTGGGCGCGAAGGCAGTGGTCGAAGCCAACGGTCATCTGGCGCTGTCGTTCGCCGGCGAGATCCAGGGCGAGCTGAACGTATGCGACGGCGACGCGCCGCGATGGCCGGCGCACGCGGTGGTGAGGGTCGATGCACCGAGTCGCCACGTCCTGATCGCGGCGAGCGCTCCCGGTTGCCCGCTCGCCGGGTTCTTGATGGCCGTCCCATGATCCAGGCGGCGGCCGGGTGTAAGTTGGAGCCATGCAGGTGCTCTATCTCCCGGGATTCGCATCGGGCCCCTCGTCCACGAAGGCGATCGCGTACGCGGATCATTTCGCGGCACGCGGCATCACGCTCGATCGGATGGATCTGCGCAAGCCGTCGTTCGAGCACCTGCGCCTGTCCGCGATGATCCAGCACGTCCGCGACTCGATGCGCGGTCCCTCGATCCTGATCGGCTCGAGCCTCGGCGGCTTGACCGCGGCGCGCGTCGCGACGCTCGACGATCGCGTGAAGGCCGTCGTCCTGCTCGCGCCCGCGTTCCGGCTCGCGATTCGCTGGCAGCAGCAGCTCGGCCCGGAGTGGGACGAGTGGAAGCGCACCGGCTGGCGCGAGGTCTACGACTACTCGAAGAACGACACGTCGAAGGTCGACTTCGGCTTCATGGAAGATGTGATCTCGTTCGGCACCGACTTCCCGGACGTCAGGACGCCCGCACTCGTGATCCACGGCACCGCCGACGAGACCGTGCCGATCGAATACTCGCGCTCGTTCGTCGAGGGCCGGCCGCATGCGTCGCTGATCGAGCTCGCGGACGGCCATCAGCTGCTCGACTCGATCCCGCGCATCCTCGTCGAGACCGACCGCTTCCTTGCACCGCATCTCAAATAGTGTCAAACTGACACTATGATGGAGCGAGCGAAGCTAGCGCTGGAGGGTTTGTCGGTCGGCGATGCATTCGGCGAGCAGCTGCTCCACATCGGTCCGGATCGCCGCTACCTCGTGCTCGACGAGAAGCGCGCGCCGACCGGCAAGCGCTGGATGTGGACCGACGACACCGCGATGGCGCTGTCCATCGTCGACGAGCTCGCCGCGCGCGGCGGCATCGATCCCGACGAGCTCGCCGTCCGTTATGCGAAGCGCTACGTCGCCGAGCCCGCGCGCGGCTACGGTCGCGGGGCGCACACCGTGCTCGCCGAGATCGCGCAAGGCACGCCGTACGACGTCGCCGCGCAGCAGCTGTTCGCCGGCCAGGGCTCGTGCGGCAACGGCGGTGGGATGCGATCGGCGCCGATCGGCGCGTTCTTCTGCGGCGACCTCGACGCCACCGTCGAGCACGCCGCCCGCTCGGCCGCG
>Ga0307509_10003633_pt1 | contig 23119 bp, 37 predicted proteins | sample 10_EM_MG_FD_202245 | JGI IMG/M metagenome (GOLD analysis project Ga0307509, IMG submission 202245) | Populus trichocarpa ectomycorrhiza microbial communities from riparian zone in the Pacific Northwest, United States - 10_EM | ecosystem: Host-associated > Plants > Roots > Unclassified | place... | reverse complement strand
TCTCACTTTGCGCTCAGTCTCAGGTCATTCGCACTCAAATATATCTCATTAGGTACCAGTCCTAAACTACGCACAGTGTGCAACAGGGGGTTGAGAGATACATACATAATAGCTAATGCAACAGAACAATGGAACTTGACCTTGCAACTGAGATTTGAGGTTGAGAGTTTGACTTGGGGGTCTGTTCTCTCGATCGGGGTTTTGAAGGAGGCAGAGGTGAGAGCAATTGCGTCGTGATCGGTGGCACCGAGGGAGTGTAATTGGATGGGGAAGTGGTGAGGGTGTCAGAATGGGAATCCTGGCGTTTGGGAAGTTTGAGGCGGTCCGGTGGCAGCGTGGGCGTGGGCGCGGAGGTCGGGGGACATGTTTCGTGTGTGAGCGGGGCTGGGGTGTGGGGGGGTTAGTTGGGGTGGTGGGGAGTTAGTTGGGGTGGCGGGAGTTAGTTGGGGTGGCGGGGTGTCCGTTCGGATCAGGGACAGACAGACCTGGATAGGAACTCCGTGCCAAGTTTGCTCGGACAGCCGGTGAACCCTCGACCCTTATTTTCCAGGTCATCCCCAGAGCATCACGGTCGCTGGCACATCATGCCAGTGAAGTACTGCAGAAGGGGCAAAGGGTCAAAATGGAAATGGATACAAAGGAAGTCTAAGTACTTACGGCAGTTGCAACCAGAAAAGCGAAGGTAGAGAACCGAGGGAGCCCGAAGGTGTGAGACCAAATGAGAGAGGGTGGAGAGGATGGGATGCGCGTGACCAAGTGCGTTTGTAGCGATGATCACAATTTTCCACACACGGACTCGCCACTTCAAAAGTGTCGTGGTTACTTTGTCGCTTTTGTTGACGAGACCTCACTTGGCGGGACTTTTCGTGGGGATCCCCAGTGTTTTGCCACTTCGTGGTGTCTTTTCTTACTTCAGTACTTCACGAAAATTTCTGTTTTGCTGATGCAAACTCCCCCTCCGTCCTCTCCAACACCCCAGTCATATTCTTCATATGCGTCGAAACCATGTACTTGAACCTTTGCTGTCCTTGTCCAACAGGATCGCAGCGGGCGCGGAGCCCATTCTGCACGGGGGGCTGATCTACGATTACGACTGGACGAAGCACGGAGAATTGCGTTGGTGCCGGGATGGGTGGTGCTGCGATCGAGCTATAGCGGTTGTCGTTTCGATAGACCGCTTTTCATAGAATAGAGCCCAATTCTTTGTTTACAGCTATTCGCATTTCGATAGACCGCCTCCCACAGCAAATAGTTGTTTACCTTTTGATCGCATTGGGGCTCGGCACTCCGGCATGACAAACGGCACTGGAGCCAGGTCCCTCCATTTGTAACTCATTCACACAGCCAAAACATTCGAAAAAATTGACAATATACCCCACCATGTATTGCAGGATGCTGACGACCTCACAGACCAAAAAGCGAACAGGAGGAGTGGGTTTGCCAACCTGCAACGTTCGGTGCCTGAACACGAGCCGACTGTTCGGCACGTTCGCCTACAATCCCAGATTCAAATGGATCACTCATTTCGAATCCGCTCTGGACCACAGAGTTTCGGGCCAATTCCGCCAAAGAGCTCTGGGGAAACTTGTAGATCTATTTACTCAATCGACGCCGCGAAATAAGAAAAGTGGGGCACGGATCGGAATGGATCAGCGTAATCTGCGTAGTGAATGGAGGGAAGCAAACCTACATGTGCTGCGACGCTATATTCCTCCAACAACGGTTCCCAAAATCCGCTGGCCAGACACAATCCACCTTATCAAGGTCTTATCGGACCTTCGTGAAATGGAATTGCAGAGGGTCATCGGTGCTCAAGCTGACATTCAGCCCCTTCTTGAAAAACTCTTTCAACGGATTCCTCTCGTACGCCAGGAAGAGCACGTTGTTGCTCAGCGGACCCATCGCGATCCCGATCTGCTTCAAATAAAACAAATATTGTAAGGCGGGCACCTTGCGTAAGAGGATACCATGGGAGATGGAGTGCAACGTGAGGTAGGCAGATGTCAGGTGGTCTGTATCACCCGTCTCCCCACATGCGGACAGAGAACGAAGGTATCTATCATTCCGCAAGAGATCAATATGCCACCTACTGGCTACCGGTGTTAGGACTTACTGAATCCCCGCTCTCCGCACCAGTTGTTCAGGTTCGCAATGTTGGCGAACAAGTAATAAACCCTGTCATTGGTCAGTCCTGCGCGTGGCGTATCGGGCGACGACTAGACCGACCAGTAGCTGTATGGCGGTGACTGAGTTGTAGGCTTGGGTCGATTATCGACCAAGTTGGTCAAAGTTCGACCGAATCCATTTCTACAGTGCAGGGAAGGTCAAGAGGCACTCACAAGAGTCACAGTGAGGGGCAGATTCCTCTGACTGACTAACGAGAGGGTTAGCACATTTTCGGGATAGCCAGACGTGCCGTACTGAGATTTCCATATGAGAACCGCGAAGAAACTAAGGCACATCAGATGAGGGGGCATGGGAAAACCTGGCACGCTTACGTTTGCACAAGAAGGGTGGTGGTCGCCTTGGGATTTTCATGCTTAGGGTCATTCGAGATGCGCGCGGCCTCAGTGATGACTCACATTGGGTATCATCTCGCCCTCAACATATAAGTACAATGAGCATGCTAAAGACTGGGAATGAGGGGGACTTACAATCAGGCTCCTGTCGTGTCAACCGCGAGTGAGTGAAGTCGTGATCTCCAGAGTGACAGTGGTGGAGATTTCCCACGTCTACAATCCTGGATCTTCCGTCATGCTAGTTCGGACGACCCAACTCCGGTTCTGTAGGCTTTCGCCCCCAGCTCATCTCTCGAGGAGGGCATACAGCGTGTCGACTTCGCCGGATGCGGAGGCGTTCCTCAAACCAGCTGGCTTGTCCCATCCCGGAGTAACATACCTCTCTCTGAACCGGCCCAAAACAAAGAACGCAATATCCGTAAACTTACTCCAGGTACAGCACACCCCCACGGCACCCCCTAAAGTAGAATCGCTAAGCTTCGATTGGTGTAGCAATTCCGGGACTGCTTAGAGCAGGCCCGCTTCGACAAGGAGTGAGTTCGCACCCCCCCAATCCCTCACTCCGAGCCCACTCGTGAAACGCTCGCCCCGTTTCTCCATCAGTACCCGCGTCCTGGTCGTAAACTCGACATCCGAGAATGCTTTCTGCTCAGGAGCAGACTTGATCGAACGGAAGTCGATGACACAACCTCAAGTCGACAAATTCCTCCTCAATCTCCGGAGGGCGTTCAGCAGCCTCGAGCGACTTCCGTTCCCCACAATCGCCGCTATAGACGGCCCAGCTCTGGGGGGTGGTCTTGAGATGGCGCTCTCTTGTGATCTACGGGTTGCCGGTCAGTCTCCTACCCCTCCACTCCCGTACTTCTCCCCTCCGCCATGCTTACCTTGGAACCCAGGTTTTGCCGTCACAAAGATCGGTTTGACAGAAACGAGACTAGGGATTATCCCCGGAGCCGGTGGAACCCAACGCCTCACCCGTCTCATCGGCGCATCGAAAACCAAAGATCTCGTTTTCACTGCACGGGCCCTGACAGCTCATCAAGCCCTCGACTACGGTTAGAGTGAGACTCTCTCCACGTTCGTAGCTAACGATCAGCTCATAGGTGTGGTCGACTATGTTTCCGAGGAGGGCGAAACGGGATTGGATCGTGCTTTGCGGTTAGCCGGAGAGATCTCTGCCAATGGCCCTCTCGCCGTTCGAGCAGCGAAACAGGCGATTTCGCGAGCGATGGAATTCCCGCTCGAAGCTGGCCTAGATTTTGAGCGTGCCTCGTATGAACCGTTGTTGCACACTAGAGATCGAGTTGAGGCTCTGGAAGCGTTCAAAGCCAAACGCCCACCCCAGTTCAAGGGCGAGTAATAGGTGAATCAATAGATACGACCACACATACAGAAACTAATGAAAGACAAAGTTCTGGCATGGTTACATCCTCTAATCCGAATCTGAGTCCATATTTATGCTCGGAATCTCTTCCTCTTCTTCGTCTTCGTCGTCAATGAAGCTGATAGGGTTCCAAGGGGGAAGTTGAGGTTCAGACGCCGGAGCTGAGCTGTCGTTGGGTTTGATCGTAGACGGTGTTGGGTTGAACACGGGAGGGGCGTCTTCGACCGGTGCATGGTCGTGAGGCAGAGAGATGATGGGTGGGATATCAGTCTTTTCCACCTGCATATCGTTTGATGATTGGACGGGTGGATTTGGTGAATCAAGGATGGGGGGAACGGTAGTGGGAACTAAAGAGGGTGTTTCTGTCTCCTGCGCAAAATTTTTGGGTACCTCCGAAGAAGCCTGTGGCGGTGATTGAGGGGACACCGTAGGTTCAGGATCCTCAGACGTAGCCAGACCAAGTGTAGTTCGTAGTTCCCGCTCCAACTCACTCTCCTCGGCGCGAAAAAGTGATACGTTCTCAATAGGCGGCAAAGGCCGGACCAACGGAGGTAGCCTCGGGTGTAACAGAATGTCCAAAATGCCAGAACCTGTGTTAACCTGTGAAACAGGCCATCAGACCTTCTCCAAATTGATCACCCGGAGGAATATTTACGCTTTTGTCGGAGAGGTTCATCAATAGTGGGAGGGTTCTCCCCAGTGCCGCAGATTTCACAGAAGCCAACTCGGTGCAGGCATTTTGAAGCTTCGTTGAAAGTTCGTTATGGAGTGTGAGGTCTCTCGATATGAGGGAGGGAGGAAGCCTCGAGAGGTGAAGGAACACCGAGAGTAGTAGTCTTGATGATACCGAGTAGACTTCGGGCGAGATTCCCGTGTCTCGTAACAACAACCGCAATGCTGCGAATTGTTCAGCCCCCATTATAAAGGAAGAGTGGCGGATGCTCACCTTCAATGGAAAGCATCACTGTCCGTTCTTCATCGGGGGAGCCAAGTAAAACCCCAGGGTTGGTTTTGAAAAGCTCATCACCTTCGTACCCTCGAGCTCTCTTCTTCCCTTTCCATCGAGACGAGCCACCGACGTCCGTTGTCTCGGCATTCTTCGTTTCTGACTGTGGCGAGATCGATTTGGTGAGGTAGGGGATCACGGCGCGTACCAACCGGTTCGCGAGAATGGTGTTCGACATGGCGCGAGAGTGGGAACACACTGCGATGAGGGTCCTCAAGAACGGCAATGCATGTAAACTGATGCTTCTGTCAGTTGGTTCCTCCGACGTGCTGGGTATGGGTACGCACGGGCTACGTTTGCACTCCAGGTGGTGAGCGACACATGATAAGATCCGTGGTGCGTTCGGCAGTGAATAAGTGGCATATCTAACCGCCAACCTTCAGCCTGCAAACTCAGAGCCATCGAGGAGGAATCTACCTCATCAACAAACACTCCGACAGATCTGCGGCACGTTCCCAAATAGTCGGAAGGGTGGACGCTCGCATATCTACCAACGAAGAGTCCACGTAGTCGTTGCCCTGCGAGTACTGTCAGAAGATAGCAGGCGCAAGATCAGGTTTCATTGACTTGCTCGGTCACATCGCAGCTCAGAAGTGTGATGCATAGCTTGGATAATTGACCCATTGGGACTTGCGCCGGTCGTGGGGTTGGAGAGCTTCAAATTTTGTTAGGGATGATCGATGAGAACTCTTGTGCGCAAACGAACCATAAGAGGTGGCATAAAACAGCAACCCCAGTCCGAAGTCGATCGAGGTTCAACGGTATGTAGACCATAGGATCCTCTTGGGTCGACGGATTGCCTGCTCCCCACCATGAAAAATGATACTGGGAGGCTCACATCAGGCTATCATACCTTGAGAGTCAGCCTTAAGCCAGGAGAGTGCATTTTGTGTGAACTCCAAAGTCTCGTCGACAGATTTCCTCCATAGGTTCGAGGCACCAACATTCCCACCCGTGCACGGAAGCACAGCGTATAACTTCGAGGCAGCAGTAACGAGTTTTCCCGAAGATGGAGCGGGAGATGAACCGTTCAAGTGCTTGAGAGTGAGGGCGGAAAGAGACATGTGGAGTTGTTTGTGTGATGAGGGGAAGAGTAGGACCAACTGGGAGAGGGACTCGAAACACAAGACCTCGAGATGAAAGTAAGGAGGCAGACAGGGAGCGACAGAAAATCCGACATCACACGCACTTTGAGCTTCTCATTCTCATACTTCCCAATGTTCTCGATCAAGGCTTGAGAAAACTTAACGATATTCGGAAGAACGACCTGCCGCTGGAACTCGGCATGCCCGGCACCACTCGAAAAGATGAATCGTATCAGACGGACGCAAGCCTTGATGCATGGCAAGGTCTCGTTTTTCTGGAGGCGAGGGGAAGTGAGTGCCGGAAAGAGACCACCAGCATTTGCAAACTTACAAAAAGCATCGGTAGCGTGACCGTAATCCAGCCATGCGCACATTCGTTCATAACATTTCTTGAAAGCGTCGCAGTCTTCAACGCGATCGACAAGCCAGCCCATCTAGCTCCAGGATCTTTCGAATGTATCAGAGAGTTGGTCCGGATAGTCCATTTCTGGACGTGTCCTGGAGAGAGAAAGTCCTCTTCGGTGAGACTGTTGAGGACGAAGGGTAAATTGATGACCGCAGACGCGTCGGTTGTGAGGTGTAGCTGGAGCCAAGTTTTCAACCGGTGGTTGTCCATCTCAGAAAAAGTTAGCTTGGCTTCGATCGGTTTGACGGTGCCGGGGCGGGACGTGCTACGGATCAAATTAGACTTTCTTCCGAGGTCAAGGTCCATTGCCCCCCGGTGAACAGAAACGCGATACAAGACGGTACAAGGAGTGGCCGATAACAAAAGCAACACGACATAAGGAGACAGACACCAAGGAGCCAGAAAAATAAAAGGCAGCCCAAAAACCACCGTTAACCGTACAACGGAAAGTGTTCACACAATGTAGACGTTCTCCCTGGCGAGTTGATAGTTTTCCAACTTCTTAAAGTACTCAAGCCGCTCTCGTCGTGCCTTCTGTAAATTAAACGAAAATCAGGCACGGGTACGTAGGTTGCGGAAAGGAGGGTCTTACCTCTAACTCGTCCAAGTCAACGTCTTCCTCTTCACCTTTATCCTTTTTCGCCCTCCCCGTCCGAGAGGCGGGCTTCTTACCCCCTCTCTTCGAGGTTGGTCGTCTCGGAGGTGACGGCTCCGATTCATCCTCGGACGACGATGGAGTAGGAGCCTTCCCCCGTTTCGTGGTCTTCCGAGCCGAATGTCGAGTGCCCTTTGCTTGCGCCTTTGCCCGCTTCTTCGATTTCGAAGTCGGTTTCGGGAGCAACGCTTCCAGGTGTTCCTCAATCTGAGAGGGATCCATTTCATCGTACACCTCGTCGTCTTCCCTCGTCTCCTCCGACTTGCGTTTCTTCCTTGTCCTTCCCCTAGTCGTCGCCCCCGTCTCCGTGGCACCCCCAGAGGGCTCAGAGCGTACTCTCGGTTTTGACGGCGAAGGTGAGGTGGGCGCAGCGGAGGGTTCGGGAGACGAATCCCTCGATCGGGCAAGTTTTCGTTTGTTGCTGCTGCGTTTATTTGGAGTGGTGGGTGTGTGTGGAGATTGTAGTGAAGTTAGGGAAGATGATCGTTCGGAGTGCGGAGAAGGTTCGCGAGGGGATGGGGTTTGGTATCTTTGGGGTGGTGGGGCGTCCTCTTCGGATGCATATAGGTCCTCGATCCCGTGGTCATCGGGTTCAAGTTCTGTAGTAGTTTCTGGAGGTGGTGTGGACCTATCCACAGCTTTGCCCTTGTCCCTCCTCTTGGGCTGGCCCTTCTTCGCTCTCAACTTCCGCTCGGTGAAGAGGAAGCCGAAAGGGTCATCGCTGAGGTGTTCGCTGGGGGCCGCCTCGACGAGCTCAAGCTCGTGATCTGGTTCTGGTTCCCGTTCGATCGGTCGCGAAGAGGGGAAGGGAGAGGTTGGTATCGGCGAAGACGGTGGCAAGGGCGACGAAGCCTTCAACCCAGCGGGTTGTTTCATGGCCGACGCCGAACGCGATTGTGGAGAAGTCCGTGTTGCGGTTTGCTGTCTACGTCGCCAACTTGGCGCTGGTGTCGACTGCAGAAGCACAGACTCTCCGGGTCCAAGTCCAGGAAGTCCCATACCAGATTCCTCAAACGAGAACCCACCGATGCTAAACCCCTCGTGAGATTCCTCCGTCTCACGGAGAGTCTGGGTAGCCTGATCCTCAACAGCGGGTGCGTCCTCGACTTCGGAGTCAGGTGGAGGGGGAGTCGGCTTCCGTTTCTTGGAAACTTTTGAAGAGGCACCCTTGGCTTTCTCTTTCGTCTGACCCTTTGTGGGCTGCGCGGGGGCGTTAGTTGCCGGCGTGCGATCACGGAGAGCCGCCCGTTGTGCTCTGGTGACCATCTTGAGGAAATGTTCTCGGGGGAAAGTAGGGTGGAAGGGGCGGTGGACGAGGTGTGGCAAGCGGGAGGCGGGGAAGATCAAAGCGGAACGGAGTTCGAGTTGAGGTTTTAAATTGGGACGTGTTGCCCACACGTGACGCTTGTTGCCGATGTTACTGACTCAAGCGGGCACAATTTCGGACTCGGCCTGCACTGGGAAATTCCTTGAGTCAGTGTGTTGTGGATGAGGGGTCGGCTGTAGAGTGAAACAGGTAGACCTGAAGAGAAATTGTGGGGGGAAGGGAGGGAGAAAAAGGAATGACGAGAGTGGGATTCGAACCCACGCCCCGAAAGACCAGATGATGTCGGAAACATCAGTGCTGCACAGAAGCTGTGTTGACCTTAGTCTGGCGCCTTAGACCACTCGGCCATCTCGCCGTTGTGGAAATCTGAGATTGTACATTCACAAGGAGCACTCGCCCGTCCCAAGCTGCCACTGGCCGCCCGTTACTATCTATTGTGAGTGCAAATGTACAACTGGAGTGAGTTTGGGGTTCCAAACTCAGGTGAGGTCGATGATGTCCGCAGGGTCTGGTTTTATCACTTCCTTCCTAATCCTCGACGGCCCAGCTCCCTTCTCCTCGAGCTCGCTGACCCTCTGCCGCAATCGGTCGAGTTCAACCTGTTCCAATCAAACACATCAGCGGGTGGCCGTGCTGGGGTAGCGTTTCAACAGTATCTCACCTGCACGGACTGCGCTCGGTCTTCCTCATCCGTAGTTTTTCGCCGTTTGGGAGACGGTTGAGCGCACTCGTCCTCCACATCGATAACCAAGGGGGCTTCACGCTTCGGCAGGGGAATAACCCTCAGCGCCTGGAGCATAGCCATTGGGCGATAGCAAAACTCAAACACCAGCTCCGGTTTCCTGGAGTCATAGGACCCGGTGTAACGTGTTGAAGCCTTACACGATCGCTCGTCTCCGAGGCTACATGGCAGGTTCAACCCAGCCCCGAGGTTTCTGGAAAGACCGTAGACTCACGAGATACAGTGCTGTCCGGCTTTTTTCGCCTGTTCGTGGATCAACGCTGGTGGGTGGTCTTTGACCCTGTACCTCGGAATTGAACCAGCGCCGACCAGTCGCTGATTCTTCACAAGAAACACCCGGACAGAAATGGTCCCCATGTTGTCAAGCTCTACGCGGGTGCCGCCGGGTACTGTGTCTTCATCTGGATGATTCAAGAGCTTAGAGTGAACAAGACAGAACGGTTGAGACTGGGAGCATAATCCACACCTGTCATACGAATATCTGCAAATGTAAGCGGCCGTTCCACGTTCGCTGAAACCTTCACACCAGAAGCAGTCCCTCTCACATCGTCCGAGCATAATGCACGCTTTACCATTCTATGGCCATCCGTGTAAACGTGCACCGACTTTGCGAGACATTTGATGGTCGAGGACTTCCCATCCCTGAATTTCACCGAAAACTCCTTCGCAACACCTCAGTATCGTATTTCATAGGCCTGTGTTCAAATCCGTATTACCTTCCCACTTTGGCTGGGTATCCAGCAGGTAACATTCTTCCCATCCGGGGAGACCTCGATGGAGTATTCCTTCAACCGCTCGCCACCGGAATGTACGGACACGTGGAATCCAGAAAGTTTCATGGTGCAACGAAGGTAGGCCCGCACGTCGGTCAGAGGTGCCAGCACGAGTGGTTTCGGAAGTCCAGGGACAGGGGTTTGAACGTGTGATGGTTCACGTCAAGCTTGTGGCGATTAGATGTGATAGCCGAGGCCAGACCGCTGACCAACTTCACTCCGGCGCTCCCTGGACACCTCCGTTGCAGATCCGCACGAGTCTCCACCACCTACATGCCTTGCCAGTAAGTTACATAGAAAGCCATCGGGCTGCACCCCATGGGAAAATTCTGAGTCATACTATTCACACAAACGCGACGATTCGTGCTCCAGTGAGTACAGCCTGAGATTTGCTTCGTCAGCAGCATAATAATAATACCTTCCCACGACCGTAAGGTAGAATGTGGGGTACGTGGGGTATATAAGTCCAATGATCTCGCAGGGTGTAGTGTAGATAACCGCATACGTTTCCATCCTCCTTCGATATGTCCGGCTTCGAGATCCCAAAGACCCACCGAGCAGTTATCGTCCAGGCGGATGCGACTGTCAAGACGGAAGAGCGTCCCATTCCTACCGCTGGCGAGAACGAGATCCTCGTCAAGGTCTCAGCGATTGCCATCAACCCTACCGACTGGAAGCGTGCGTTCACTCCCGGGCGCGATGCGAACGGCCGCTAACCCTTGCAACTGTACTACTGTAGACTCTAGGCGTAGCACCAGCCCAGGGACTATCCTCGGATGCGACTTTGCAGGGATCGTTGTCCAAGTTGGACGAAACCTCCGTGTCCCTGTGGAGGTTGGGGATAAGGTCGCGGCATCCATTCGCGGTGGGGTCGGCAAGGAACGAGGCGGCTTCGCCGAGTATGTCAGAGTGTACGCTGACCTTGCGTGGATCATCCCTGAGGGAACGTACACTTTCGAGGAGGCTGCAACTATTGGGATCCCGTTGTATACGTCGGTGATCGCGCTTTATGGTCCTAATAGCCTCAAGCTTCCTCAACCTGGCGACGCCAACCCGCCCGCACCTGGAACCTGGGTAGGTGAAGGATCGGGGAGCCAACTAGGATCATGCGCTCATGATTTACACCCAGCTCTTCATTTACGGCGGGAGCTCGTCTGTCGGACAATACGCAATCCAGTTAGCCAAGCTTTCCGGGTATAAGGTGATAACAACCGCTTCAAAACGCAACCATGAGCTCGTCAAGAGCCTTGGTGCCGACCTTGCCTTCGATGTAAGCAACCCAACACCGGTCTCTCACTGTACCTCTGGCTGATCATAAAACATGAGCACAGTACAACGACCCAGATGTCGCCAATGACGTGAAAGGTGCCACTAACGACAGCGTCCACCTGGTTTACGACACCATTTCTGAGGATTACACCTACCCCATCATTCTTGGCACCATCGCCGAAGGGAAATCCGCCAAAATCTCGGTTTTGCACAGACCCCCTCCCGAGATCGTCGAGAAACGAAAAGACGTCGAGTGGTACGGTAAGCGGGTGTGTCACTCGTAGCCTACTCAGCGAGCTGAGGCCCCTACTCAGAGACATTCATCTACACCGCATACGGACCGACCGTTAGCACAAAGAACAACGAGGAGGAACGCGTGGTTCTATCCAAGTTCCTGTGGGAGAAACTCCCTGGCTTGGTCAAAGGTGGTCTGAAACCGAACGTGATTAAGAAGTTTGACGGTGGACTGGATAACGTTGAAGCCGCCCTTGATTACTTGGTGCAGGGAAAGGCGAGCGGGGAGAAGATTGTCTACACGCTTTGAACCGCCTGGTTTATCACTACCGAAAGTGGAGTAGCGATGCCCTCTTGTTGTAGTTATGCGAAAACATTAGCTCTCGCCGTGAACAGTTGGCACACAAGGACGGGGGGAGGAGACCCGGCGAACCAGGGCGAATACCACAGGGTGCGCGCATCTGTGTCGATGTGATTAAGTCGGGTGTCGTGGAAAACACAGGGCAAGGCGTGAAAGTGGAAAAAGCTAATGACGAGAGTGGGATTCGAACCCACGCCCCGAAAGACCAGATGATGTTGGGAACATCAGTGCTGCACAGAAACTGTGCTGACCTTAGTCTGGCGCCTTAGACCACTCGGCCATCTCGCCGTTGAAGATATCGGTGACAGTTCAGACCTCTGCTCACCTCACAAAGGTAGCCCGGGAAGAAGGCGAAAACGGCGGGTTTTCGTTTGTGGTGGTCCGGTCGGATTCGCCCCCTACCATGGCAGGGGCGTATTGAATTGTCCCGTGAGTTCCAGAGAGCAACAAGAGGTAGGGAGAAACTGCCGAAACCAACTCTGGGTGTTGGGGCGGAGGGGATTCGGTGTTATCGATTTCGGGCGTTTTTTCTTTTCTTTTCAGAACCAGCAGACTGTAGGACGCGGTGATAGTCGTTTAAGAGTAAAACGATAAAAGCAGAGTGGGAGTTGTGGAAGACCGTGACGCTGCGGCTACAGCTGTCGGTCCGGATCACGGGACACCGATGGTCCCTCATCTTGACGTCCAACGACCCGGACGACCACGATCCGGAGTGCGACTCAAACGACCGTTCAGCCGAAGCACGTCTGGTCCCCATACGTGAACGAAAATGGATCGGTGGCGAGCGTCCCTCTCAGGCCTCATATTCGTAGTGAGAGCGTTGGCTTCAAACGCTCCTGACGATGATGACCCGTGGGTTTCTATTCTGCTGTAGCTGGTCCTCGACCCGCTCCAGCCTCTGCTTTGGAGAACGTACTGCTCAAACTTCAATCCAGTGGTCTACCCTACAACCCAGTGCTCAAATACCAACCCAATTTTGCGAGCTCGTTGCCAGTTCAAGTCTTACTCACCGGCATTATCTTCGCTCTCACATGTGTTCTCCTCCTCCACCTTTGCTTCACCGCCCAATACCACTGGCCACTTGCACCTGTGAACTTTGTCCTCCAGATGTCCGGCGTACTATCCCTTCTGATATCCCAGGTCGCAACCCTCCACGTCGTCCTGTCTACCACAAGGCTCGAAAGTCAGAATTGGCCTTACATGTTGACATACTTGGCAGTGGACATCCCACCACTGTACGACACCGACGGATGGTCTACGGCTGAGCTGGCAGCTTGGTTAATCATGAATGCAACCACGTCTGGCCTCATTCAGGTACGCCTCCGGACGATGCTTTATTCATGGCAAGCGCTTATTGCGGTTACTGGGTAGATCACCCACATACAATTTTTAACTCTGCTTTATCCATCGACTCTCGAGAAGCGATTGATCCTGTGCCTGCTCGGTCCTTTGGCCGTGGTCGCCGCCGTTATGCAACTCCTCCCGATCCATTCGAATGAACGCGTCGTGTACTGGGCGGACGCCGTGCAAAACGTTTGCAACGCCACACTTTCCCTGTTGTTCACGCTATCGCTGATTATCTGGGGCCTCTTCGTGAAACGCAACCAAGCGTGGAGAACCGATGGAGGTACAGCCGCCTTTGGTGCCGGGGCGATGTTCTTGGCGTTGGCATCCACCGTGTTGACCTTTGTATACATCCCGAGCAAGGAACAGTACGATTGGCTCCCTGGGCTGATCTGGGCCGTCATCATGTGGCAGAGTTTTTTGGGGTGGTGGTGGTGGGTGGGATCAGGGATGGGGGTACATCAGGGTGTGGAGGGTGTAGAGGAAATGCTCAGAAGGGAAGAGAAGCGGGACCGAAAACGCAAGGAGAGGCAGGCGAAGAGGGTGGAAAGAAGGGAGAGAGCAAAGGCTGTGTTCCGGGGTGTGACAGATGTGCTGAGACCTGGAGAGAACGAGGGTGATGTTATTGAGGAGGTGGATGGCAACGCGGATGAGGCGACAGAACGACCAACCTCCACGACCCGGATGACGTCGACATCACCCTCGCGGAGGGGTCACGGCTCCACCCAAAACTCGCCCAGATCCACAACCACAAGAGCCTCAGACGTCGTCGACTCTTCGATCGGACGGTGGTTCGTCAAGTGGTTCCTCCTCATCCGGCAAGAACATCGCACCGCTACCCGAGAGCAGGCGGCGGAGCGCACGGAGAGGATGCAGAACGCCTATGAGAACGGCGCTGGGTGGGGCCTTGGGAGTTTTGCGATGACACGGCTGGATCGCAGGCGGCCACCCGGACGGGGGAACACTGCAGATTCAGCCAAATCTGCGTCTGGCGGAGAGAGCGATGGAGACGGCTGTTCCTTGAGACGCCGTGGATCCAAGCAACCAACGCCAAGGGCAGTTGATCAGAGGGTTTCATCTAGCCGGCCACCCTCGGCCTCGTGGTGGGGGCCACTCCAGCGGTGGAGACTGAAAGATTCGACCACCTATCGATAGACCCCCTTTGTACCACGGACCTGTATGTTTTATCCTTTTATTGTACTGCTTATCATAAGCGTTGTTTGTGAGAGAGGAACGGAAGTCTGATAAGCGGAACCCGAACCCTGGGCCTGAGGTGTGGATCACCATGCACCGCGGCCAACTGGATGTGTCAATGTCAGAGCTAAGCGGTGCAGATTCTGCGAAATTCGGTAAACCCTGGAAACACACATCGGGGGCATATCGTTCCGTCAACAGATGGATTGGAACTTAAAGGCCACTGTACATCCCCCGGGACCGTGCCTCTCCGTCTCTTGTTCCCTGACGCCCACCCACCGCCATGTCCCTCAACGGGCTCACGGGCTCCGCTGGTCTCAAGCTGGGGCCACTCGTCCTCGAAACCCTCGTCAAACACTATTTTGAGCGGCTCAAGGTCTCACAGAAGATACCCGCCACCACCACCTCCGACGGGGTCGCTCAGGACGGAGGGCGGAACGGATCGACACTGAACAATAACCTGAGGCAGGAGGAGCTGTTGTACGACCAGGCATTTACCATTGTGAAGGTGAGCATCGCGCGTGTCCTCCCCCACCCCCGACCGCCGCGGGCGATTTGCGTGGCTCGCGTGCACCCGTTCTTTGTCCTTGGCTGTGCTTCGTTGTCACCCGACGCTGATCCGCGCAACCCTATCTCCCCATCACCGCATGTGGCACTCAGGATTTTTTGTCTACTGCTTCTCGGTGAGTAGGGCGATCGTCTCGGTCCACCCGACATCCTTGAAAAACAGCTAAATGCTGTCCCGCCTTTCCCCCCATTCAGACACACCGTCGAGGAATTACAACAATTTTCGAACACGAGAACGCCTTCCCCACCATGGGTTAGAGTCCTGCGCGTTGTCGTTCCGATGTCATGCTGCGATCAAGCTGCGGAGTACCTTATTGATGCTCTTGGTGGAGAATCCGTTACGAAGAAGGTTGTCGGCGGGACGAAATGGTGGCAAATTCGCGGCGTTAATGGGTGCGATATTATATCTAACCATTCATGCAAGGAATTAATTCACGGATATTCCAGCGTCGACGGGGAATGGATCGTGGCAAAGAAGGACTGGGAGGAAGCCAAGAAACGTGCCAAATCCAAGGAACGTAGAGACAAGAGTAAAGAAAGGAGGGAGCAGGAGAGGAAAAAGTCTCCGCCGCAGTCCACCGCCACCGATTCTGCCTCCACGGATGATTCCTCCGAGTCTGGTTACACCCCAGAGATGGACGAGCAGAGGTGTATCCTCTACTTTCATGGTGGCAAGTCGCAATTTCGATTCAACCTATGCGTAACCCTCGTTTACTAATTTGGCCTTCCTTGTGTCTGTTACGTAGGGGGGTACTACTTCGGGAGCGTGGACCAGGAGCGGTACAGCATCCAGCGGTTTGCTCGAAAGATCAATGGACGTGTATTTGGTAAGTCCTACCCTTCCCATCAAACCTTTCATTCCACACTTCATTGCCACTGCCAAAATCCGCTTATCCTGCATCCCCGTATTACGTTCTTAATTTCCACGTGTGTTATCTAACCCCAATCTTCTCAGCCATCAGTTACCGTCTCAGTCCACAGTATCCATTCCCATGCGCGATCCAGGATGCCCTTGCTGCATATCTGTATCTCATCCGACCTCCCACCGAGGCGAAGCACAAACCTGTGAAACCCCAACATATTGTGATCATGGGTGATTCGGCTGGTGGCGGCTTGGCCCTCGCCACGCTGCAGGTCATCAGGGACTCAGGGTTACCACAATGTGGAGGAGGCGTGCTGATCTCGCCTTGGTGCGATCTGAGCCATTCGTTCCCCTCAATTCACGCAAACACAGCAACGGTAAGTCCCAGTCTTGGCGGGTCCCTCACCAAAAACGTGCTGAGTATTGTCCGCAGGATGTTATACCTTATTATGGTCTATCAATGCATAAACCTAGTATCCTATGGCCACCTCCTACGAATACGGAGTCTGATGGTGTCCGTCAGGGGATCCGGTCTCGTCTCCGGCGAGTCACCGGGCTCGACGACCAAGGCCGGCTGAAGTCCTTCCTTAGCTCGAGGGGTCACCCACCACCTCCTAAGGATGAGCCTACAGCCTTCGAACAGGTCGCAGAGATTGGTAGGCGAGTGGCTTTGGGCGCTTTTACACCAACTCCAAGTGTTATCGAAGGACAGGACCAGAGGATCGTTCTAGAAGTCCCCGGCGAAGAAACTCTCCGCGTGGACACCCAAATCCAGTTTTACGTGCCAAACAATCTGATACCCCATCCACTCATAAGTCATTGCGGAGCGTACCTGGGAGGGCTTCCCTCGTTGTTTTTCATCGCTGGCGACCAGGAGGTTTTGAGAGACGAAATCATCTACACGTGGGCTCTCTCTCCGCATCCTTCTCCTTTGCCACTCACGTGTGTTCTAGAGCTCATCGAGCAGCAAACCCGTCCAAGTTCCCGATCTCAGCCGAGGTCAAACGCCTCTATCCCAAGATCACGGAGAATGCAGCCAAATACCCCACTCCACCGAAAGTCCATCTCCAAGTTTACGATGGATGCGCGCACGTCTTGCCTATTCTCTTCGCGTTCACCACCCCCGCGAAATACTGTTTCCGAGCTATCGCAGACTTCTGTCGGTTCACGACCGGAGCACCTACACCCCCGGACAGGCCAGAATCGCCCTTGCACAAGAGTTTCTTGGGTGGATCCTTGTTCACGAGTCCGCCGGAGGAGGACGGAGACCTGTTGACCGAGAGCAGGCGTAGGGGAAGCTGGTGGGGAGGGGGGAAGGATACTTTGTTGCAAAGGAGGGCGTCCAGGACTGGGAAGAAGTCTGACAAGGAGAAGCAGGGCTCAGATAAGGAATCTTCGAAGGAGAAGCTTGCCAAAACGAAGACAGAAAAGTCGAAGGGGGGGAGCAAGTGCGAGGGCGACGGAGGTGAGATGGTGGAGGTCAAAGGAAAGGTCAATAGCGATGGGCTCGAGAAGGAAGTTAGGAAGGGGAGCACGGGATCTACTGACAAGGTTGAGAAGGAAGACGTCATGATGGAGGTGGTGGGTAAAGTTGAGGTGGTGGGTGGTGGGTCTCTTCCTGAGGGCAAGGACAAGGCGAGCGAGGTGCCCGCGGTGGACAAGCAACCCAAGGCCGAGACCGAGGACGATACCGCGACGTCACTCAAAGATGCGAAGTCGCTTCCTTCGCTCAGCTCGAGTAGATCCACCAAGGGGAGTCGGGGGAGCGCGAAGCCGGGCGGGAAGCGGTGGTCTTTGATGATACCAAGGAAGTCTACTGCGGAGGAACTGCCGATGCCGAGCAAGAAGCTCACCGACGACGTCGCCGGGCCGCGGTTCGAAGCAGTGAAGGAGCCGACAGAGAGGTGCGCAGGCGATAACCCCTCGGTTTATAAGGGCGGTTTCGTGAGTTATACCCCCTCCCCGTGTCTCAACGTATCGTAACTCATCGACGCAGGAGGATACAAACTTCATCCGGGAGAGAGTCTCGATCCGGGGAGTCATTCGACGCTTGGAGCCTGAGAATGAGTTGGCCGCACTCCAGGTCGCGGCAGACGTCGTTGGGGCGGTCTGTGCGCCTTCGCTTCGTCGATACCTCCAAGGAAAGGCCAAGTTTGACGCCAAGTTCTCTGGTACCCTCAAAAGGATCGGCAAGGAGCGCGACCGCAACCTGAGGCTCGCACACAAGGAGGGGGATAAATCTCTGGGCCACCTCGAGTCGTACCTACGGAAGGTAACGGAGAAGTCTGACGGCGGGGAAAACGTCCTCGACAGTCCCCGTTTCCAGAAAGTCACTGCTGGCAGCTGGAACTGGTCTTGGGCACTGGACGAGGACGAGCACCCGCCACCGAGCAGCATTGTCTCCAGGAGAGATACGTGGGAGGCTCGGCAGCTGGCAATGATCGCAGATATCATGCCGGAGAATACGTTTAGCGGCAACAACTTGTGGCAGCACCTGGTGACGTTCTTGACCGTCACGCCTGACAAGAAGATGAAGATGGGAACCGAGCGGGAGCATCCGAAACCGAGCGTCGGGGGGCAGATAGAATCTTATCGGACGAACGTGGACGCGCCATTGGGGAAGGGTGTCCCTCCACTACGAACCAACGGCACCATGCCTCGGCCTGAGCCTTTGGAACTCGGATCCACGACCACACGATCTCGGGGTTGGTATTGGACCAGGGGGTCGCTCTGGAAGGAGAGGTTTAAGGCGAACCATTTGTCGAAGGTGCACAAGCGGGTGCCATCTTCTACATCCTCAGTCACTCGAATACCGAGCACCACCCAAGTGTGATCATGACCATGGCCACGACCACGGGATGACACCTTCGTGTTTTTTTGTCATTTCCTGGTTCTGTTTTTGTTATTCTTGATGTCGCAGTGTTTAATTATCATCTACTAGAGCCTGTACTGTGACCATGTAACCCTACAGCCGTTTGTGTACCGTGATCGAATCCTCCTATGTTGGAGACCCGGTGTCCATAAGCTCTCTCGCGCAGGGGGAGTTCGAGACCGCCCACCCCGTTGGTGGACCTCCGTCGGGAACGAGGTGGGAAGAAAAAGGAACGACGATGGTGAGGTTCGGACCCCTGCCCCATCCCCAGAGCAGATGCTCGAAAACGTCGGTCCTGCACCAGAGAAGTACCCTCGGGTCACACCCGGCGCCCCACCATCACGTTCATGAGGTCTCTGGGTCGTTCCAAAAGATATTATCACCACGTCGACAAACCGGGACATCGTCCAGCACCACTTCGGGAGGATCACCGGCAGTCAATTCTCGAGTTTCGCCTACCCTTGCATCTGCCCCGATCGTAGGAGCTGTTCCTACATCCGTGCGTGTATCTTTGAATCGTGAGATCATTATCGGCCACCGATATTGAAATCTCTTGATTAGTTCCAGATCAATTCGGAACCCTCTACCTCTGCGGTCTCTTCTGGATTGTCTCTGACACTGGTACCGATTCCAGGGCCGGAGTGCTCGTCCAGGCATCTTCTTACTCCACCGCTAACGGTGGCACCAGTGATTGCACTCGCGGTCAACTGACTGCAAGAATCTGGCCATCGACCTCTGGTGGCACAACACTGAAATGTAGGTTGTTCTGGAAACGGTGGTGTGCACTGAAATATAGTATGGGACCGCACGTTCGGGTGTGGTCCAGGCCGGTAGCAGCAGCCCGCACTTTGGTTTCGGGCTTAGTGGCCATGGCGGTGTGCAGCTCCAGTGACCGGATCCACCAACCATTGGCCAAAGTCGGCCACCATCGACTGGGTCCTGTGGGACACAACGTCCAAATTCATTTCGCCGGGATAGTCACCTTCTCTTTCTCCTCCAGCACCCCTATTAGCGCGAGATTCCTATGAAGCGTCGCACGAGCGTCCCCGGACCGCAGATACAAAAACCAGCTGGTTTCGAAATGGTTCAGCTGGTCCTGCAGCGAGTGGAGGCAGCTACAGATGTGTTAGCGTTGGGCCAGGGTTCTGGGGGGGAGGAATGGGGACACGCCCGTCATAGTCCTTGACAAATGTTTCCAGATGGTCCTCCGTCCCTCTGAAAAGGGGAGATTGTCGTGACCGTCCCGGTACATTTTCGTTCCTCCTACTCCCATGTCCGTCCGTCTCAAGCGCGGAAAGGTTCACGTTCCTCCCACACGTATTACACGTCGTTTTTCAGCATTCCTTCGGCTCTCCACCATTCAGGATCCCAAATGGAATGAGGGGTCCGGAACGGAAAGTCCCGTCTCCTTCCGTAGCAGTTGCAGCGTCCGAAGAATTTGGATCCGAGAGGCAACCAACCCTTGGCAGAAAAGTCTTCGTAGGGAAGGGCAATAAGGTAGATGCCGGCGGCAGCGTAACAGAGGAGTCTCCATGGGAGGGGTCAGACGAGCCAAGCTTTCGTGTCGTTCTGACGGTGCGTCTTCGTGACTTCAACTGAAACACAACCGAATCCCCGTATCAGCACACGACCCCAGAGAGAACCAGCGACCAACAATGCAAATCAGAGAAGAGACTCACGATCTTTACCGACCAACCCTCTGTTCCCATTCTCCTCCAGACACTGTTGGAGTCCCACGACCCTATGAATCCCCGCGAACTGCAAAGGGTTCTTCCGCACTTGAGGGCCAAAGTACGTCGCAAGGCCACTCAATCTCTCATCATCACGCTCCCCTCTAAAGTTGTTGTGGGAAAGGACTTCTGTCACCTGCAAATCGCATACGTGATCCAGAGCTCGATGAAGTCCACACGACCATCCCAGACAACCTTCATGACCTTTCCACCCAGGGGGTTCAGCGATGGTTGGAGGTCGTATCGTGTGAGGGCCACCACATCAAAGAGGACGACGAACTGCACAAACGCGGTTCCGACGTAAATGAGGGACAGAGCGCCATCATCCATTCCTAACTCCTTGCTTTATAAAAAGAAATCGCCAAGTAAGCACGGGAGGCGGTGTGAGACGTCAAGCGGCAATATGTTTCCCCACACCTTCGTAATCGAGAACAACATACATCAGAAAAACCATGAGGTCATCGTTGGGTGCCGGCCGGTGAGACAAGTACTGACCCGCACTGACCAGTGCTGATACGGCCTCAAGGGTCACGGTCGGTCACAGGTTTGACCAGCACTGACCAGCACTGACCCGCACTGACCAGTGCTGATACGGCCTCAAGGGTCACGGTCGGTCACAGGTTTGACCAGCACTGACCAGCACTGACTGGCGCCGACAGGTACTATTCAGAGACGGGGGTCGATTTTCGGTACAGGTCAGTACTGAGCAGACGACGTTGATTTTTTCTGATGTAAGGAGACTCCCAACACCTGCGAGGAGCGTGACGGAGAAAGCCGTGGCTGCTGAGTTGAAGAAGGTCGCTTGACTGTAGGTAGAATCCACCCATATCAAAGTTACCTTGTTCACGATAGCCATCGTGTATATTCCGCGGAAGTTGATGATGCCGGTGGCAGTCAGCCTCGACTCATGGTACTTCCCACGCTCACTTCACCCTGATCTACGGCTGTGACGTCAACGGAGTTTTTGGGGAGAAAATGATCCATTTTCAGAGAAACTCTCTATCTCTAGACTGGCGGCCCCTTTCTAGATGACTACTTAAGCTCTGTGCTCGCGTCTTTCCCTACACCAGCCTCTATTTCGGTCACCCACCTCGCTATCCAAGCTTCAAACTTCTGCTTTTAATCCCGCTGTCCTCTGTTCTTTTACAGGCTATCTTCGAGTCGTTATGTCTTCCACCACCGTGAGTTGTAACTGGCCGACCCAACCCTCCCCCCTAAACGACCGCTACTATCCAGCCATTCGGCGACCCTGGCAACCCTGCAGGGCTCGGTTTCAGTGAGACCACTATTCATGCGAGGAAGATCGCGACCCTTCCACGCCACGTTCGAGAGAAGCAACTCAGGGGACAAACGTTGGCTCAGGGTAACGGCGCTCTGATCCTGAACCCTTTCCGTTCCCTCGTCGCTAGTCCCCCCACTCCGGACACTCCTACGCCAGTATCACCACCGGGGTCCGGGTACGATTGTGAGTCCTCCCTGTCTGTGTACTGTTCTGGGAACCATAGCGCTGATGTGCAGCTACAGCCGTCTTGTTCGGTCCTTCACCTCTCCACGGAAGGACTACGCCAGGTTATCACGTTTTCGTGTTCTATACTACCCCTTGACACCACTGACACGGCCCATTTATAGAACGCTCCTTCTCGCCCTTCTCGACTCCTAGTTTGTCCCCACGTGTGTCTTGTTCCCTCTCCCGTTCTACTGAGGGAATTCTTACCCGGAAGCTAGCGGATTCCCCGTACCCTTCTACACCGATATCCTCTGCGTTCCACCCTGATCCAAGCGTGGTTTCAAGTGACCAAAGTGATGCGGACCCCTTCGAAACATCGATGAGGGTAGGTGATGTCGAGAAGATACTGGCAGATATTGTATCGTCTCTACCGCCGAGAAACGGTTCTGAGGGTGTCGACCTCCAGGGACCACCATCGCCGTCCAGCGGTGCAGAAGAAATGGTACGTTCCGGTTGGGTGGGTACTAATGGTTCGGGAGTAGGGCGGCCTGCTGCCGATCTCGAAAAACCTTTTACAAACGGCGCGTCCCTCTCCTTTCACAATACTCCTCGACAATACATGCTGGCTCAGTTGGTGGATGCTACAAAGTCGAGCAACGGTGCTCCCATTGCGGTGTTTATTCTAAGAGGCTCTCAAATCATTGAAGAGAATAGTTCGGACGAGGAGCTCGAGCCGGAGGACCCAGATGACGACGATATAACCGCGTATTCCTTCCCTCTTGAGGACCGGAAGATCGACGAGTTAGTTTCCAAGGTGGCTAGCCTGAGCCTTGGGACGGATTTGCCCACTGGTCACCCCACTATAACCCCTGCTCGTGTTCGTGGGCCGGCATTCGTTCCTGCCAGTACTCCAGTGTCCTCTCCTGTGGCGGTGAGCCACCCTGCCATAGTGCAACCTTCGACAGCTGAACATGCAACGCCCATGGAGGTCGACCAGGACGTCCCCCATCCGGAGGTTGTGAACAAAGGCGCCCCACGTACGCAGGGAATCTCGGATGCAGTGCCGATGGACGGTGTCGTGTTTCACCCGGAGGTGAAGGACGTGGAGATGTCAGAGGCCTTTGCCACTAATCGTAAGCTGCTCCAGGTGACCCTTATTTATTGCGTTTTGCTGATCCAGTAACAGCGGGAGTTAGGTCTCTCGGCTCCCCTACACGTGGGCCTACCAGCGCCGGGTCCGTCCATCGTCGCCCACGACCTGCGTTCGGAACCACCTGGGATCCGAAATCCACGCCACGTCAAACACGAAGGAACGTCTTCAAAGCGCCACCCTCTCCATCGC
>Ga0307509_10003632_pt1 | contig 23126 bp, 27 predicted proteins | sample 10_EM_MG_FD_202245 | JGI IMG/M metagenome (GOLD analysis project Ga0307509, IMG submission 202245) | Populus trichocarpa ectomycorrhiza microbial communities from riparian zone in the Pacific Northwest, United States - 10_EM | ecosystem: Host-associated > Plants > Roots > Unclassified | place... | reverse complement strand
AGGAGGCACACCGGCAGGAATGACTAGGGTGATATCGGCGGCAAGTTGTTATGAGGACGCCCGGAAGCAGAAGGAAAAGGGGGTACCTTGGGGAGGCGTCCGGATGCTGCGGAGATGCGAGGCAGGAAAAGAGACGTCAGTACGTCAGATAAGGGGCGGGAGAAGAGCAGGAGATGTAAGGTGGCGGCGGCATGTCGGTAAGGTCCGAGGTCACGTCAGGACGCAATCGGCTTTGGGAATAGCGTCCAGACGCTGGGGATGCAGAGGACGGAAAAACCACGCTGAATGCGTCCGGACACGGCGCCCACGCCTCAGACCCAGGATTAATTTTTGCTGATTTTCATGCTCTTCGGTTTTTCTTTTTTTTGTTTAATCCTTGAATTTATTTCCAAAATACTGGAAAATCCCGTCAAGCACCGGAAAGTATCGCCTAGAAAACCCGAAAAAAATAAAAAACTTCTTCATCGCCTACTTAAACAAATAAACGATAATAAACTCATCAACTTCATCTATCTTTACCCATCACGGGCCGAAACAATTTATGACCTCAAATCATCGTCTCTCGTAAAAGCAAAAACTCCCATCTTAACAGGAAAATTTATCAAATCTTTCATAACATGTAAGGAGAACTCCTTCATCAAGGCCTTCCCCGGTTTATCACCCTTCCATAGTATAGAATCTCCACCTATGTTGAAAATCCCAGGATCCCTTCCGGTCTCTTACTTTCTAGGGCTGGGCATGTTGTAATTATATATTGAAAGGTCTGTTCGTCCTCCCCGCATCTGTCACAATGCGAGTCCTGGTCCTGATTCGACCAATCTTTCTGTGCTTTCAGGTAGCTCTTGTTTGCTCGCATTTGGTGTATTCTGCCTGCCTTAAACTTCGGGAGAGTCATGAAGTACCAGCATTCCTTATGCGGGGGCCGGTATTTGTTGTAGTGTGGGTCCTCCCAGTTCATCCACTCTTTCTGTATTGTCTTTTGGACCCCATCCTTACCTTCGACCCAGGATTTAGCTGCCTGTTCTGTCACCATGGATAGCCTGTTGGGTTGCATCGGGAAAGGTCATGTTGTGTAAAAAGACGCCGCAATCACTCCCACCTCATCAATCAGAAGTCAGACCTGTGCAGAGGTCATAGAGGTTGAGTTTAAGACCTTCGGGCGTATACCTCCTTTGTTGTTGTCGAACGCCTGTCTCCTATTCATCGGGTATCTGTCGTCCTCAACCACAGTGTAGGCTCCGGGCCGCATGGCTGTTGCTATGTTATTGCTCAGGATCGCCCTGGTGATCCTAACTGCCGTCATTTCTCAAGCCTGTCTCATGTTTAGCTTGATGGGTACTAAGCACGACTCGGCCCACACGATAGTGACATTCGTTGCCCAGAAAGCGTTGGTGATCCACGGAAGGACCCTGTTCCAAACCTTCTGTATTTTGTTGGTCATGTTCACTCTTGGGTCCAAAATATAAGCCCCATACAGTATCGTCGGTAGTATTATGCCTTTTGCTAGTCGCCTGGCCCCGTAGATGGTCAGACCTTTTCCCGGCATTGACCGCCTTTGTATTCATAGAAAAGCCGCCTAGGCTAGCGCCAATCTCTTCGTCAAGTATGTTGAGGTCTCTCAATTGTCCGTGAGCCAGAAGCCAAGCCACTTTATTACCTTCCCCGCTGGCTGGACCACATGAAACTGAAACATTATTGGGCACTCTGACCAATCCCCCTTCTCCCTCCGGGTTCTCCCGTGCATCAGTTCGGTTTTCGCAAGGCTAAAGCATAGGCCAAGGCTTGCTGCCGATAGGCCAAGGCTTGCTGCCGATAGGCCAAGGCTTGCTGCCGATAGGCCAAGGCTTGCTGCCGATAGGCCAAGGCTTGCTGCCGCAGAGTTGATACTCTGGACACCTTCCTCCGGGAGTCAAGTATTCCTGTACGCGCTCGTTGAAGCGACCGTTATCTGGAAGTCGTCACGGTATGAGGAGGTGAAACTGTCGGTTTGTTTATTGCCAGAATGGAGGGACCTGACGTAGATTATGAACAGTAAAGGTCATAGCGGTGAACCTTGGGGTATGCCTCTGTCGACCCTATTTTGAGTCCTGGGGCTACCCGGATAAGCCAGCGTGATTTCTCTGGTGCCTACGATGTTGGATATCCAGTCAACCAAATACTCACATACCTTTCCATCGGTACCCAGTAGGTCGAGTAGCTTTTTGTGGAAACGTTATCGAAACACACTTTGACGTCCAGGAAAACTGAAGAGACCTTCTTCCCCGCAAATTGGGATTCGCATATTCAATCATTGAGTGACAAAGCCGCATCAACTGTCGATCTTTGTGGTAGGCTCTCCATCCGGTTGATGCAGTACATGTCCATCTTGTATGCTATCGCTATGTGGCTTTGATTAACGATCCGTTCGGTAATCTTCCAGAAGGTTTGGATCAGTGCTATAATGCTGAAACTTGCACAATCGGTGTAATCCTTCTTCCCAGGTTTTGGAAGTATCACTCCAATCGACTCCTTTAGCATAAGTGGGTAAATGCCCCATTCTAGCATGTCTTCGACCATTTTTGCATCAGGAAAAAAAGCGTTTGCTATGGACAGATAGGCATTGCATCCAGACGCAGGAAATCTCTCTGGAGCATCCTGTCCGTCCAGCCCGCCCTGAGAGGGCCCCAGCACAATGGTTGCATCCTAGTCTGTTGGGCGCAATACACCTCGCATCCTGTACACCCAGTGCACCCAGATGGTATATTTCACACCCTAATCTCCCCAAGAACACCCACGTAAGCGGCCCCTAGGGGTCTGCATTGGGGAACTCTCCCAGCCCCTGATGGCCGCTACCTACAATGGACTACTTCATCACCCGGTAAAAGCTGTTCCGACGAAAAAGGATCTTAACATAGAATGACTAACTATCTATTGTCCCGGCAACGACCCAAAACATGCCCCTTATTTGATCACAGCTAATACCACTTCCAAAAGGTTTCTAAGTTCTTTCACACCTCGCATGAGCCTTCATGATCGAATAACTGGAACTATTGAATATTATCAACCTTCGGAGAGGGGCATGCTCTTCCATCCAGGTTGACACTATTCATTACCCCTGAGCGAGCCGATTCTAATGCAGCCCTTCCTGACTCTAGTGGATTCCAATAAGGCCCTTCCTGACTCCAGTGGACATCTGCCAGTGCCCAGTGAGGTACCTGCCTTTTTCTTTGTGCTGACCTCTAGAGCCATGCCCACCCTTCGAGACCTATACCATTCGATTCCCCTTGGCGAACCTACTCCAATGAGACCCTTCCCGACTCTGGCGGACATCTGCCCTGTGAGACATCTGCCTTTTTCATCCTGCTGACCACTATAACCATGCGGACCCTTCGGAACCTATACCACTCGACTTCCCTCGACCGGTGGATTCCAACGCACCCTGTCCCGATGCTGTCCGCCTACTGGCTAAATAGCTATGCATGCTTTTGTACTTGAGTTCTCCAGTAAGTACTTTCAAATTGTTGGCTACTGAGTGCTACAGGCATGCGGACACTTCGGGACCTATACCATTCAATTGCCCTCGCCGAGCGCATTCCAATGAGACCCTTCCTGACTGTGGCGGACATCTTCCTGCTAAGGTATCTGCCTTTTTCTCCCTGCTAACTTGTATAGCTATGCGGACACTTCGAAACCAATACCATTCAATTCTCCTCCCAGAGCAGAATCCAACGCACTCTGTCGCGAGACTGTCTGACCACTGGTTGAAGGGTTATCCATACTCTTGTAGTTTGGTTCTCCGGGCAAGTACTTTCCAATTGTTGGCTACTGGGTGCTACAGGCATGCTGACGCTTCGAGGCCTATACCATTCGATTCCCCTCGGCGAGCGGACTCCAATGTGACTCTTCCCGACTCTGGCAGACATCTAACCGCTGAGGTATCTCACCTTTTTCCCTGCTGACATCTATAGCCATACACACCCTTCGAAACTGACACGATTCGCTTCCCCTCGACCGGCGGATTCCAACGCACCCTGTCCCGATGCTGTCTGACCCCTGGTTGAAGGGTTATCCATACTTTTGTACTTGAGTTCCCTGGGCAAGTACTTTCAAATTGTTGGCTACTGAGTTCTACAGGAATGCGGATATTTCGAGACCTATACAAATCGATTCCCCTCGCCGAGCAGAATCCAATGAGACCCTTCCCGACTCTTGCAGACATCTCCCCGCTGAGGTATCCGCCTTTTTCTCCCTGCTGACTTCCATAGCAATGTGAACACTTCAAGACTTATACCATTGAATCCCCCTCACCGATGGGCATCCAATGCACTCTGTCCGGACGCTGTCCGACTACTAGTTTAAGGGTTGTCTATACTTTTGTACTTTAGTTCTCCGGGCAAGTACTTTCAAAATGTGAGCTACCGAGTGTTATGGTTTTCTAGACTAGCCTTAATAAATATATTCCTATTTTAGTATCTAAATGACTCAAATAAGTAAACATGTGTGATACTGAATGGACCTTTCCGGACAATTTGGATATTCTCCACAGTTTTCACTAACTCATTCAAAGTCCTCGAAGGTAGATTTGTTCACTTAGGAGGTATCTGATGATAGCCAGTTACACCGGAGTACTTCCACTATTGTACTATGGTATCGGGTTCCATCCGGAGAACCTTTCTGCGTCTTGTACCTTCGTGGTCCTTGGTTGTGTCTGGTCCGTCTGGGGGGCATGGACCCTTGTCCACCAGCACCCAGTAAAAGACCGCACACCCAAGATGCGAGTTTACGTTCTATGTGCCTGGACCGCCAGAGGCATAGGGAGCACGGGGTGCGTCTGGGTGTAACCCTTCTTTTTTTGCAGATGTGGTCTTATACCTTCCTCAATCCTGTTTATATTTTTCCACACCTCATACGGCACCTGATCAGGCCCCGGAGCTGATCAATTGCTACACTTTTTCAACCCCTCAGAGACTTCACCTGACGTCACTCGGCTATCCTCTCCCAGCTCTTTCCTGTGAAAGACTTTCAGGGGTATCGCGTCATTGCTAGCTGGGAAAACGTGTTCCATTATTTCTTGTGAGGTCTGGTCTGGACTCTCATGATGTCCGCCAGGGATCTTCACTGGTTGTCTTTGTTTCGTAAATTGGTGAGCCATCCACACATCGTTCTTTTTGGCATTAGCCAAAAAATCGTCCCTATGGTTCCTTTTCGCCTGATCTATCACATTCTTATATGCATTCTTCGCTTTGTTCCTTTCTTCCACCCCGCTCCCATCACACCTTCCCGCCAGGCAGCCGTGGTGTATATTCTTCTGAGTTCTGTGATATCAGGCGTCCACCATGCCTTTGACCATCTTGTAGGTGTTTTTTGCAGATCCCAGTTTTTGACCATGTGGATCAACCTTCGCAGGTTGTCACTGAAGACCTTTTCCGCGCTCTCCGCTTCATAGATTTCTTTATACTTGTCCCCTTCTTTCAAGTACCTCTGCAGGGCCAACTTGATAACGGGATTGGGTTCCCCTTTCTCATTCTTCCATTCCATCTTTTCCCAGTCTGGTGCTGGCCTTGCGAGCCCTAACCCTTCCGAGTCCAGTTCTGTGATAATGATAATATGGTCCAAGCCTGACCTTTGGTATACATCCTTCCATCTTAACACTTTGGCAAGTAGCAAGTTATTCACCAGAGTGTAGTCAATAATATAGGGGCGATGAAGTGTCGAGTTGTCTGGAAATCTCGTGTATATTCCAGGCATGTTGATTATATTGTATCCTCGTAACGCCGCTAGCCTCATGTAGTGCTCTCCCCTTCTCCTTTCACCCAGTTCTAGGCTCCTTAAAGGATCGGTGTACACAGTATCTATATTTAGGTCCCCAACCACCAGGGTCAGTTCGTTTGTTTCCGTAAACAGGTTTTCGGCGCTGACTGTGTGACCACCCTCTGCTTGCCTGTTGTAGGTGTTGATTATTCCGAAGGAGCTGTTGTTGCCCAGCAAAAAACCCTCCTTCACAAAAACCCTCAGGTATAAAATATCCTGCTCCCTAGGAACCACAACAAATGAAATATCAAGTAAAACTCTCAAAGAAACATAAGTACATACTCCCACTTTGGAAGTTACCAATAAAATACACTCATATCCCGGAGCCCTTCGGGGTTGTCCGTTATACAATGGTGGATCCTGAACACATTCAAAGGAAATATCAAAACCCTTCATTATATGAAATAACGAAATAAATACACTATTGCTCCCTCTGCAATTGTGTTGAGCTATCTTAATTCTCCATCTTCTCGGTAAAATGTTTTGAGCGTTGGTTCCCCTCATGCTGGCCCAATGGCCTCGTCATGGGGCGTTTGCGCCGCACTGTTGCTCTTGGCTCAGGTGGCCATTTGCAGATCGTACTTTCCTTTCGCAGCATCTTTCACTCTCAACTTCTCTGGACAGGTGTGATCTGATGTGGAGTGTGATCCTCCACATACCGGGCATTTCACGGCTGTTATAAGGCCACAGTTAGGGATCATCCTCTTGTGTCCTCTGCATCCGGTTTGGTGGCATTTATGCTCCTTCTGTGTGTGCGCTTTAGAGCATTTCGGGCATACATCGCCTTGGGCCTTGCAGCCTGCGATGGGATGTCTGAACTTCCAGCATTTATGACACTGCATAGTGGCTGATGCTTGCCACATTACCGCCGATCTTTTGTATTTGCCCATATAAAAGTACCGAGGGTGTGACCTTGTCGATCTCAGTCTCAGGGATTCTGACTATTATCGAGGTAGTTTTCTTATCCTTTCTGTTGTCCTCATTGGGCTTTAGGAACTTGGCTCTGGCTATTTCCAATCTGTGTGTAACACAGAAGGTTTTTCTAAATGATTCTTCCAAATCTTTGGGATTGTTGGGAATTCCCGCTAGCAACACACCATGGATGATAACGTCCACATCTGTGGGAGCCCTCCTTCAGGGGAAGTATTTCGCCTCTTCTCGACCTATTGATGTATTCAGTCCTTCGGTTATTTTGTCATGTATTTGGTGTACTGTCCTGAATCGGTGCCAACAGGTACAGTCTGCGTGATCGTACCGTTTGTCTGATTCGAAAAGACATGTAGGTTGGTGGGTCCCTTGTATTCGCATCCTGTAAGGACGGTCACCACGGTCAGAGATATTTTTGCCTCTTCTCCGGCCCGGTCTGCAAGCGGCTTTGCTGTCGTTCTATTCCTGAATAGTTTCCTTTTGGCAACATTCGTCGTCTATGTAGGCTTTTGGCTATTGTTATTCCCTTTTGGTTGATCGCTTGGTGGTTGTTCTTGTGTTTTCTTTATCAATTTCATGGTTGATTGCATACGTGGTGTGGGACCCGCCTCCACCTTTCTTTTTCCTTTCACCTGTGCGGTAGGCATGGCGCTTTGCGGTGCCTGTGCTGTTGCCTTGGCATACGATTTGGGTGTGGAGTCATTGTGTTGATTGGTTGTAACTCCTGGACGAGCTCCTTCCGTTATTCGCTCTGAGACCGTTCTTGAGAGGTTTTCCACCATAATCATAAGCCCTTGGATTTGGTGTGCCATGCTTACCATCAAGGTTGTCATCATGTATTCCACCTCAGAATATTTGTCCGGGGAGAACTTGTTGATTTGTTTCATGATGGGATTTGCTGCTTTTAGACCATCTGCTCGTAGGCATTCCATCAAAACTTTGTTAAGTTGCACCGCAGGGTCGTCCATTCCGTCCTCCCCTCACCCTTTCCCCCTATTTTGACGAGTACGAGTAGATGATGTGGGAGGGAGGTATTAGGTGGTAGCTTCGGCGTGAGGTATTCCAACAGCAAGGACCTGAATTGATTTATATCGGAGAACTCGCTAAGAAGACGCGAGTAATGTAGGCCAGATAGAATGGTATACTTCGAGATAGATCGTCGAAGTATTGGTAACGATAAGATAAAAACTTATTATATTAAGAAGATCTCTTCTCTGTGCTTGTTGTTCTTAATTGCAGCGAAGATGCTTGGATATTTATAGTCCGCGGCTGAGCAATCGCGGTATACATGCTAACTCTATACTAACTAAGTATCTTGCCCATAATTCTACAAGCTTTACTCGAGTGCGAACACTCATAAACCCTGAAAACTCGCTACCACACCTTTTGCTCCCATGGCCAACTTATCGGTTTGCGCTTCTGTTATTCCTAATGGCGTGGAGACCATGACAGGTCTCAGCTCATCCGTTTATCAGTTGACAACAATCGTTACGAATTTTCTTGCCCTCGTGCTTGTCGAGGGTAGTCTAACTCGCCGGACCGAAGATAGCCTTTCTTCTTTGGTTGGTTCCGTCGAGAATTCGACATGCAACTGCAAATCGTATTCTGGTCTTCCGGCATTACACGACTTGTGCTCGGGATCGTACCTATATGCGTTTTCCCTCAGGCTCCCTCTTTTACCAACTTGTCCTCGGTGGATGCACCCGATCCACTTACTGGGCATAGTAACCTCCTTCCTACTCTACACGACTTTGTAGGTACGAGTAGACTAACCTCCGTGCACAACGTCCTGTTACTTTGAACCCAATCTTCCGACTGTATCTCTTCGAGTGTCTGTAACTATATGCGCCATCCTTAGATTCACCTGCCTCCACTTGCATAAGGTGCCCGAAGGTCTCCCCTCATATATCCTGCGAACTGGATCCGGTTGGACGGACGGCCGCGACGTATATAGTGTTATAAGATGTGTTCCATTGCTAGTGGTCTTTGGTGTTGGGACGCAACTAGCCAGGCGGCCAGTGATGATGCGCCGTCCCAACGCTGGGGCTGGAGGGGGGTGTTATCTTTTTCCTTCGAAGTTCGTGTATGTCAAGGTAGGGTAACTTTGCTCTGAAAATCCTTACAGGGAGTCCGTGAGCATAACAGCTTGTTGTGTCTAATAGCAGCGAAGATGCTTCGATATTTATACTCCGCGTCGGAGCAATCGCGGTATCTATGCTAACTCTATACTAACTAAGTATCTTGCTCACAATTCTGCGAACTCCACCTGAGTGCGAACACTCGTTTACGGTGAAAGCTCTCTACCACAGTTTTTACTCCCATGGCCAACTTATCGGTCTGCGCTTCAGTTATTCCTCATGGTGTGGAGACCACGTCAAGTATCAGCTCCTCCGTGTATCCGTTGACAACAATGGTTACGAATTATCTTGCCCCGGTGCTCTTCGAGGGTAGTCTAACTCGCTGGACTGAAGAGGGCCAGTCTTCTTTGGTTGGTTCCGTCGAGAACTCGACATGCGACAGCATGTTGTATTCTGGTCTTCCGGCATTACACGACTTGTCCTCTGGATCGTACCTATGGGTCTTTTCCCTCGAACTCCATCTTTTACCAACTTGTCCTTTGTGGATGCACCCGATCCACTTACTGAGCATAGTTACCTCCTTCATACTCTGCACGTATTTGCAAGTACGTGGGGACTAACTCTTGTGCAAAACGTCCCGTTACCTTCGACTGACTCTTTCGACTGTCTGTCTTCAAGCGTCTGTAACCTTATGTGCCGTTGCCCGATTCACCTGCCCCCACTTGCATAAGGTGCCCGAAGGACTCCCCTCACATACCCTGCGAACAGGATCCCGTTGGTCGGACGGCCGCGACGTATACGGTGTTATAAGATGTGTTTCATTGATAGTAGTCTTTGGTGTTGGGACGCAACTACCCAGCCGGCCAGTGATGACCCGCCGTCCCAACGCCAGAGCTGGAGGGGCGTGTTATCTTTTTCCTTCGAAGTTCGTGTGCGTCAAGGTAGGGTAACTTTACCCTGTAAATACTTACGGGGAGTCCATGCGCCTAAGAGGAGGTCTTCCTCTGTGTCCATCTCTTCTCTGGTAGATGCCATTTCCAGATTGGAGGCGGTTGGGTTTCTCTAAAGAGAGGGGTAAGTGCAAAAGTGTGGTGTGGAAAAAAGTGCAAATATCGTCCGTGAGGTAGGTAGGGGGGAAGAAGCTTGGCTTCATGCAGTTCGGATGTATACCTACGGCTTATTATGGGTGAACTCGGCCCTCCAAGGTGAACTCGGGTTACCTTCTCGCCGGCGTCCAAGTTCTCGTATACTGATCACCTTTTACAATACCAAAATATTTGGAAATTTCCTTAAACAGGCAAGGTTATCTTCCTTCTAGGTATATGGATGTCTTAGCAGTGATTCTTTCCATTTATAGAAGATTCTTTGCACGGTCCTCTGCTACCCCTGTTTGTCCCAATACACTCACACCCCGCTATGCCGAATCGCGCTGAACCAGATACCCCGCTGAACCGGAAACAAGTGTTGCCAACTCCAATTTCTCACGAAATTTCATTTGTTGAACCGGAAAAGGAGGTGTGCCGATTCGTATGAGATTTTGGAAAAGCTTCACCCATGTTTCTATAGAATCTTGCCCTGCTGAACCAGATACCGAAGTTGCCTTCAGTCAATCTAGGTTGAAATAGGACAAACAGCAGGGTCGAGTGTGACAATTGGAATCAAGAGTAGAGAAGTAAATATATAGACTATGGAGAACGCATCCAACATGACTATCATGCCAGTACCTATTTCTCTGATGACTACAATGCCACCAATGAACTCTGGATCGACTAAGAAGGTAGCATTGATGGATTTACGGAAATATGAACTCTACTAGAAGTGGTTCAGAGGAGGACGATAAACACTCAACTTGTGTTTCTACAAGATGGAAGACCAAAAGTGTAAACACTGCCCATGAAAATTTGTTAAGAAAAAGCTCTTGTAAGAATTGAGATTATTACCCTAGCGGGAATAGCTTGCATAATTATGCGCGAGGTATATGCCACCATAGGGGAGAGCATATATCCGAACCCAAGCTTCCTGAGTAGGGACTTCCCGGAGGCATCTGGGAGACTACTCAGGAACCACAAAGAGTTCACCTTTCAAGATATGGCTAACTGATTGGAATGATGATTAGAGAACCAGTTCTCTACTCTTACTAATGCATACGCATTATGTATTAATAGATGATTTCCGGACTTAATCACTCCACATTCATGATACTATTGGTATGTAGGCATTTAGACTGCATATTCCATAATAGTCTATCAGGACGAAGAGATCGAAGACTGACTACTGGTGGAGTGGGGACACCCTCAGAAGAAATAGCTGTCGGGAGATTCTTAGAGTCAAGCTGGGCAAGATTCAGGGTCAAACAGTGTTCGCACTTTGTTCTGACGAACCGAACTCTTAGAAAGATACTTCTTTACTAGAGAAGTCAAAGTAGCGTGAACATTAGTATAAATAGTAGGGCTCTACCCGATGGTTGAGAACAGCATCAAGCAACGGAGAAGAGACCTTAACAATCTTATAAGTTATCAGGATATGCTTCTATTACTTTATCGAACAATTCTTCTTGAGACTTCCTGACCTATATTCCGTTGTCTCGAATATCCTCGGCCTAGTTAGCCTGGAATCCTACAGTGTTGGCTACCCTGTAACAGAGATAAACCTTTACACTCACACCCCGTTATCCCGGATGGCCAGATTTCAGAAAATACATCCGGGACAACGGGGTTTCCGGAACAACAGAGAGGTGCGGAGTTCGTATAACCTGAAGAAAAGTAAAGGTTTATCTCAATTCTTACAAGAGCTTTATCTTAACAAATTTTCATGGGCAGTGTTTACACTTTTGGTCTTCCATCTTGTAGAAACACAAGTTGAGTGTTCATCGTCCTCCTCTGAACCACTTCTAGTAGAGTTCATATTTCCGTAAATCCATCAATGCTACCTTCTTAGTCGATCCAGAGTTCATTGGTGGCATTGTAGTCATCAGAGAAATAGGTACTGGCTTGATAGTCATGTTGGATGCGTTCTCCATAGTCTATATATTTACTCCTCTACTCTTGATTCCAATTGTCACACTCGACCCTGCTGTTTGTCCTATTTCAACCTAGATTGACTGAAGGCAACTTCGGTATCCGGTTCAGCAGAGCAAGATTCTATAAAAACATGGGTGTAGCTTTTCCAAAATCTCATACGAATCCGCACACCTCCATTTCCGGTTCAAAGAATGAAATTTCGTGAGAAATTGGAGTTGGCAACACTTGTTTCCGGTTCAGCGGGGTACCGAAAAAATTGAGGAAATTCGCTAAGTCCGCCCCAGGATATGTTATTTCCGGCCCAGTAAGATATCGTATTGCTCCAGATTGTGGCTTATACAATGGATTGTAGTTGGCTGGTTCGAGGCAACCAATGAGAGATGCGATCTGAAGCTGAATCTTACCTTTCAATTGGACCGGAAATAGCAAATCCTGGTGCGGACTTAGCGAATTTCCTCAATTTTTTCGGTATCCTGTTCAGCCCGATCCGGGATAGCGGGGTGTGAGTGTACTTTTCTTCAGGTTATCCCTTCGAAGGGTGAGACAAAGGAATTCAGTGCTCCCGCGAAATTGCGCCAGAGCAGGGAATATTAGCAGGGGTTGTGATTACTAAACACCTCCAAATGATATAGCTTAAGCCGCTTTTTACATCGATTTCTGTTATGAGGAGGCTGAAAACTGCTTATTAATCCTATGTTTTGGACCCCACTCTTGCGCAATTTGCGGGAGCACTGAATTCCTTTGTCTCACCCTTCGAAGGGATACGAACTCCCCACCTCTCTGTTGTTCCGGAAACCCCGTTGTCCCGGATGTATTTTCTGAAATCTGGCCATCCGGGATAACGGGGGGTGAGTGTACTTCACCCCTACCCCGAGTACCCCTGATCCAGATGGTGCCCCGCCTCCATCCTTTACCATCACATTTTCTCCCGATCCTACCTTTCTCCCGCTAGCTTTTCCAATCTTTCCAATTGCTTTCTTTGCCGATGCCGGTCTTTCTTCCTCGTGGGCCGGACTGGGGTCAACTTCCACCCTCCTATAACCATCTTGACGCCTTTGTTTACAGCCCGAGAAGTAGGTACATCATCGTTGGCCTTTGCCTTTCCTTTTCCTTGTTTACCGAAATCCAGGCATTACCCACATCCCCTGTTTCTTCAATATCTGCCATTGGGATATCAAGTGGCACGGGGCTAGGACTTGCATTTTTCCTAACCCCACCAATCTTCCCAATGACTCGCTTGGTAGGTTGGGGAGAAATCTTTGGTGGCGAGAGAGCTTTTGAAACATCAGGAGTGGCTTGCTTTCGAGAAGCTGGAAGGCCAACATCGAGGTCATCATCCTCCGAAACGGCTTCATCGCGGGCACGATGGGCCTGGGGCGGAGTAGGAGATTTTAGTTTCCTCCTGAAGGGCGCTGGCGAAATCCTTTGTGGTCTCTTAATCGATTGAGGGGTTTGCCCCGATTCTCGGGTGGTGTTTTTTGCCTGAAGGGGCGGGCGTGTTAATATGCGGAGGTTATATTACAGCTATAGATACAGGCGGAAGTTTAGGGATAGGATGGTGCAATTTCACCGATTCCTATCCGCATAAAGACCGCAAGGCACGTTGGGCTCATAGAAAAGGCAGCTCGCTACCATTGTCGCAGGAAACAAGCTTATCCCTGTGGAGAATGTCTTCGGAGGTGAAAGAGCGGAACCCTATCGAAACCGACGTACCTCAAATCCATCGGCAGTGTCTGAAGCTGGCTTTGCCGGTTTTTGGTTCTGGAGAAATCTCCTTTGGATGCCCCCTCTGCTCTCGGACCTTTTCCCACGCAGATTCTCTTTCTCCTCCTCATTTCCATCCCCATCTAGTCCTCTCCACCATCCACCAGCTTCCCCGCCTGGCCCTTTCACACCAGGAATCCTCGCTCCTTCCCCCCCCCCCGTTCACAAGACGGAAAATTATGGCAGCAGTCTTTGAAGAATCCTCTGACCCGCGTTGAAGAGGATACCTCACAAGGACCCCAGCTCCACCATCTCGTGTGACTACCGGTACTACCATGTCCACCTCACGGAACAAGTACACCACTATACTAGGTTCAACATTGCATACTTCCGAACCCATTGACAATAAAAACGATATGAAGGGATTAGCAGTGCCCCCAACGGAGGGGCGGCGGGGTCGTGCCAAGACCCCCAGACGGGACGGGACGGCTATCTGGGGTCCGTCCGGGCCTAAGGGCAGGACGGCGGGCCCTACAGGATGAGACATTTTAGTTCAGGGTAGGGGGGGCGGACGGCAGGGGATGGCCGGGGATGGTGGGGGACGGTGGGGGACGGTGGGGGACTGCAAGAGTGAATGTCTCATGATGTGAAAAGAATTCGTTTGGAGGTGTATGATTTCAGCTTGGCTAGTACAGGCTACAGTCCCCTATAGTCCGTCCGGTCCTCACCTTCCCGGGTGTAGTCCGTCCTAGCACCCCTAAAAAGACGGACTATGAGCCGTCCGCCCCGTCCTCCTCCGAAGACGGACGGACTGGGCGGTTGGGAACACTGCGAATTAGCTCCTTTCAATCAGCCACTGTCCCCGATTCCAGAGAACGACCAATACTCCTTTCAAACTATCCTTTCGACAACCGATTTATTTGAAAAGGCGGTGAAGAAATACCTAGGATTGAGAACGGGGGTATAGTCACAGGGATACCTGGAGATAAAGTTGAAGGACTGAGTACCGCCTTTGTGCATCGTGGGATTCGTGCTGCACGATTTACATTTGAGCCAGCTTCACAGGCACTAATTATAAAATTGATGCCCAGGTATGCACATGAGAATACCAGTCGAACCTTTATTGAAGCTGTCACCGACCATATCAAGCTTATCCCAGGACACACGAAGAAAGTGTATGCGCAAGTTGGGGCGACAAGGTTTCAGAGCCTGTCAGGCCGGGGCAAGGAGGGCGATCAGGGGCTTCAACCCCGCACAAGGTACCCAATGCTTTTCCCTCGTTTGTTGTTGAAGTCGTCTACTTCAAATCAATAAACCAACTGCGGTGCGATGCCAGGTAGTAGCTGGTGGATCCGAGAGGAACCACAGTCATGGTGGTTATGCTCCAGATTGCGAGAAACTCCCATTCCATGAAATCAGAATGCTGGGCACTGGACCCAAATACAAGCCCTGCCCCGGAGAGAAACTCTACCGACTGAGTGTACACAAAGCTTTGATATCTACCAATGGAGATGTTACTCCTCTTAAAACTCTCAACCCAAGAACCCGGAATCTTATTATTCCCTACCTGGCCATCTTCGACGAAACGCATCCCAATATGATCCCTATTATTATTCCGGAATCCGAACTCTCAGAGATCGCCTTAAGCATTTTTGAGCGGTGCCGCTAGGCCCCCCCCCCGCATCCAAGGACTCCAATCCCCCAACCCATGCACCAACTACCAAAAACTGACTGAATAGATATCTCTCAATTCCCTCCCGCAAAGCTAAAAAAAAGAGAGAGCAAATTCCGTCATGCCAACTCCCACCAGCGGCGCAATGGTAGGATGGACGACTTTGGGCGAAGCCTCAGGGGCCTGGATGCTGGGGCACACGGGTTACAGGGGGTCTTCATGGTGGAGATAATTGTTAGTAGACACAGCCTAAGTAAATAAATTATATGGTTTACGGCACTGAGGATGTCGCGCAAATTTGTCGTCATTGTCCAAATCAGGGCTGAGAGAAATGGGAAGCGAATACCTCATGTCATGCTTCTACCGAATACTCCTCCCCCCTCTGATCGCAATTAGCCACAAATTGGCTGCTCGTATACACCCTTTTCATTTTAGAAATAAGAAACAGGAACTAAAAACGCAAGTGCGAGGAGAATGGCAATCGGAAAACCAGAAAAATAAACTAAACTACGATAGCGTACAATACAGGCTACTTTGGCTCTGAAAGGAGAAAGGAAGGAAGAAAATAAGGGAAGTAAACTTCAACAGCGAGAACTAACCAGGTGATAGGCGTTTTTCTTTGTAATTCCGTCCTTGGTCTCGCCTCCCAACCATCCTCCCGCTCATTGCCGCCGGGGATTAGGATGAGAACGATTTTGCTTGTCGTGAAATTCGTTTTATGAAATTCTCCCAACGCTCGACCCCGGTGGTTGCATTACCATCGCCCGCCAAATCACATATCCTGTCTGCCTGTCTCCAGTCGTAGTAGATAATCCGCCATCGCATTGATATCTCTCTGGTCTTGGTTTTATGACTAACCTATCGTACCGTGACACACTCCCTCACGATCTCCTCTTCCCTGAATCCGATCCGACTCGATGTAATTGACTGATTGTCGGTTCGTGATCCTTGGCTCGCCTCGTCCGGTGGTAAAATGTGTGAGGAGGAAGGTATGATATGGTGTGCGCAGAAAAAAAGAAAACAAAACTAATAAAAACCAGACCAAACGACAAAAAACAAGACATGGCAATACTTAAGAAAGACTACGACTGACCGCCAATAGTTTTTTGCATTTGCGTTTCTTCTCGTTTCTCCCGTTCGGTCTCGTCTCGTCTCGCCGGTGGATTGATAGTCGTGGCGCGATAATCAAGATATCTGATCCAAGAAATAAAAGGTTTGTTTTTTTGAAAAAAATATTCGTCCCCTATGGGTCCATGTCCCGAAGCCGTAGGACAAAAAGAAGGTATGAGGAAGAAGTGAGGGAAAAGAATATATAAACGCCGAATAATATCCCACGATATGTTGAAAATAAGCCACCAGCCTCCACACTCTCACTTTCTCTCAATCCCACCGGTAAGGTAAGGCAAGGCAAGGTAAGGTGCTCACGCGACCAACTAATTCGAAACCTCAACCGCCCTGGGTGGATGATACTCGTACCTCGGTAGCATTGCTCTCTTTTCTTCCTACAGTGCCAAATTCCCACGTTAGCTAAAGTACTCCCAAAAGATTAGAAGCAATGAGAGGTATGAATTTACAGGACTAATCTCATTATCCGCATACACCATCTTAGTCTCCCTCTTGGGCTTCTCCTTCCCGTCCTTTTTCTTGTCGGCCGGTTGGACGTCGGGAAGGCTACTCTGCATAGTTTCTGGGGTAGGCTTGTTTTCCTCTGCTGTGGGATTCCCGTTTCTGCCGTGCGCATGACCATGGCCGTTGGTACTATGTGGCTGGTAATTATGGTTCCCGTGCTGCGGTTGCTGCTGCTGCTGCTGCTGATATGGCGGTTGGTTATATGATTGTTGCATGGGGCCGGTCGGTGGGTAACCTCCTGCTCCGGCGAAACCAGCGTTAGCTCCGCCGGCTTGGGGGTACATTTGACCTTGTCCCTGTTGCTGCTGCTGGCTCCAACCCCCACCCCCACGACCGAACCCGGGGTTGCTGATGGGCGCACCGCCGAAATTGGGTCGGGGTGGGAGTCCAGGCGCGTTAGGCCGCGGGGGGAGACCTGGGATCTGGTGGGGCTGAGGGAGGGAAGATGGAGCACGGGAAATGTGTTGTTGAGGGGGTGGTGGCCCCTGCTGGGGTTGGAATTGATTGTGCGGATTTGGGTTATACCCAGGTCCCCCATTTGGACCAAAGGGAGGGTGTGCAGCATGGGGAGGGCCGGAAGGTTGGAAGTTGTTGTATCCCGGACCAGGCGGAACGGGAGCTCCCCGACCAAAAGCTGCCGGGGGTTGCTGGAAGGGCGGTTGATGGTAAGGTGCTGGATAGGCTGTTTGGTTTTGTGGGGGATAGACTGGTGCGGCAGGGTATGCAGGTGCCTGCGGAATTGGGTACGCACCTTGCTGGAAAGGGGCCGGAGCCGGGTTTTGCTACACAACCAAATCAGCTGCTACCCAACTTAGACACCGCTATCAGGTGCAGAGAGACAACATACAAATCCGGCAGCCGGTGGCTGCTGCTGCTCATACCCGCCCGCCTGTCCCGGACTCGCACTTCTCCCACCCGCCACCGCCGGTGCCGGGCTCATACCCCCCCCCGGCCCTGCGCCTGAAACCCCACCGCCTACCACCGCAGCAGCCATAGCCTTCTTATGCGCCTCCAACTTCTTCTTGATATTCTCTGGGTCTAAATCCTTGCTAATATCGACTTTTGGCCTCTTGGGCGCATTCCCGGATTGCCCACTTGCAGCCCGGCGGTCGGCTTCTCTTTGAGCAACGGCAGCTAGAATCCTTTGATTATGCGCATTTACCTCACTCTCCGGGATCCCCTCCGTCCCGAATATCTCCAGGTCTATCGACTCCCGGCCTGGCAGTGCGTTATCGACGGCTTCGAGCTGCTCCTTGTGCACTTGTTCCATGTGGACACGCAATCCTTTGTTCGCATTAGCTAGGCACCGCGATGCTAGAATAGAGTAAAGGGAAGGGAAAGGAGATTAGATACCGCCAGCTGTATTTAACCGCCGCCCGCATCGTTCACACTTGTAATGCTTTGCTTTTTGATGAGCGATTAGTATTTTCAAGTCGTCAAAGTCGCGTTCGCAGTAGTAGCACCATGGCCGGGCGAGAAGGTCCTCAGCTTCGGGATTTTGCCTCTTCTTCTTTTTCGTCATCGTTGGCGATGGGTGAAAAGAGAAATGTTTTTTTTTCCCTCCTTTTCTCCCAGAAATAAATAAGGGAGGGGGGGATGGGGGGAAAGAAGGTGCTGGTGAAAAATTAAATTGAATTGGAAGTGGATGGCTGGATGGAAAGGGTGCTGTGCTAATTGCCCTAATTCGGGGATTTACCAGAGTTTTTTTTTTAATTTGTGTGTTGGCTTTTTCAGGGTTCTCCACGTCTGGGCTGGGTAATTGATATCATACTTCGTACATACCGGACCACACTTCAAAATTCAAATACCATCCATCACCATCATATACGGTAATTACAGTACAACAACAGCAACCACAACTTTCCTATATCATCAAACAATCTCATCTCTGTACATACCCAAAAATCCATTCTCCATTCTCCTTCCCCAATCTCCCCGCCCCACCCACCGCAACGCAAGCCACCCCCAGCCGCTTTCCTAGTCAAAAGCTTTCCTATCGTATCACAACGAGAAGAAAACCACTTCTTCACCCCGCGTCTTGCGGTTGAAGGTCTGTGGGGGCCGGGGTGGGTGCCCATTTTTTACATTCGTTGCTAGAGCGATAACACTCCTTAGCCGGGAGGGACCTTCATAGTTCATGCCTGGGCCGGTTTGCTTACTTGGGCGCGACTCCGTGTGTTCGACATTCCTTTATATATCCCCAAGTTTTCGAGTCGCAATTGGGTTTACAAACATTAAACCAGTTCACATAAAAACCACGATACGCACAGATACCGTACTGCGCTTGTATCTCAAGGGTTGTGTATGTGTGTTATTTCAAATACACGACGAGGGTAGGTAGGTATAGACTAAAGATAGACTACTAGCAAATGCTATAGTACTAAAGGCCGTGCAATAAGCAAGAAGAAGATCAAAGAAAAGAAAGAATAATAATCCCTCTAAGCCCGGGTATTTCCGCCATGATAGTGTAACAGAAGAAATGTAGCTTAAAAGAGACAACCACCAGAGGACACCACACTCCCCCTCCCAGAAATCAATTCGTATATACACATCGTCCTCACTCAAAAACAGAAAGAAAAAACACCCATCCAAAATAATAACAGTAATAATAACACGAACGAATAACATCTAACCTCCCCTACATGATAACACACCCCACCTTGTCCCCCCCTTGCTCCTCCTCAACCGCCCTCCTCTCTCCCCTCCTCCTCTTCATCTCACGGACGTTCGCAGCGGCGCTCCTTTCTGGTCGGCTCGGATTCCTCCTAACGCTCCCGCGGACTCCCCTCCCCGCGCGACCACTCCCCGTACCAGCACCACCAGTACTCCTCACGCTGCCACCCCTGGAGCTTGGATTCCGCCTATGTTCATTCTCGCCAAGCACTAGCAATGAAGTATCCGGTGCATAAGATTCCTGTAGGTTCACCCTGCGCCCGCGGGAGGGCGAGCGGCCGGGACTCGGTCTGCGGGTGGGCATTGGGCGGTACTGAAACGAGTTACGACTGTTGGTTGGGGTTTGTGATGGCGGCGGCAATTGGTCTGGGAGGAGGCTACTGCCGTAGTACGCCCGTGGCGGCTGGGGCGGCGGTTGCTGGGGCCTTGGCGAGGGTGCATGGTGGTGGTTTGCAGAGCGGTCGTGACCTCGCTGTGGCAGCGGGGCCGACGACTCGCGGTACATACTTGGTACTGGGCCGGCTGCTGGGGGACTGGTGAGGATGTCACTGGCGCTGCCGCGCCGGCTGTATTGGCTCTGTTGGCGTTGCGTGGCCATATATGCTGACTCTTGGGTTCTTGCGAGAACGCCCATGTGCGCCGCCCCAGGGTTTCCCACCGCGGGACTGACGGGTGCGGAGCGGGAGTGGGAGATATCGGTGTGGGAGTGAGTAGGTTGGACGCTGAGATTGGACTGGTTATTCGTGGAGATGCGGAAGACACTGGGTCGGCGCACCATTGTCTCAAAGGTGCTTCTTGTGCGGTTGAGGACGCCAGAAGCGCGCGGTGGTTCCTCCGATGCAGCGGCAAAGTTGTTGAAGCGTGGGGGGCCCTGTAGGCTCAGAAGAAGGTGTGGGGGCAGTGGGCGGTCGTTGTCGCTCTTTGGAGTATAAGGCGGGGGCGGGGGGACCCAATCTTCATCTTCACGGAAACCTGGCATTGTCTGATTCTGTATCGGTCTGCCATCTGGGCCCACTACTCGTAGATATCGAGCACTCGTAGCAGTTTGAGGTACATTTCTAGCGGCTGATGCCGCTCGCTGCAGGGTGCCTCGCGAGCGTGGATCGCCATGATAGTAAGGAATCGCATCCATACCCTCATACTCAGTTTCGTTCTCATCAAAAGGAGAAAGCCTAGATGAAGCAGTTGAAGGGCGCGGAGGAGACGATTGAGGCAGCCTCGAAATTGGCGGCAGAGGTGGACTAATACTGCCAGCGTCACTCCTACCAGAGCGTAGAGTCGACCGCTGTCGGTCGCTGTTCCTCTGCTGCGCAACGGTCCTCCGCCGAACAAGGTCTACTTCCACCTCGATGTCATTCTGCTGCTCCTCCAATGTCTCCACAGGCCCTTGAATCCCATCCCCAATTTCCAGCGTCATAACGGTCTTCTCGCCCACTCCCGGCCGCCTTCCAAAATCATAGAGCACAACCCTCCCACCACCAATAGCCAGAAATTCCTCTTCCCCTGCCTCCCCGAGTAGGCCATCAACCCCACCCCCGGCCACTGCGACCAAACGCTCCGTTCCATTCACACACTGAACAAATTTCAGCCCAGCCAAAGAATTAACCTCGCTGATCTCCCGACCCCGAATGAAAACATTCCTCATCTTGTCGCAAAGAACCTGCCACTGCGGAACATTAATGGCCCCCAATTGACCTCTTTCCCACGTCAAACCCCCTGCTCCACTGCCACTACCACGATTCCCTGCGTTACTATTACTCCGCTCAGGTGTCGTCGACACACTATTCACACTGCCACCATCCGACCCCTCGGGGGGTAAATCCAACTTTCCCGGAATTCCATAAACCCACACTTTCCCCCCAAACCCCGCTGCAACCATCCGACCATCTCTAGTCGGTGCAGGCAGCGTAGTTGGTGGAACAACTCCCAGGCCCTCACTTGAGGGCCCGGTAAAGTAAGTATGTCCATTGCGAAGGTCATCGACTCTCACAGCGCGGAAAGTCTCATACACACGGTCGTAGGTAAAAGTCCAGGTGTTTTCATCCTCGGTGTGACTCTCCTGAAGCAGGCTAGCATGGCTACTATCACGCGAGCTCCGGGGGAACAAGACCTGGGTGGTCCATAATTGCGCCAGTCCCTCCACAGGCATATCTGTGGAAAAGTGCTGTGCTGAGACAATTATCGTAGTCGGCGACCTAGAATTAAGCGTTGTCCCCAATAAAATGGTCCCATCGGATGAGAAGACCAACGAATCAACCGTATCACAATTGACTGCCCGGCGATCCGAGGCGACCGCATCCGGGAGTAAGGAATAGACTTCTATCCCCCCATTATACGCGGCACCTAGTACCTCGGCTCCTGGTGAAAGAGCGATAGTCCTTGGTTCGTTCTCCAGAGGAATCGCCTTCAAAATGCGCGCCTTGTCCCTGGTGAGATCATACAAGGTAACATGATGATTGCTAGAGAGAACGGCAATAGCACTCCCATCATCGACAATCGCGACAGATACCGGTCTCTTACTGACCCTCAGCTCCCGCTTAACACCCACCTCCGGCTTGGATAGGTCGAGCACGAATATCCGGCTAGAGCTGAAGGCCAGCAGGTGCCTGCCCCTCGGCGAGAATTCAAACCTGAATGGCTCGCCACCGGGAAATGCAGCAGCTGACGAGGAAGCCTCACAAACGAGCTGGATTTCTGTGACCCGTGGATGGAGAATGGTTTCAAAGAGTTCTCGTCGGGCCTTTGCGGTAAAGCGTTGGATCAAGCTGGGCAGTGAGTCCTCGCTTGGGTCATCGGGAACATCTATCACGCCGGACTTACACAGCTGGTGGGCGTAGAGGAGTGGTGTTCGAGATGCCCGGTGCCATGTTGAATTGACAAGAGTTAGTGAATCGAAGGTATTAGGATCCGCCGCATACAATATTCTACTTCCTATTAGCCACCATAACCGGATAAAGCGCCTAACTGAGCCTGTAGGAGACGAGACGGTGGAACAGACTGTTGTATAATCTCTCTCGGAAGTGTTTCGAAAACAGATCTACGCTCCTTCTCCTTTCCCTTCCCCTTCCTCTTGAAATCAACATCCCTAAGAGATGGTGATAACCTCACTGGTAGCGGCTTCTTTCGAACAGGAGAGGCCATAGTTGAGCCTTTTAAAAGAAAGGGAGAAACAGGAATCTTTTTGTTTTGTCCCAGGGGACGAGAAGCTATTAAAATAAGTTTTTCTTTAAAAATAAAATAAAAATAAAGGATTCAGCGGCGAAAGAAGGAAGGAGAGGGAAGCAAGGAAGGAAGGAGAACAGGAAAAGGGAACGAAGGAATGAATAGAACAAGAACGAACAAGCAAGATTAAAATAATAAGAACCAGAAACCAATGAACTCGGGATGGGTATCAATAAAAGGAGGGTTGCGCCGTTGGCGAAACAAGAACTGCCAATTGCAGAGGGTGCAGGCCAGAAGAGTGTATTGTAGATCTCGGACTTTATTTCTAGCGGAGCTTGTTAGAGAAGGGGCCCGTTTTTGCAGGTTTTTTTCTCTCTTTCCACCAAGAGTTGAAGGAGGGTTGGCACCGAAGGAGGTGGCAGACATGGAGATCACAGGGCGGGGGGGGGGGGGGGGGCGGGGAGGGGAGGC
>Ga0307509_10003631_pt1 | contig 23140 bp, 27 predicted proteins | sample 10_EM_MG_FD_202245 | JGI IMG/M metagenome (GOLD analysis project Ga0307509, IMG submission 202245) | Populus trichocarpa ectomycorrhiza microbial communities from riparian zone in the Pacific Northwest, United States - 10_EM | ecosystem: Host-associated > Plants > Roots > Unclassified | place... | reverse complement strand
CCCATTATTTGGCAACTAATTTTCGCCCGGTACCCCCCCCCCCCCCCCCTCCCCGTTCATTCCCCCTCCCCAGGGTGCAGGGTGCTGATGATGCTTAGACCAATCGCCCGTGTGTCCCACAAACCAACGAATCAAAAGTCCTTCTTCCGGACCGCTGGCTCCTCTAGCTGCAGCCCGGCGGACCTCTCTATGTGGCAGAAAGGCGCCTTGCGGCGCTTAGTTATCCGCCGGCCTTCAACCCTCTCCTCCTCCTCCGTAGAGCTGTACCTGACCGCTGTTCTGGATATCGATTTCGAGCACGATTCTGAAAAGGTGGTGGTGCAGAAGGACGTGGAGATAGCGAGGGGAGCACTGGTGGATATCGCGACTATGGAGGCGGTGGGAGGGAGGAGAGGGAGCGGGACTGCTGGGGATGGAGGGGGTGGGTGGGTGAAAGCGGGCCAGACTTTGACAATTGAGTTCGGGACGTTTCGAGGTTGGTTTTTTTGTTCTTTTTAGGTTGAGGGTTTTTCCTTTGGCTAACGTGAGGGGCACGACAGACAAAGAGTCATTCACGGAGGTATTGGAGCCGAGTTTGCTTTAAAGACACTATCTCTATCAAAATTTTAACTTAATCGTCTTCCATCCTTCCCCTTATACCCCTTCCTTCTCTCTTCCAGCGGGAACATGTTTTCCTTCTCGTTTTGTATTGTTTTTGGTTTATTTCATTTCATTCTCTTCTCCCCCACAGGCAAACCGAGAACTTGTAGACCTGGGTATTCTAATAGTGGAGTTCTAACGCTCTGGTACGACACATCACTTTATATGGCGGACGTAATTTAGTTCAGTTGTAGCTTTTTCATCTCACGTGTTGGTTTCCTTCGTGCTCTAAATGGGCTTCTGGTGTGCTGGAGCAGACACACAACTGTTATTGTTATAATATTACATACCTCTGGTTTGAACGCCCGCTGTCGGCAATTGATATGCTATGTGTGGCATGCAATCTTTGGACCACCGACTTTCTACTAACCTGCGTCCTCGGAAGTTCTGCCAGTGTTGGGGAGTCAAAAAATTAATCTCTCTCCGGCTTTAGTTAGAGGACTTGGGCAACCCTGCGAGCAGACCAAGAGCCTATATGTGTCTATCCTTGGCGCGAGGATCCTCGCAAAGGATCGGGAATCAATAGCAATGCTTCCTCACCTGGTATAGAGATTAAGTCCATGCTCCTCCTCCTCCGGGGGTGCTCTCAATCATCCCCCGCCTAAGTTCGTATGGTGGGGGGGGGTTTAATCCAAAAAAAGGACAAAAACAAAGTAGTTGAGATTCTACGATCGGTCAAAGAACCCGAGTGAGGTACGATGATGATTCACACCCCGACTCGCAAAGAGCCTCCGGCCCCTTGGTATTCCCCAAGCTAAACATTTCCACCGGTTAGACTTACGCTTGCCTCCGCCTGGAAGCTGAGGGGCGCACAGGCTGGTAGAATATTGGAACCTGTGTTGCGTTTTCGAGATCGGGGGGTCAATGCTGAAGGGATGTTTTTGGGATTGGAGTCGTGGCCATCCCTAGTTCGGCTGATGCTGGAAAGTTGGAAGTGCTCTGGCTCTGGGTAGTCACTTGAGAGAGGGGAAGTGGATTTCCTCTGGGGAAGGGGAGTTCTTGTCCTTGTCTTTGGGCAGTTCTTGGTTTTCGCTGTGGTGATTGGGGGGGCGTGATAATAATTGGGTTTGGACTTTGGGTTTGCTATATCGGGGTGGGGTCGTCTTTCTGATATAAGGTATACCGAGGGGGAGGGGGGGGATTCTGCTTCAGTATGTTGGGAGGTTAGAGTTTGTTGTGAATTGGGGTGTTGGGAGGACTTCTATTGTGAGCAGGAGTTCTATCTTCATTAATATCTTCCCCTGTAGCTCATCCCCTGCCCTGTGGCTCCCCGGATGCTCTTCGTCCTGACGATTTAGCACCTCGGTGCGCTTCCTTTTTTTTTCTCTCGGCCTGGTCATAGTGTGGGACTAGCTGTCCGGATGGGAATCTGGGTGTATGATACCTGCCGGGGTCTGCGCCTCTGGGCACGTTGACCTCTGCAGACAAATAGAAAATAGCGGTGGAGGTGATATAATATCCTGGTATGGCTATGTGGGCGCAGAGACTATTGGTACTGTGCGTACACTGGGCCTCTATTCCGTGTTGATATAATATTATACACAAGTCTTGAAAACCCTGTGAAACCAGGGCAGTCATTGTCAATCACTCGGAAATGTACAGGTATTTGTGGTCTGGCTGGCCTAGCTTCAGAAACAATCTATGCCGGACTAGCCGCTTGTGGGCACTGCCTATACTGGTATTGAGTATTGTCAAGCAAATAACTAATAGTCTATGTCAATAGTCCCCGAGAGAAAAGAAATAAAGAGAAGCGCAGAAGGAAAAAAGGGGGGTGCGAAATAAGGAGAATATCTAGACGACAAGGAAAACAAACTTGTGAGGTATCGTGGGATATCCAGCTATGATGTAGGACTTCTCGCTACTGTTAAAGAGTACCCCGCCTTCCTGTACTGGGACTTCCACTCCCACGCAAGACTAGGTGACTAGAAACTAGCTGTTCATATGCCAATTCGCTGAATAATTTACATCTAGCCTCCACACCAACTTAACCTGCCAGATAACTTTAGAGCCATACAGCAGGTACCGTACCGTATCAACACCCAGTGACTGACAGGATCGAAGCCGTGTCATTCTCTCTGAACATCTTGCCTTCTGAACTGATGGGAAATTGGTTGTTTACTCGAGCTCCACTGTGGATTCGAGATCAAACCTAGTCCACAATTCATCCACCGTAGCTTGGGCTGGGGAGGTCCTCGCGCAAGAGCTATCGAGAGAGATTGGGGGCTAAACGGGATTGCACATGATCATAGAGGCGATTTAAAAATCCTACGTCCCGATCGCAGGCAGACCTATCCCTCTCAAAGAAATAAGCTGGCTAGCTCGTGTAATTGCTTATGTAATCGATCAGTTTGGCAAGGCCATGAGGTGCTCTAGGACATGTGTCTGCAGCTACAGCCTTAATTAACCTACCCCCTTGGCACCCCGACACGACTTTCAAGTTTAACATCACGTCACCCCACCAACCTCCCGTAGAGCTCCCCTTACCACCCTGCCGCCGTCGTCAAATGTCCACGAAGCCCAAATCCCGCTGGGACGAGGACACCGAGACCACCGCCGCGGAACTCGCGCGTTTGAAAGCCGAAAAAGCCGCCCGCAAGGCCCTGAAATCCCAGCAAAAGCAAAAACAACTCCAATCCACATCTGCCACCCCCGCCGGCAGCAGCAGTGCGGCGCCTAGCTCCCCGCCCGCATCCAAGCGGCGAAAACTCGACCGCAGCGACGAGCCCGATGCTGGAGATGAAGATGAAGGGAAGTTAAAGCTCCTCCGCTTCAACGCCCCGGTGATAGCGCCCTGCGCGCACGTGGACTGGTACGAGAAGCTGAACCACATCGAGGAGGGCTCTTACGGCGTTGTATCCCGAGCACGGGACTCGCGCACGGGCGAAATCGTCGCGTTAAAGAAGTTGAAGTTAGAGAGGGAGACGGATGGGTTTCCCATTACTAGTCTTCGCGAGATACAGACGCTTATGGCGGCGCGGCATGAGAACGTAGTTAACCTTCGAGAGGTGGTGGTCGGGGGGACGTTAAAAGAGTATTTTTCATTTCTATTTCTTATCTTTTTTATATTTTATTTCACTTCATGGGATTCGGCTAATGATTGCGATGCTAGTGTGTTTATAGTAATGGATTTCATAGAACACGATTTGAAAACCCTCTCGGAGGAGATGCAGGAGCCGTTCTTGCAATCTGAGGTGAAGACGTTGATGCTGCAGCTTGTATCTGCCACAGCGCTGATGCACAGCCGATGGATTGTGCATCGCGATTTGAAGACTTCTAATCTACTCATGAATAATCGTGGGCAGATTAAAGTCGCGGACTTTGGGCTTGCTCGGTATACCGGTGATCCAATGCTGCCGCTGACACAATTGGTTGTTACATTGTGGTACCGATCACCGGAATTACTCCTAGGGGCGAAGGAATATGGGACTGCGGTGGATATGTGGAGTATCGGATGTATCTTCGGAGAGTTGTTATTAAAGGAACCATTATTAAGGGGGAAGAACGAGGTGGAGCAGCTAGCTAAGGTTCGCTCTCCCTCCCCTACCAGGTGTGTTAGAACTAACAAAAATCAGATCTTCGACCTTTGTGGTACCCCAACAGACACAAGCTGGCCAACCTTCCGCAAACTCCCCAACGCCAGGTCTCTCAAAATCCCGAAATCGAACCTCCCACCTCAATCGAAGATCCGCACGAAATTCCCCCTACTAACCTCCCTAGGCATCGACCTAATGTCCCGACTGCTGACGCTCGATCCCGCGCAGCGGATCACGGCAGAGGAAGTGCTGAAGCACCCCTATTTTAAGGAGGACCCCAGACCGAAGAGTGCGGAAATGTTCCCGACGTTCCCCAGTAAAGCCGGCCAAGAAAAGCGACGGCGGAGGGATAGTCCGAGTGCGCCTGTTAGGGGCGGGGAAGCGCCTAGCTTGGGGGACTTGGGGGATCTAGGGGGGTTGTTTGGCGGGAGAGAAGAGGAAGTTGTTGGGGCTGGGTTCAGTCTTAGGATGGGGAGGTAGTGCTAATGAGGTGTGTAATGATGTTATCGGCGTTGGCGGATGTGAATAGTTTCCCTCTAGCAATGAAGAAATGCGTAGTATCGCCTAGATAATAGAGTACATTTAGCTGCCCGAGTACGTTGTCCCCAACGCCACCGACTTCCATGAATAGCCTGCATCCGTATGTTGCGGTACACCGCAATAGAAACCCCCACCCCTGGTAATCTCAGCGTTGTCCAAGCATCGCGGGAATCCATGATGCTCGTTACCATTCGCTCTCACCCCTGATACCTAATAACTAGGCAACGGCTCTCTCGAACGGTTTGCTCACTCTACAGCCCACTCAGGAATTCCCTTGCCCCGGTAAGGGACGCGAAAACCATCGACCTATCACACCGAGGTCTGTAAAATATGCACAAAACTTTCTACATCCTGCCGTGCTTCCAGCTATGGATGAAATATTCCAATCCTCAGAGCTATATGATCTAACGTGGTTGTTAGGGCTTAGCTCTAAGACGGGAAAGAGATGGGCCATGCACTAGTTAAACCTGGTGCATCACTTGGGCGTTTTTTTGCCTGACCGAGCTTCCCTCGTCCTCCACTACCGGTAGCCCATCCTGGCACTGCGTCGATATGTAAAGTCGCTAATAGAAAACTCTAGGCTGCCCTTCGTCAGTGAACCCACCAACCAAGAGCCCAGGAGCAACACTTACATCTCAGAACGCTCCTTCATCGCACTTGCGATGGTCTCTGATCTTAAGTCGTCGTCCACGGCATCTGGCACCGATCAGTATCAAGCCCCAAACTATATGCCCTGTGGCATCATCTCAACTACACAACAATACTACTTACACAAACTGTAGAGCGCCTACCACTCCTAGTCATATATTTGGCCTATCCACGAGGGAATGGCAGATTATTTGAACGATCGCTGCACGACCTACTTTCAGAAGCCGGAGCAATGTTACCCAATCCCCTACGAGGAGCTCACCCACCCGTCGGCCATACTTTTTTCCACTAACCTCCGAGACACTCCTCCGTCCTTCAACTTGTCCCCCGCATCCTTTGCCCAATTGGCAATGGGTTGTCCCAACCCGTCGTTTATTATCATTTCATATTGTCTTGAGTCGAGGTACATGCGTTGCAACGCTCGGTACCTACCCCCGGTCGCGTAATTATGACCCCCGTGGATATACTTGGCAATTTAAAAAGTCTCCGGACGCTTTTGTGCCAAGATAGGTATTGATAAGTGCAGGGCGTCCGGAGACTTTTTAAATGGCCAAGTAGGTGTCGATATCGATATTGAAAAATACTTCCACTGCTCGTATACTACCTGAAGGCAAGCACACCACATTAGCAACCTCTCCTCTCATAACCACCAACCGGACTGCTTAGACAAAAATGGATGATTAGGGGATCATCATGTACTTGGGTAGCCAAGCAATAGAAAGGAAAAAAAGATTATTCATCTTCAGAGCCCTGAGTAACGCGAAAGGATTCTTGCCCATTCTGCCTCGCTTCCTCACAAGCACCTCTCTCAGTCTTTGTCAGGTGCAAGCGGAAATTCAGCCAGTTCTCCAACTCTGTGTCATTCTGCGAGACGGTGCGACGGGTTCCCTTGCGTGCCATCTTCTTGGGTGGCCTTGGAGACCTGCGTCGTTCGGCCATAGCATCGAAAAGCGTAGTGTCTAACTGAATGGATTCAGGAGGCTGTCCAGGCGCACGCAGGTTATCCGTCGTATGGGGCGGCCGAACAATACGACCAGGCTGACCCGCCAGGGTCCGTCCGTGAGGAACTTTCCGACCAACAGGTTTCTTCATCCTATTACAACTGTAAGCGCATTATTGTTTGCAAAAAGGGATAACCTGCAGACTAACCTAGCCTTGACACGAATGCTGACTTTGAGGGCTAATCCAAACACGCTTGTATTACGCTTGTATTGGTTAAACCATCACAGTATGCGGGATGCGGGAACCTTAGGAAATTACTTCAGCATCGCTACGAGCAATGGGGCTCGCTCCTCCAAGCCTTACCCCCCCCCCTGCATAGTCTTCCAGAAAATGAATTTCTGGCAGACCCGCAACAAAACCCCTTAATGAAACCTCCAATATTGCCTGCAGGAGCCTGTCCCTTTCGGCTAGGGTAATAGCAGTACTGTACAAGCACCCGATCCTTACGTTTGACCCAAAATTCCAGCCACATAAGCTACCGATAAACCAAAGCAAGGCCACGACTGGTGTCAATAATAGCTTGATCCACGAGCGCTACGGCACAGACCAAGGCAAAAATCCTCCCCCGCTCCTAGAGTCCAACTACAGAGCAAGTTGTGGGATCAGCTCAGCCACCCCCAGGGCACTGGAGTGGTCTAGTTCTCCAAATGTAGGTCAGGTGTTGTCATGCCTTCAGTACTACTAATATATCAATAAGCCTGACACTATTGAAGATAAATTCTAACCCACGGCTAGCCAGCAAGCCCTGAGCGATTCGGGATATGTGAGAAAGTAGATCGAAGATATAGAGTTCTAGGAGAGTTAGGGGCTGTTTGGAACGCCAGCCTTTGTAAAGTGGTACCCTATGAACCATAGTCTGAAAGGCTTACCTTACAAGATGCAGTTTAGAAGGTTGGCAGTGTTTGGCAGCGCATTGTTTGGAAGGCAGAATTTGCAAACCTTATAAAATGAAAATGTGGTAATGTAGGGTTTGAGATATTTCCAAAGAGGATTGTGGATGGTTTAATATATCTCAGGGTTTATTAGGCTGTTTGTACGATAGTACAATATTGTTGTCTCCACTCTGGTTTAGGATCTGGGCCCGGGTAGCGATGGATGTTTCTTTTTGCGTTATGAAAGCTCCTTCAGGTGTTCGGCAATGCGTACCTTACAAACTGTAGTCTGGAATATTATGATACCTTATTATAGAAAATGCGGTTCGAACCCCCTTACAATCTGCGGTCAACAAGGTATTACCTTACAAACATTGGCGTGCCAAACAGCCCCTATAAAGAACGCACAACTAGAGCACAATACTGGTTTTTTCCCTCCTGGTTTTCTAATAATCGAGCGCGGCCCTACGGTAGGATACCGCATAACTCAAGCAAGTCTATCACAACAGGGTATCTTGAATTAATGTCAAAAAAAAACCCCCTCCCCCTCGCACGAACATAACTCCCAAAGCCACCAATCTCTGTTACTAGTACTCATAGTACCAAAACGATGGAATCGTACCCCTACAAAAAACCAGAAACCATCTTTACCTTCCAACATCTCGGTGACAAACAGTGACGGCGCTTTCCTCCTCCTCCTCCTCCTCCTCCTCAACATCGTACGCCAGGATAGCCATTCCCGGTCCCCAACCGCCCTCCGCATCTGCTTCGGCGGTCCCTTGCGCGACAGGATGGTGACGGTGACGACTCTCGGTCACCGGCCCAGTAAATACACCCCTCCCTTCAAAATGATAGGCCAAAGTGGATATCCCAATAATTATCAAAAATACCAAAAAGGAATAATTCATGTTTTCCCTAGTCACCGGAAGCCGTGGCGGAAGAACAAATAGCACTGTGCACCCTCCCACAAAACCTAATCCCACAAGATTACAGACCCAACCTATGATACCGGGTAACTTGAAGTCTCGGTCATCGGGGAGCCTCTTACGGCCAGTTAGGACGTTAATTAGAACCGGGAACCCATATGATAAAGCTAGCGAAATAACGGCAGTGGAAAATATTGCGTTTAAGGCGGTGGTGGAAATGAGGTATAAGCTGCCAAGGAGCAGGACTGGGATTGTGGTCAGGAGGAGAGAATTTAGTGGTACTTGTAATGTTGGATGAATAGTCGCAAAGGTAGCTGAAAACGGAAGACCCTTGTCTCGGGCAAAGGCGTAGAGGATCCGGGAAGAGGTTGTCATAAGTGTCGTAGAGGCAAACAGGAGACAGCCTAACGGGAAGCTGTCCTCATTTAGCATAGTTAAATAGCGAAAGACATCTCGTTCCTCACATTGTAAGGCACGCTGAAAGAGCTTTGTTTCCTGTAGCGTGATAAAAGATCGATAATAATGGTCTATAATTCTGTCAGAATATGCACCACAAAGAAATCATGACCTTACCCCTCTGGAGCACTAATTACATCTCGAATATCTCCCATGCAAAACAACAGTACAGTAAGAAAGGAGAATCCAGTCACCATACCAATCATCACAGCATAAACCATGAGTATCGGCCCTTCCTTGGTCGGATTCGGAATCTCTACAGGACGATCAGCTCGTATCTATGCTTACGCTCTGCGGAGATGTCATTACCTTCAATCATGTGAGCGACAGCATCATATCCGGTGAGTGCCAGTGCTCCTTGCAGGAAACCTGCACCTTATTAATCACGTGAATATGGTATGCCTCAGGGGACCCACCCATCATCCAGGCAACCCCATCAGGCCCTAGCAAACACCCTCGGTTAGCATCGCGGATTACCGCCCCAGGGAACACAATTCAATCAACCTACAGCCAGTCTCATTGACAAACTTTTTGAAAACGAAATCGGCGGGTTGGTATTCTGGTGCCACCATCAACAGTGTTGCCGAGATGATAACAAGTCCAGAAATAGACCAAAGAACTGCTTCCGGTTAGCCCCTCTGCGAGCTTAGTTGAAAGGTAGAATGGGTACTAACAAGCACTTTTAGTAAATAACGGCAATATCCTATTCCCAAACACGTTGATTAGGAACGAAGCAATCGTGAAAGCAGAGTATATCCAAAAGGTCTCTAAATTCGACAATTCGTAATCCTATCCCACCAGTCAGCCGGAGCCCCGGCCCCCGTCCAGCAAAGCCCTCGAACACACACCGGGTGCATCAGCCCCACAAGCCCCCCAATGACTTGCCCTCCCAAGCTCCCACCGGTAGCGACTAGCAACACCCAACCGGAGCAATTAATCCACCCACAAATCCAACTTAACAGTGGCACCCACTCCTCTGGTGAGATCTCGGCTACCCAATGATATTGCCCCTGCCCACCCATCACGTCTTATCAACCACCGAACATCGCTTCGACACACAGTAGACTAATGAAGAGAGAGCTTACACCAGCCCTATCCCCGAAGGTCAGCACACCACGATCAGAGAAGGCAGTAGGGAGCGGAGAAAACCTACGTCGGCCAAGCACTCAAAAACTCCGCTAGGCTCGCCGATAAGCAAATATCACACAGGCCCGAAATGACCAATCCCCACAGCACAGCTGATGGGCCCCCAGACGGGAGAGCAATTGATAAGCTAGCAGATAAAGCCGTCCATGAGTTTAAAATGGCGAATGCGAGACCTAGCATAGACCTGCAGCGTGCGTGTTAGATACGGGGAGGTGAGGCAAGGAGAAGGGCTATACAGCTTCGTGTGGTTCCGCTTTAGCTCCGGCTTATGTCCTAGCGCAAGGAGCTGGGCTCTGTCGCCATCTTGTCCGGAATCGGAGTTAGTTGTTTTTAATAAGGGAGAGCTTGGGTTTAGAGAGCTTCTAGAAGCGGACATCACTAGTGAGGGTCGCGCGAAAAAGAGGATATTAAGCACGGCAATGTGGAGAAGTGGTTGATGAGATCAAAATTCGCAGCCCCGGGTGAGCGAACTGAGGCCCTGCGGCAAAGATTGTCCACGTGGGTAGGGGCAGCAGAAGCAGGGGCGGCAATCGGAAAATCGTGCTTCCGTTCCGAAGGGAGGATGACCCCGGCAAGGATTTGGTTTACAACCTTTTCCAACGACCTGCTTCTATGTACTCACCTCGCCGGAATTAGTCATGGGTCACGTGAACTGGAAGAAGGGCTATTTAGCGTGCATTTGCTCTGGCTATAGTCCACGTGACCAATGACTAATTCCGGCGAGGTGAGTACTCGAGTACCGTACTCGAGTACTTGAGTAAACCAGGTGAGTGTTCAGCGAGGCGGCACCCTCAGCGAGGCTTGGCAAAGATTTGTTAGCAGATTGGTCTGATGCGTACCCGAATTGGTGTCAAGCTATGCCAAGCCTCGCCGGGGGTGCTAATGATACCTCTCTGAACACTCACCCGGTCTACTGAGTAGTCGTGTGAAAAAGTGCCCCGCAATTAACCACACTACCGCTGACACTACCACCACCACCACCATCACCCCGTCCTCCTGGCTCCCAACAAGACAATCAAACTTCACCTTCCAAGAAGAAATAATTCTAACCACCCCCACAATGGCAAACATCTCTGCCCGCATCTCCATCCGCTGGCTCACCGCCCCAGCCTCAGAACCAACAAGCACACTCGTAACTACCTCCCCAAACCTGAAATTCGTTGACCTCCGTCTCCCCGCCTCACTCGACGACTCAAAGCCCCCGCAATGGGCTATCGCGGGGAGAACTGTTGTCGGAACCCCGATGCGATGGGTGCATGAGATTGATTCCCGAACAGATACGCCCGGGGAAGACTCTGGGGTGAATTCCCCGCTACCGAATGGGGACACATTAGAGAAGGGAAGAATGGTGGATGACGAGGATGGTCAAGTCAAGGACTATGAGGAGATCTGGCGGAAAATCGATATTGATGAGGGGATCGCATTGGTGCTCGAATGTGATAATGATGAGGGGGTGAGGGGGCGTGTCGTTAGGGTTGGGGGGTATTGTCAAGGCATGGTTAAAGTTGGTGAGAGGATGAGCTGTGAAAGGTATGTCAGAGATAAGGGTAATGGCAAGTGGGAGAGGGTTTATCGATATGGGGACGTGAAGATGCCGTGTGATTTTGCATGTCTAGATCGTGGTCCGCTGGAGGGCAGTGGCGGGGCTCAGGTTTCTGGCGAAGACGGTAGTAGGGCCGCGCTTGAGAGAGAAGTAAATATTGGGAATAGTTTTAAAGTTGATGGCTATACCTGGAAGGTGACAGAGAAGAGCCTTTGGTAGTGTGGGCCGGAGTCGAAATACGAAATTATGCGATGGGTTAAACATTGAAGATAGAACAGTGCCAATGGGAATAATAAATTTGGGGGGCTACTCCTACTAACAGCGCCCTTGCAATCCCAACCCCTAATACCATGCACCAAGGATAGAAGACCCCAGGTACCCGATCCAAGGCCTCAGCTACATAACGATCCTACCATAGATCCATCTCCCCCAAACCCCGAGCTGATATAAAATTAGCACATACACTCGGGGGCCGAAGCACTTTTGAAGCAATTACATTTCCCGCATAAGATAATATTAAAATATTCCCATAAAACCTATTACGCTGTATCCGCGAGGATACAGATCTAGAAAAAAAACCAAATTCCCCACCCCGTGACGCTCCGATTCCCCTTATCACAGGAACCTATCAATTCGAACCTTACCCCTCACTCACCTACTCGGCCTCTTCAATCTCACACTGAATAGACCCCTCCTCTGACTTCTCCTCCACATTCCTCAAGCCTTTCCTGCACAATACCCACTCGGCCACATCCGGAGCTTGGGAACTACTAGCTCTGCGTCTCCTTGGAGAGTCCTCCTCCCTGTAGGAATAACTATATCCGAATCTTTCCTGTCCTAATTCCTGTCTATCCTGTTGATGGTATGCCGGATCATAGGTATGTTGGTGCTGATACTCTTCGCCCTCATAGCGTGGTTGAACGTACGGCTGCGCGTATGACTGATTAACATACTCACCCCCAGACCTCCCTCCCTCTGTAGCACGGCCGGAGCCAGCCTCGTAAGGGCCCGATTCCTGCCTACGTCCATCATGTGCCGCACGGCGTGTGTGTTGGTTATGTTGTGCATGTGCAGTATCCTCGAAGTGCTGCCTGCGACGCCTATGCCCTTCTGGATACCGTTGACCACACTGCGCTGCGGTATCGTCTTCCTGTTTTCTGTAGACTTGAGGAGCGTGGTCACCCCTTTCTTGTCTCTGGTGAGCTGCTAGGTTTTCCGCCGTAAGTTTCGGATAACCCTGACTCTGTGAGTGTTTCCCGGATGCAGGATTCTGGGAGTAACTGCCGTGGTGATGTTGCCTATAGTGTGTCCTGGTGCCTTCACTCTGGTGGGGTCCACGCTCGCGTCTCAATTTGTGCTCCGATTTGCTGGCCCTTATAGTGATCTCGTAGCCACCCGTCGTAGTGTACACGTGCTCTTCCATTCTTGCTTGCTGGTTAAATTTCAAAGTCGGTGTTGGTTTGTGAGGTATTTGGTGCCTGCGAAGGTGGTGCTGGATGGTAGATTATTTTTTGTTCTAGACAAGGAGAGCGGTGTGGTTTATATAGCCCTACAAAAATTCAACCACGCGATGTGCTTTTTTCAAAACTAGTATCGTGGTTTACCCTATCAATAGGATTGTTCATCTTAGACATTCTATTGCGAGTCACGGAGTCGTCATGTATGGGAGGCCGAAACCCAATAGAGACATCCACTGTCTAGAAAAATTAAATGAAACAATGAATGAATTTTGCAATCATGAAATGTCACCCGGGTTGTGGTCATGACTAAGCTGGGGAAGGTGTTCATGGACCAGATCAACGTGCAGGTGGACCTACGAAAACGAAATTAAAATGGGAATTTGGGAATCCGAGCCGACATCTAGACCGAGCATACACATGGTGCAAACGTGAATAATACTCGCGCCTGGAGACACCAGTATCATGTCGAGTGCCCAGAGTGGTTGAGGAAACTGGCCTACACCCAGGGCAAATGCCGATACGTTATCGGGGGGGAGGTATCTGATGGGGATATTTTTTGTGGATAGGTTATGTGATAAAGGGAAAGAAGGTTTACGGGAGCCGAAACGGGTATGAACAGGGCGTTGAGAGGGGAAGGGAGGGGAGGTTTAAGGAAAGGCCGGAGGAACTTCTAGCAGAACTGGTGAAGGCGTATAACCCTGAACTTTAGGAAAGCGGATAAACAATATAAATCCGGACTAGGCACGAGCAATTTCGCATGATGTCTGAACGCTTGAGTCAGATCGGACAGGGGACATGAGTGGTGGGGTATTCAGACCTATTAATCATACCTATTGAGCCGGTAGGGAAACAGGAAAAAAGGACTAAAAGAGTAAACCGTGGACTCAGTCTGTGTGCTTGGTTTGTTTTCGAGGGTGGGAAATATCGTTGAGCAACATTCAATCTCGTGCGATACTTTGCTGCTCCGTCTTAAGTTGGATTGGCCCACATTTATCATTTCAATCTTCAGAGCATGTTCTTTGGTGCACTTGACCAAAGTATCAGGGTGCGATTTGTCCCTTCCAATCGAGCGGTATGTGTATGATCGCAGGCTGGTTTGGCTTGGGGGGGAAGTAAGACTGTTGATGTTGGAGGAAGTACAACAGGTGTTGGGGGTATTTTATCTGGATGAGGACCTGGCGACCCGGTAAATATCATATCCGAAAAGCCCTTTAAGACAATCTCAATTTCTATCCAGACCGTACAGGTAAATGAGGCAGAGCACTTAGCGACTACTGTAGTTTCGCTTAGGCTATGTAGTTCTATATTATCTTACTATATGGCTGGGATGAGCGCACAAACCACCACTTCCCTGCAAAATTGCAAAGAACCTCTCTGGCCCAACATGCCCCTCTTATTTGTTGCCTTTTAAACACATCCGCCCTCTAGTAAAGTAAAGTGAGGTATAGGTAGTGTCTAGCAAAAGATATAAACCCCCGCGATACTGTACTCACTTGGCACCTCAATCAATATTTGATTGCGATATTGGATGATCAGATCGCACTTCTCAAAATAGTGACACTGTGTATATAGAAGTAAGATAAAGTCCGAAATCCCAACCAGCCCTTACCCCAAAGAATTCCCCACTCCTTTTCCAACTGTAACGTGGATGGGACTAACAATCCAATCCAGTTCTCGCTAGCTTATTCGTTTACCAACCGTAGACAGCACTACATGTACAGAGTCCTTTTTTGGGCACTCAAAACCTCTTCGCGATGGTCCATATTATTTGTTGCCCTGTTGAAAACGAAGCCATCCTGAACCCATCCAAATTCCATCAAACTAAGGTTTAATGACCCGATAGGAAGTCGGAGTTGCTTCTCCCAGTAAAGTCTGTTGTATTTCTCGTTCTATTTATCCTAACCCAGGGCGGAAAGAGAACCATTTAGCTATTTTTCCCTTTAACCCAAAGAGGGAAACCCCGAAGGTTCCACAAGTCCAGTGGCACAGTATTATTCTCAATTGTCACTATTTTTATCGTACATATCATACTTAACACTTGAAATCAGCTGGTAGCGAACTAAACAACCATTCGCAAAAGTTTTCAACCGTGACCACATATTTTGAGGGATGTGGTTTTATAGGAATTCCCGGAACGTGGTATTCTTTAATCTTATACATTTGCGATCTTCAATTGGGGGAGAAAAATCCGAGTTTCAGACCAATGACTGCTTATGTATCTGGAGCGGCATGTGTTCAAATAGTTAACATAATACGCATCAAGTGGAGAGAGCTATCAGGCTTAACCCAGTTTCATCCCGGGGGCTAGGGAACTGGGATAATCGCTCTGGTCAGCGGCCGTAAGAAAATGACTATCATAATAAATTCATTACTTCATGAAACCATTCAAATCTAGCTCGTTACAACACAATAGTTCAATCTCTAGGGGAAAAACAAATGAAAAACCTGTCCGGTTCGCTTTTTGAACTAGGAGGCGGTCTACCCGCTCACATTCTATCACCCGCAACACCACACCAGCCCAACTAAAAACGTTTGGCGCCTCCCAACTCTAGACAACCAACTCCTCCCTTTGTCCCTTAACCAATATCATCGCAACGTGATCGTTCATCATCTGCACCGCGACATCCAGCGCAGTCCTATTCAGGAAATCACTAATCCTCGTCTTCGCCCCTCTCTTCAACAAGCAACCTACGAGCCTCGCATTGCCAGACTTCGCCGTCAAATGCAACGGCGTCTGCCCGGCCCGATCCTGTCCCGTGACATCCCCGCCAGCATCCAACAGCGATTCCACGGCAGACAAATGCGAGTGCTGCGCCGCAAGATGCAACGCAGTCTGGCGGTTCGAATCCACATCGTGAATGTTCGCACCGGCCCTTATAAACCTCACAACGGTGAGGCTGGAGGATACGGCCGAGAGATGCAGTGGGGTGCGCTGGTCGTTGTCGCGCACGTGCACGTCCGCTCCGTGGTCCAGCAGTAAACGGACGGACTCATCTTTTCCGTACTTCGCCGCGAGGTGCAGTGCTGTTCGCCCGTTGCAGTCGCGGAGGTGTACCGCGGACGGGTTCCTTTCGAGGAGGATTTTCATCGCCGGGAGGGTGCTCATCTGTGTTGCTTCGTGCAACGCTGTCCTGCCATTGAAGTCCTGGGTGCTTGCATCCGCACCGCCGTCCAGCAGCAGTGACAGGATCCGCGCCGCTTCGTTCTGCCTCTCGTTATGCGTTGCCAAGTGCAACGCTGTCCTCCCCAGCTGCTCGCGATCCGATATCCGTGCGCCGTGTTCCAGCAGGATTTTCACCATTGCTGCGTTTCCCAGAAACGCCGATCGGTGGAGGACCGTCCACCCGAGTGTTTCCCTGACGGAGTAATTCGCGCCTTTTTCCATTAGGAATTTCACCATCGAGGCATTCCCATGGGCGGCCGCCCAGGACAATGCGAGAACACCATACTTCCCTTTGGTAGCGAGGGACAGGAGCACCGGGCTCAGTAAATTCGCGGCGCGAACATTCGTTTGGAGAAACGAGTTTAGGTCTTTCGGGTTGAGATTCTCGGCTATCAAGAGGTAGAGTTCGTTGGGCAAATCAATGAGCGGCATTTTGTGATATCTACCGAGCGAGTGGCGGACCGAGCGCAGGTGTGCGCGGGCGTTCTGATGGTCTGAGCTGACCGACTGGTTGGTCGACGAGACAGATTGCTGAACGAACGACTGAGTTTTGCAGGAAGGGCAAGATCTTTAACTAGAATTCCCAAATTCTCCCAAGCCGCCGGTCAGTACCACTCCTCCCCCTATAATCAGGGGGGGAGCGGCGGCCTTATACAGGATCCGCTGGCGGATATGCCCGGAACCCGAGTATGTACCTCGCCCCTGAACGGCGCTTTCAAAAAAAAAAAGACTATTTCCGATGCATAACGAGCACTCTGCACGTTTTTACGTACCACTTGTTTTACCCGATATGGTTGGGGGACTGAGGTTGGAATGCAGATAGAATAGCCAAAATTATTTTTATTTTTATTTTTATTTTTAATCAACAATTAATCCAATGATTCGCCCTTCCCGTTGACGAAAACGGCCCGTTCCGGGAAGAAGACGTTTGTTGACCTTTTTTTTCTTCTTTTTTTCCCCCCTTTCTATGCACGTTGCAAGGGATCCCCGCGCTTAGGCGGGAAGGAATGTCTCATTTCGAATGGGAAGCTTACGCCATTCCCGGAAACGGAGAGATACGGGTCACTGGATGTCACTCGTGCAATTTAAATCCCTGCCTATCTCACCTGACGTTTGTGCTGTTTTGATCTCACAAGCGCGCAACAGGGGGTTTGCGAATTGTTTAGTAAAAAGGGAGAAAGAGAAGAAAAAAAGTAAAAAAAGAGGAGAAATATCTTCCCCGCATTAATGCCTCTCCGGTATTTGGGTTCTCATCTGCCGGGACTATTCTCGCCCCCTTACCTCTGCCGAGACGGATGCCGAGAGAAACGACATGGGGGGGGGGGGGAATTCCAGGGTGCCGCCTTCTTTGCCGTGGGCTCGTCAGAGGTGGATAAGGAGACTATCTCCCGCATCAGAGAAATCGCGGATAACAGGGGGTGGACTATGGCTGAGGTTGCGTTTTTCCTGGATTTTGGGTAAGGGTACCACGCCGATTGTGGGAATGGCGAGGCTGGAGAGGGTGGAGGATATGGTAGGGCCGAAGGGGAAAGGTTTGGGTGAGAGTGGTGTAAAGTACATGGAGGAGTTGTACGTCCCTAGGGAGATCTCGGGACTTTAGTTTGGCGGGTTGTTGCCAGTCGCATAGTTCGTCGATCTGTGATTACGCATATTGACCTCTTGGGGACAATAACCCCAGGAGGTACATGTGGATACCCCGGAATCCAGTGGGGTATGCTCGGGCGCAAATTCAAGATCTGGAAAGAGTGGCCTCGATATCTATACGTCGCAACCATAAATTTTGTTTGTCACTTCTTCCGGATCTTTAATTTGCGCCCGAGTATACAAGCAATTGGATGATCGGAACTTTACTTTTCCTTGCCCGTTGTTTTCACTGTTCTCTTGTGTGGACAACGCTAGATTTCGCTACTCATTTATCGATATTTCTGCATGTTCTCCAGGACCGGTATGATACTTACATAACTTACAGTCGCATTGGGCGGATATGGCGTTTTGTGGAGTGCGTTGGTAGTAATATAGTGCGTATTTCATATTCTGTATTGCGCATTCGACCTCCCGAAGTAGCCCCCGACCGCTAGGGGCGGTCCGGGCTTCTCGTGTAGTCGGGCCCACCAAGTGTCACTCGCAATATCTATCACTAGCAAAGCATCTCGGCCCTAGGCGTCGGGTCTTTGGGAAATACAGCACGAAAACTAAAGCTATCACCAAATCCTAGCGAATTCTGGCTCGTGTTCCATGGTATCATGGTCACATTAGCATACTTCTACACGTTTCATGAAAAACATCCGAGTCCCCTTAGTGCCATCACGTGCCCCCGATGTCGCCTCCGCTGCTCATATCTCCTGTCGATAGCCCCGCCACCCTCCAACACCCGTACCGTTCTCCTGTGCTCAGACCTTACAGCATGATCCGGCAGTGCATCACCTCCAACATCCTGGGCGTTAACGTCCACTCCCTCCCATTCCGCTAGAAACCGCACAACACCTAAGTGCCCACTAATCGCTGCAAGGTGCAGAGGTGTGCGGGAGAGGCAAATGACTTGGCTGGGTCCTGGGCCCTGGGATAGGCCGCCACTCAGGTTAACATTTGCACCGCCCTCCTCTAGCAACAACCTCACCATAGCCAGATCCCCCTTCCGCGCAGCCCAGCAAAGCGGAGTCTCTCCATTTGGGCACCGCGCATCGACATCTGTATCATTCCTTCGCAATAGACACCGCAGCACTTCTGGAGTACCCTCCCGAACAGCAAGATGCAGAACAAAGACCTTTTGAGCGTCCTCCACGACACCAAGATCGACCCGCTTATCCTCGCACAAAGTTTCCACGACATCCACAAAACCCTTCCGCACGGCGCATATCAACGCCGGCACATAATGATTTCGACGGTCACGTGGGCTCGGTGCCCTGGGCAGGAATGCCAGAAGTGCTCTAATTGCGCGAGCATTACCAGCTGCGGCCGCTCGATAAAGAAGCGGTACAAGACTCCCCGCGAATGGCGTTATAGGGTTCATCCCGCAGCGCAATAGCGTCTCTAGTGCAGGCACTTTCCCTTCCCCGTTGAATAGCCACCTCTCAAAATCACCACTGGCCCGCCAGTCGAAGCACGCCAGGATACCCCATTTTAGCATTTTCTCCACTATGTATTCGTCGCCCCGGGTGGCGACAGAAAGCAGTGCCCTGGGGCCGTATCTGAGCGCGGCTCCGCGCCCGCTTAAGGGGAAGGAGTAGAGCGTTCGAGTTAGGTGGTAGTTTAGGTGGTGGCATGAGAGGACGAGTGAGTTTACCGAGCAGATATCGAGGGTGGATACTATCTCGAGGAGGATTTCAGGAGGGAGAGCTAGGAGGGGCATCTTGGCGGCGGGGCGGGGAGGCTGAAGATTTGGTGTGATGATAGAAGGTGGGTTGAGGTGTCGTCACGGAGAGCTCCTATCGCGGCTGATGGCTTGGCGACTTGACTGCTCACCATTGGCATCTATGGGTAATTTCATTGGTGAGTCCAAATCAAAGTCGAATAATAGGCTATTATAATAGGTGGGGTTGGTTGGCTCGGTGCATTGATGGCTAGGCCAAGAAGCGCCCTATAAAGAGTTTAGTAAGGATATACCCGAGGACTTTTCCTTCTCCCCCTAAGCGGGTATTTACCCGCCTAGACCATGCCCCGCCTTTGAATACTTCTCAGGAGACAGCAAATAACCCTGCGACAGATCCCTAAAGTGAAATATGGAACTAAAAACCTAAGATATTTATTGAAGCAGAGCCGGCAAAAAGGTATGTGGTTTTCATGCTGCTAGAGGGGAAGAGGAGAAGATGAATGGGTTTGTCAGAAGATTAATTAAGATTAGTGCGATCGCTATGCTATACTTGAGTAATTTCGAAGAGCTTTTTGTATAATACAGTTTATATGATAATTTGATCATATGGATGGAGAAAAACTTTGTTGGTCGTAACCCAAATGAAGCAAATGGACCGCGGCTGCTAAATCTACCCATCCTCTCTAAACCTTCTATTACATCTCTATCTGCTTGTAGTATACTAAACCTACTCTAGAGGTTCCTTATATTAACTTTACCCACCCACATGATGGTGCGATCTAGGCGCAAACAGCCTTCACGAATTGGCATAGTGCCTTCTACCAATGCAGACAAAGGCCCCATATGCCCAGCCACGCCAACACTCTAGTAGTCAAACACCCGTCTGCCTGCCGAATGCCTAGATCAACTTAGTGTCTTTCCGAGCTACCATCGCACCTTTAAAGCCTAAAAGAACCTTGGAGCAAGCTGGTTGGTCTGTGACATTGCCGGACTATGGCTGACTATGGTTAGAGGGTGGGTGCCTGTTGGTTTTTTGTGGCCTGCGCCTAGCGCGAAATCTTGTGCAATTTTTCATAGCGCCGGTGGCGCTGTGGAGTATGATAAACGTCTGAAGTAAATATTCGATTAATGGGTGTTCGTAGGCCCATTGCGCCGTGCCCCCTTTTGGTTAGCTTCAAGGCCCTACCATTTCATCCTAATGTATTCGCAGCGGGCCTATGTGGTCACTTCTCCCCTTGATTCCCTCCCTTCCTTCCTTCCCTCGAGCGTCATCCACCCCTTAGCTCACCTAGCTCTGGCCAAGCTATCGAGACAACCCCCTTCCTATTTCTACAGTCACTAGAATCTCTACCCACCCATCTCTAAATACCCGTGTGGCCTTTTATTCCCCTATTCTGTCTCAACATCACTAGTCACCCTACCTCCTTTGCTTTTCTTCGCGGAGCTTGGTCCGTTGCTCCTGCAGGCTCTCATCACACATTCTCACTCGGCCAACCATTGGCTTCCAAGGGTAAGTTTGCAGAGCGTACCTGTATAATACGAAATTGACTGCAGCACCGCAGATAGGAATAATGTACGTCCATTTTGGCTCTTCCTCAGTAGCACCTTCTTGGGCACAATCCTCCTCATATGCCTTATCATCCGGCCCTTTGCACGCCCATCCTCAACGCTCTGGAAATCGGCCATTTAAAATCCACTTTTTTAAGGAACCTTGGTTCGGCGACCTTTGCGGCACGGGATCCTATAGAAAAAGACGTCATCACCCCGGAATAGGATCTTATGGCGCAAGATACAGTTTTCCTGGATTTTACCTTGTAGATGTAATTTCTAGTACGGTAAGTTACTAGCTATCTACAATACTGCAACGTGAAGTATCCTTCGGGCACTAGTTGCTACCAACGGTACCAAAAAGTATTTAGTTTTTATCACAAGATAGATTGCGTGGAGAGTGCTAAGTATCAGCGACATCGTTTATCTGCAAACAGTCTACTTATAGCTCGTTACTACTGTAGTTCTTTTGTAGATACCGCTAGCCAAGCCCTAACAACTATTACCCTATGAACTACCAATGTTAGAAAAGCACAGTTGAAAATCATAACAGATCACTCTCCACCCATTTAAGACTCCCTACTCTCTCAATTCTCATCCGAGCATTTACACCCCTCCATCAAGACCTCGTAGGCATCCCTCAACTCCCTCCTCAAACACTCCCACTCCCTCACCTCCCCCTCCTCCTCCGTCTCCTCCTCCTCCCAACTCCTCTCGCTATCCCCAACACTAAGGATACTCCTCACCTCACCCTCCTCACCCCCCTCCAATTCCTTAAAACGCGCCTCACGAAGGCGCACTTCGTGAACTAGCATCATCGCATCCCACACATCTAAATCCCCTACTACCCCTTCCTCAAAGCTCTCCTCGTGACGAGCACGTATACTCACAGGGCAAGCCTTCTCAAATGCATCCCATGCTTCCCGGAACCTATTCAGTGAGACTGGGCATGGAGTCACGTCGCATTTCGAAGATGCGTGCTTGGCATTAAGGCAGAGCAGGCATATGCGCTGTTGACAAGCGTAGCATTGCCCGACGAGGAGGTCTCGGGTTGGCTGGGAGACGGTGGCGGGGAGGGCTGTGCGAGTCCTAGTGTTTTGCACTAGGAGGGGGATCTCGACAAAGAATTTTGTAGGGCATTGTTGGTTCGGGCAGGGGAATTCGCCGGGGGAAAAGGTCAGGTTTAGGTGTAGTGGTGAGAATTGGTAAGGCATTGGAGATGTTTGCCTTTGAGTGTATGCTTGCAATCAGTAGTGGTGGTGATAACGGTGGGATGTCGAGGGGGGGATTGCTAACGCTAGTTTATATCTGGGTTGAAAGAGTAATTGTATGAGTTTTGATGTATCCATTACTTTTTGAGTTGGTGGCTAGCTTTCAAACAGTTCAATGAATAGCATACTATTCACGCCTTTGTATGTACCGACTTGGTGCAATCTTGATATCTCCCATAGTCTACCTACCGGCACTCCACAGTGTTACCACTCTAAACAGCACCTGCATCACTTCTATGTATGTCTTGTAACGCCGTGAAACTCTCAATATAGAATTTCCATCTCGGCAATACTCTGGAAAGACTGTGACATGACCTAAACTGCGGCTAAGAAAACTTCCCTGCTTTCAACATTCAAAAATCCAAAACCCCCTAGTATTCAAGGCCCTCAACTGCCCGGTTCAAAAATCAGAGAACCATCCCCACTAAAGCTCGCGCCGGGAGGTATGCCGGTTCGGGGGGGGTATGTCGGGAAGAGCTATACACAGTGTGCGCAGGAACTAGAATTAACATTTGACGTCATTCTGAGTACTGAAGTGTACTTCCCCTGCGTATCTGCGTTCCCGACATACCCCCCGAACCGACATACCCCCCCCCGGCGCGAGTTTATCCCCATCCAACGCTTACTCAGTACAAAGACAAGGGCTATGTTTTCCAATATTATTGTATTATGTATGATACTATTATAATAATATTATTATGATATAGATTTATTGGTGATCAATAGCCAGCCCAATGACCTTAGCCCCTTCCTTCATTCCCTCCACAGACCCGCCACACAGCACATTACGGCGCCCGAGTGCCAAACTGCATCATAAACGTAGGCAAGGCCCCCTTCTTGCCACACCAACCGGGAAACCAAAAAGCAAGTCTCTGAGCGGCTGCCGTAGACTGCCGCCGGCCCCGGTAATTCAACTATCACAATGCCAATTAACTTAGGGGCTGTTTGGCAGGCCGTTGTTTGAAAAATTCTTGATTTCAAAACGTGTTTTGGGCCAAATCATGTGTTATAACAACGATTGAGTTTGGCAGGGCATTGTTTGTACACACAACAAATCGTTGTTTCAACACATGTGTTGAAACA
>Ga0307509_10003630_pt1 | contig 23144 bp, 24 predicted proteins | sample 10_EM_MG_FD_202245 | JGI IMG/M metagenome (GOLD analysis project Ga0307509, IMG submission 202245) | Populus trichocarpa ectomycorrhiza microbial communities from riparian zone in the Pacific Northwest, United States - 10_EM | ecosystem: Host-associated > Plants > Roots > Unclassified | place... | reverse complement strand
CAATCCTATCTTGGCAGCTCTACCAATCGCGAGCTAGTTAGTGTGTGTGAGACAATCAGTGGTGATGGAGTCGCGTTACCTCCAATGATCATTGTTCCCGGTATCATTCACCAAGAATCCTGGTATATTACGACCCGAATTCCCGATAGTTACCTTGTAGGGACATCAGAAACCGGCTACAACAATGATGAGTTGAAAATGAAGTGGCTTGTCCACTTTGAGCACAGCTCGGCTGCTCGGCTTGCGGGAAGTTACCGTCTATTACTCCTCGCTGGATTTGGCTCTCACTGTACGAAGCAGTTCCTGGACTTTTGTGACTTATACAAGATTATTGTGTTTTGTCTTCCTGCGCACTCCAGCCATCTTCTGCAACCTCTCGATGTGGTTGTTTTTCAGCCTTATAAGCATTACCATCCTGAGGCGGTTGAGGCAGCTACTCGTACAGGATGTGGCGATTTTGACAAAGCAGAATTTTTAGACACAATTGATACCATTCGTCAGCAAACCTTTAAGTCATCTACTATTCAATCAGCTTTTGGTGCAACTGGCCTTATCCCTTATGATCCTGATATTGTGATATCCAAACTCCGAGAGTCAGTCATTCCCCCCTCTCACCAATTGGAGTCAGTATCTGCATCTTCCTCTGGTATTCCACTTACGATTGCAAGTCTTAAGACTAGGAGTGACGAATTACTTGAAGAGGGCAAAGGGCTATCTCCAAGCTTTCAAGCCAAACTCAAGCTTGTTCTACAAGGTGGGTTAACCCTTGCACAGTCAGGTGCCTTGGCTATGGAACATATGGAGCATACCTGCGCGGCTGAGGAAATGAGAAATGCTAGACGAAGAGGGCAGAGCAGGAGGCACATTCAAAAAGGAGGAGTTATTTATGCCTCAGAAGCACGCCAAATGGCAAAGAGAAAGGAGGATATGGCTGTGGAGAAAGCAGAGAGAGATCTGCGTAGGGCTCGGAGTGCCCAAAAGCAGCTAGATACTGCTCAGCATAAGTCTTTCCTTGATGAGATTCAGGAAAAAGCCAAGGCTATGACCAAGAGGATACGCGAAAAGGAAAAGGCTTTGGAAAAGGAGAGGCGGGACGAGGAAAAGGCTATTGAAAAGGACTGGCGTGAGAAAGAGAAGGCTATAGAAAAGCAGAGGCGTGAAAAGGAAAAGGCCATGGAAAAGGAGAGGCGTGCAAAGGAAAAGGGTAAGGGAAAGGGAAGGTGTGCTCAAAGGAAGACACCCTCACCTATTATTGCTGGAATTAGCCAATAGGCGAGATTGTGAAGCCTTATGCAAAATGAAATACACTGATAAAATCTGATATTATTATTATCGTACAATACTTTATTTAGCTACAAAGTGATATTGAGCCACAGACTGATGTTGAGCCACATAGTGACGTTAAGCCACAAAGTCATGTTGAGCCACAAAATCATGTTGAGCCACAAAGTCATGTTGAGCCACAAAGTCATGTTGAGCCACAAAATCATGTTGAGCCACAAAGTCATGTTGAGCCACAAAGTCATCTTGAGCCACAAAATCATGTTGAGCCACAAAGTCATGTTGAGCCACAAAGTCATGTTGAGCCACAAAATCATGTTGAGCCACAAAGTCATGTTGAGCCACAGAGTCATGTTGAGCCACAAAATCATGTTGAGCCACAAAGTCATGTTGAGCCACAAAGTCATGTTGAGCTGTCGGGCACTCAGGAGGAGTGCCCAGGTTTTGAGCTTGCGAATATCCTGGGTTGCGGCCGCACGCCGCAACCTTGGCACGATTATCTACAGGCACCGCTACTCTCTGTGAAATTAAGACACTATTGTACATTTTGTGTCCTCTCGTGGGAGGAAAGAGGTTGCCTTCCTAGGAAGGACTTTTGGTGCCACCCGAGGTGGACTTTTGGTTGGCCCCCAAGGGGGCATTAATTATCATCGCAGAGAATAAAAACCCGTTGATGACGCCAGTACAAATTATATTTATTCTTACCCTTGACAGGAGTTGAACACATGACCTTACAGGTAATACTGGATAAGCCAATTCCAGCAAACCACTAGCCCAGAGCAGACAGTACAGAATTATGATCAGATGATCACCTTTTATACTCCATCATCACGTCAACACGCATTGATGCAACAACACTTATTGCTATGCATCTAAGAAAAGATGTCGCTACAACAACCATGTTACACAAGAGGTAGGTTTTCTTTAACTTCTGCATTGGTTGGCGTTGGCATTTGGCTGGTTTAGTAGGCTTTATAATTTTGGGAATCTCTCTACCGGGGGTAAAGCCCACTTGTAGTTGGCTGCCCAAAACTATAAGATATTTTGATCGTAACAGTTTGTCTGAGGAGACCTCAGTGGTCAAACAAGACGGGCATTGTAACTAACACCCGCCACTATATCATACACAGCATGTCTAAACGAGGCAAGCAACAACTACAATTATGCCCTAAATAAACGGATTGACAAGCAGATCCTCATATACCCGAATCTCAACGCTATAACTGTCCTGAAGGACATGAGCACATTTATATCCTTGGCAAAGGCTATCGAATCCCAGTCCTGTTAGACTCCAAAGCGAATATTGGCCTTATCAACGATCAACTCATTGATGACTTACACATCCCGTATCACTTGAGAGCTGATGCAGTTCAAATTCTAGGTTTCACGAGAGAGACTATCTCTTCCAGTGGAACCAATCTCACCAAACCTTTATTCCTAGAATTAGGAAACAATCCACACCTTTCTCATGTTTCCTGCGAGATAGCTCCGGCAGGAAAGTATTGTCTGATAATACCATTCCAATGGTGGCATCATGAACACCCTATTACGAATATCGCTAACCCTCAAGCCAGGTCCTTTGACAAAAACGAAAGCTGATCTGACTTACTTCCCAAAGATTCAGGAATCTCAGGAGAATGGGATAAAGCCATTCTAAATGAGCCCAATGCTGTGGTCATTGGTCGAATAGAAAACGTTGATGACAAAAAGGTTACTATCATCGACCAGGTGCCAGAAAGGTACTCCGACTACATTGACCTATTTTGTCTATGTACAGCCCAGAAATTGGCACATCGTGGTACTTTTGATCCAGCGATCGACCTTAAACCTGATATGCAGCCACCATGGGGTCCAAAATACCCTTTGTCTCAAAAATACCCTGAGGCACTACGCAAATACCTTAATGATATGCTCAAAGAACGAAAGAGTTCCCCATGCAAATGACCAGCAGGTGCCTCTATTCTTTTCATGACCAAACCTGACTGTCTCCTAAGACTTGTTGTCGACTATCATGGACTCAACAAAGTTATGATTCACACCAAATACCCAATACCCCTGATGATAGAATTGTAAGATCAAGTCCGTTATGCCCATATCTTTACAAAGTTAGACCTGATAGAGGGTTTTCATCTGATAAGAGTTTGTAAAGGAGATAAATGGAAAACCGCTTTTTGAACCCGGTATGGACATTATCAATATCAAGTTACGCCTTTCAGGCTCGTAAACCCACCTGCCATCTTCCAAACTATGAATAATGAAATTCTACGGGAATTTCTAAATCAAGGAGTTGTCATATATATCGATGATATTCTTATCTACTCCAAGACGGTTGAGGAGCATATAATACTCCTTCAAAAGGTTTTACAAAGGCACCGTGACTATCAGATAGCAATCACTGTTCAGAAAAGGGTGTTTCATGTTAAAATGTTGCACTTGTTGGGATATGTTGTGGCAACGGATAGGATGACCATGAATGAGAAAGAGGTGGAATCTGTTGAGACTTGGAGAGCTGCGGGCTTGGTTAAGGATATCTCGATTTTTATCGGATTTGCCAACTTTTGCCCACGATTTATTAACAATTTCCCCGGTATTTGTGTCCCGATCACCAATTTGTTGAAAGGAGACCTCAAGAAAGTATTTTGGGGTAAAGAACAACAAGAGGCTTTTGATCTCAAACGCCACTTTATATTAGCATCAATCCGTTGTCATGTCTATGCAGAACCTGACATGGTCATGGAAATAGATGCTACTGATTACGCACCAGGATGTATCTTGTCACAATTTCATGGAAAAAGAGTTCTTCCAATGGGCTTCCATTCTCAAAACGTCAGCCCTGCTGAGCACAACTACGACATCCATGACAAAGAATTATTCGCCATTCTCGTTTTCTTCGTGCAATAGAAACATTACTTGGAAGGAAGTTAGAATCTAATTACCGTCTATATCAATCATCAGAACCTATAATATTTGCTTAGAATGAAGGCCTGGACTCATCGACACATTCGGTACGCACAGATACTTTGTGGTTGCAATTTCAAAATCATCTACCTACTAGGCACTAAAGGAGGCAAGTCCAACGCTTTAAGCAGGCGGCCGGAGTACCACCCTGCAAAGGAAGCTGTTTATCATGAACAACAAATTTTAAAACCTCAGGACTTTGGAAAATTCCAAATCGTTGTTGTGTGGGAAACAGATTCCAAACAGATCCAACAGGAATTGCCTCATATGGTATAGGAAATGGGTATTCAGATTCAAAGGCTTGATGGGAAAGCTCGAATCCCTACGAAAGGGTCAATGCGTGCATAGGACACCACCTCTACACTATCAATAAAATCCTCATCACTGCCAACAACCGAGTACTAGTTAAAACAAGTTTAGCAATTGCAGTACTAGAGGGAACCTACAGTTGGCTAGCATCAAGGAGGGGCTTGGCAACCAAAGGTATCACTGTATATGCGTGAGTTGTCGATGCAGATTACAGAAGTGAAGTCAAGATCCTACTGGTTTATCATGGAAATTTGGATTACGATGTAAAGATAGGAGAACGCATAGGGCAGTTGATTGTGGTAAGAGTTGATGATCAGGGGTAGATGGAGATAGATGAATTGGATGAGACTGAGAGAGCTGGAAAGTGTTTCGGTAGCAGCGGAACAGGGTTGGAGTTGAAAGAAACCCAACCGACAATATGCTTCCTTCATGCAGACAGCAACCACCAATTTTACGATTCACCCGATATTAACCAACACTCTATTCTACACAAAAGACAAGTCCTATTATCACATACCATTATCACCAAAGCAAATGTAAAAAGATTTTAGGCTGACTTTTTGGCTAAGGTTGGCAAGTTGGTAGAGGAAGATCCAGGTTGGATGCAGCGGAAGGCAGAATTGGAATCCTTAATGGTAGAGTGAAAGGAATTGCCTAAGCAATAGTCGATATCAGATGGCCGCCTCTAGTACAAAGATCGCCTTTAAGTTTTTAGAACCGCAAATGATAAACTGCAAACACTTATCACTAAGCGTTGTCATGACTGCCATGTAGCAGATTACTTTAGGCAAGAGTAACCTCTTCTAATCATCGCACGGGATTTCTACTAGAAGAGATTTACTGACCGGATAAACGATTCCGTTCATTCCTGCAAGGCCTGTCAACAAGCGAAAGTCCCATGACATGCAAGTTTTGGGTTGCTTAATCCACTACAAGTACCATATGCTGCATGGGCCTCAAGCTCGGTAGACTTCATCACTCACTTACCGCAATCAGCAGGATATACTCAGATCATGGTTGTAGTAGACCGCTTCACAAAAGTGACCCACTTTATCAGATTAGAAGAAAAAGTGACCGCGCAGAAGCAATTCCTTAAGGAATTATGGCAACTTCATGGGTTACCTTCAGAAATTATTTTAGATATGGATTCAAAGTTCGCAGAAGAATTCTAGGAATCATTGTCCAAAAAACTCAGCATCGAAAGAAAACTGTCGACAGCGTACAACACTGAAACTGATAGATAAACAGAACGAGTTAACCAAGTTCTGGGAGACTATCACGGTATCTTTGTCAATTACCATCAGGACGACTGTTACCACCTTCTACTCTTACCTGAGTTCGCTTATAACAACTCGGTAACCAAGGCACACAGTATGCCCCCTTTCTTCGCAAACAATGGCTATTATCCTCAAACTGAATTGCTGAAGGGACATGATGCGCGAAACCCGGCAGCAAACCTTTACACTCACTGGATGCAGACGATATATCAGCAGGCTTGACAATCTCTAGACAAAACTAGGGAAGCAATTCGCTGTTATTACGATCAGAAAGCTAAGCAACAACCTGAGTTCAAAATAGGCGATATGGTTATACGTAATGCCAAGAATATCCGCACTAAATGCTTATCCAAAAAACTAGCGCTTAAGCTATCCAGTCCCTTCAAAATCTTGGAACCACGACGAGAAGTTGCATACAAACTTCAAATATGGGAACGTTGGAAGATCCACACCTGTTATTTCATGTATGGCTACTCGAGCCCTATCAAACATCCATTCGACTCGCACGACAACAACCATTTATAGAACCCGACGAGATCGATTGTGATCTTGAATGGGAGATGGAAAAAAATATCAAGAGGGAAATAATCTCTTATGATCGAAGAATCCGTGGCAGGACCAGGACATTGAAAGAACTGCGCTACTTTGTAAAGTGGAGAGCATGTTCAGAAGATGAGAACCCTTGAGAACCACCTGCGCACTTAGAATACGCACAGGAATTGATAGAAGATTTTGATAGTGAAAATCCGGATATGCCAAGATTGGGCTAAGTAGTATTACTCAGAAAGGTTTTCCTGCCATGGTCAAGCAAATACGGAAGGTTTTATCACCCTACCTTGTACAGTACTGAAAAACCCCTTTTGGTCCTAGGGTCGACCTCCGGAGTGTACAGAAAACAGCAAGAACACAACCCGTTCCGAAGTGGGCCCAGCAGGAAGGAAGTGGGACGATAGAGAAAAAGAACCAAAAAAGCTCGTTGAGCAATATCCTATCAGAATAGAGAACTTCTTCCTGAAGTTCCGTCAAATTAAAAGATGATAGACACTCAATTGTCCACTCTCAAGTGAGGAAAGGCTCTCCTTTTTCGTTCTCAAGAAAACACTGGTGATGTAACCACGATCGTCCGCTCTCCTGTTGAATACAGGAAGGCTTAAGGCCTTTTTAAAGTTCCCGCTCCTACCTTTGCCTGGGCAACACAACTTGTGCATCAACCCTCCTCCAGCTGCCCCTATCTACGGTTTCTATTTATATAAAATCTAAGTAAAAGCAAAGAAACCTAGTAACTAACGTGCCCCATTGCCAGCCCCACAGATGCACCCCCGGTCAGCCCCTAACATTGACCCAATGTTTCTATCTCCCCCCTATTTCCTTCCGTTAACTAAGAACCTATCCTTCTACTATCTAGCTACCTACTCTCGAGAACTCTTGCTTTCCGCCCACCGCCTTCTGGACCGGCTAGACTATCCACATCCATGATATCAAAACCTCTCTGACCGACACTTCCAACTCCCACTGCATAGCCAATTGCACCTCTCAAATACTCCACTCCTCCACTTCTATATCCCAGGGTTTGCCTCGCCTCAGAAGGGTAATCATTGGTGCGAGGAACATATAAGATAAGATCATCGATGTGAAACCGCTTAGTGAGTTCTGGAGTATCGTAAAGGTGCTGAACATGGGCGGAAACTCCAGAAGCCGATATTCACTCAACGATTCTAGGCGTGGACCAACGGGGCTCCAACTTTCGTCCCTTATCCTTCGCTTGCTGGAAGTCGCGAACAAGCACTAAATCCCCCTGTTTTGGCTTACCATATCCAGCCGTCGTACGAGGGTAAAAGCTGTCCTGCTTTCTCGCCAATTGGGTGCCGGCCTCAATACCTCGCTCATACTGAAGATCCACAAAAGCATGAAGGTCAATCTCGCTGATTTCCTGACTTTCCTTCCCTGTAGGTACATCTCTCTTTACCCAATCCTCCATTCCAGCCTCAATCATTCTTGTAGATGATGGGTTAAAACCAAGAAGAATTTCAGCAGCAGTGTAGCTATGTAATCGCACAAATCGGGTGTTAATAGCAAGGACGGCATTCCGTATTTCCTTACTCCAGTATCACGACAAGCCAATTGAGATGCAAGACAAACGAATTCTACCTATTAGCATCTGCACATAGCGCTCACTGAGCCCTACCGATTTCGGATGAGATATGGCTGAAGGGAAATGGATAACACCGCGATCTTTCCACATTTGTGAGATCATTGAACCGGTAAAATGACTGCCGTTATCAGTATAGACCGTTAAAGTCCAGCCCATGACAGGAAAACCATGGTCGAGTAGTACGTGCATAGTGGATACCTGATCAGCCTTCTTCATGCTGACAGCCCAAGGGAAACGAGAAAACTAGGCGATAACTACTAAGATGTAGACAAATCCGGGAGCGGCGCAAGGAGGATTTATTGGCCCCACGTAATCCATTTCAATCATATCCATTGGCTTAAAATGGATAACTAACCAGATCTCTCCCGCCTTTTGAATCCGCGATACCCTTTGACAGGCTTCACAGGATGCAGTCCAGCGGCCTATGTCGAAGGCTCTTGAAGGTCAATAAACCTTCCCATGTGCTCGGCCCAGAGTTATCCGACCAGCAAAATGACCGTGTCCTTCATGCAGTTGTGTCAAGACTGCCGTAACCTCGCCTTCTAGAATCCATGTTGCCAGCTCTCCGTTCTTCTTGCGGAAGAATAACCTAGGCTCAGCCTCATCCACCAGAACATATCTCGGTAATGTCTTCTTGAAGGCTCTCCTCTGACTTCGTCCTATTTCCAGTTTCTTCCCGCTAACACTTCCACTCTCCAATTCCTCGAACCTAACATGTACGATTGCCCCATACATTCCAGATTCTAGCCATTTGCTCCACCTTCGCTACTTCATATCCCTTGCTGCCTTTATCAAACCTCCGCTCTCCTTTCTGCCTTCATCTCCATCTTCCCTTTGTACCATGACTGGCCCAACGAATCGCACTATCCTCCCACTCTCATCTTCCTTCAATCCCATGTAACCTCCAAGTTCCTTCCTCCCATCTAGTCTGAGCTGCTTCCAGAACCTTCCATTACACCTCAAGCCCATAGCTACCGCTCCACTAACTGTAGTGTCTGTAACTTGCCTAGATACCGGAACTAAAATTCCAACCAGAGGTCCGCATCCCTCAGTATCCTCTGCAATATGCGATATGAGAAGCCAAGTAGGTAGTCGGGAAAGTACATCTGCTATCGCCATGAAGTGGGTCTTCGCTGGCCTGTGAAGTAATCAGAGGTCGTATTCCCCCAGTCTCTCTTGCCACTTGGCTATCCGACCATGCGCATCATTATCAGGTCCTGTAAGGAGAGTCCGGAGTGCTTCATGATCGGTATAAACAAAGACAGAAACAGGTGAGGCCATTATCATCCACCGAACCTCCGCTAAACACTGAATAACTGCTAGCGCTTCGCGTTCCGAATTAGAATACCGAGTTTCGACTTCTGCTAGTCGGAAAGACATAAACATAATAATTCGTTCAGCCGTCCGATGTTTCTCAGTATTTGTTGCCTCTGTACCATCTTCAATTCCAGCAAGTTGGAAAAGGACGACGCCTATTCCTTGCTTACTCGCATCTACGGCATGGTGATATTGACCTTGCGGGTCAGATGAAGCCATAGCATTGTTCGCGATTGCTTGCTTTATCACTTCGAAGGCCGTATTTCTTTCTGTATCCCTGGTGAATTCTGCTGCAAAAGCCTTTCGTCTTTGTTGACGCTCGAGCGTCTCCTTTCCGTCAGAGGTTTGCTTTCCATACTTCATAATTCGGACGAGTTCAGTGCATCAGCAAAAAAACTCGATTTTGCATCCACACGCATCTGAACGCACCCTGTAGTGGAGTTTGCATCTGGTCAGCATCCTGTGCATCCCATGAATCCAGTTTTAAACTTCAGAAGCCAAAATGGACATGTAAATGTTGTCCGTTAGGGCTGAAAATTCATGGTTGTCTACGTAATTGTTAGATTAATCTTAAAATGAAACGGGTTTTTTGATTACATAACTTCAAAAAAATTGTCCCACAGAACGCAGCCAGAAGATGCAGGGTGCGCTGAAATGCAAATAACGCAAACTGATTTTTTTTGCTGATGTGCGTCCAGGGATAAACCGCCCAAGAAACGGGGTCAGATAACAAAATGCTTCCACCTCTTCCTGACTCGTAGGTATAGGCCATTGGAGAATAGTTTCCCTCTTGCGTAAAGAAGGTCGTAAGCCATTTGGTCCAGCTTCCAGGCCAACAAAGTGCAAAGAGTCAGAGAAAAAGCATGACTTCGAGTCTTGGAGATACATCGGTCCCCAGGAACATCTCGGAAAGAATCGCGTATGGAGAAACTGGTACATTGCCTCGAATGTAGTAGCACTGCCATAGCTGTCATCTATCATGCCGTCAAATATGATCTCTCCACTGTCTCCTATCAATGACTCAGATGCAGTGAGAACCTTTCTCATTCCATTGTCCTCACAAAACCCCTATGGAATCGCACCGAACACTAGATCACGAAATCTGCTATACGTATGTGTCCCCCGTAAGCCCTTGACCCATGACATTATAGCAGTACATTCCTTAAGGAGTGACAAAGCATAATTTTGTTTGATCTCCAGGGCGAACGGGTATGGCCCAGTACAAGTTGGCGGCATCGGTTGTGAAGAAGTATCGCTTACCCTTTTTCAAAACCGTGTAAACTCTCTGTTTTATCCTTGGGCAAGGGTAGCGGGATTTTTCCGTAACAGGATTTAACCAAATGAAATTATAAACTATTCGAAGTCGTGATTCCTTCGGCAAAGAGTCCGCTTGTGGCTTTAACGGGAACCTGGTTCGTGCTCCCCATTCAGAGTCGTATTCGAAGATCAATCCAGCTACTTCCATCTTCCATAGAAGTCTCTTGCAGAAATTTATTTCTTCCTCGGTATAAAGCGGGATGCGTCCTCTATAGGCTTTCGCACCAGGTTCGAGAATGATAGCGTGCTCTATCAGATCCGTCTTGCAGATGCGCAAGAGATCGGTCTCAAAAATATCTCTCCAGGTCAATAGTAACCACTTTGCCCTCTCTCTTTCTCCACACTGGTAAGGCTTGTTCCCAATTGCAAAGCAGTTGAAGCGAAACATTGCTCCACAGCTTTGGAAGAAACTTGATCTTCGGAAACAAGATCTCGCAGTTCTGGTCGTCGAGTTGTCGGAAAGAACTGAACTTTATTCCTCGTCAATGCTGTGGTACTTAAGATCTTCAAACTTCGCAATTCTCTCTCCTCTATCGCAGTCTTTACCCAACTTTCTTTCCTAACAACATCCTGGCCGAACACCTTCCCACTTTGTTCTCCCTTCCGGTACCTATCTGGTTCGTCTTTGCCTCCTTCCTCTTTCTCGCTCGCTCCTTCCTCTCTCTCTAGCTTCTTGTTCTTTTTTCCTTGCTGTTTCTTGACTTCTCCCACCAGTAAATCTCTCCATTCCCTCTCCTCACTCTGAAACATCCAATCTCCAGCTACCCCATCCCACACTAATATTCCCGGGTCATCCATGCGTCGCTCCGTTCCCTGACATCAAAGCGACGTGACTAATTTTCTGAAATCCCACCCCTATGATTTCCTTCCTTCCAGTAATCTAATTTATTAAGTAGAGTTTCAATGGCTTCTTCCGCTTCCTTGTCCTCGACATCGATTTCTACCGGCGGTTCCAATCTTTCTATCTTGACCCCAGTTTGCCCAATTGCTATCCCTGGAACTATCCTCCCTACACCATCCCCACCCTCAATGAACAGCACTTGGGTATCATGATACTCAACCACACGAACTCGCCTAAGCCATCTTTGGGAATGTAGTAACTGATAGGTTTGGGATACAGTGACCTCATAGGCTTTAATTCTGGCTAGAATACCTGCAACGACAACGTCAATCCAAACATAATTCCTTAAGATTACTAGACGATCATCAGCAAGCCTCATTCCCAATCCTGAAACAGGAAATCTTTGGAGTTTCAACTTCGCCACTAGCTGTGAGGAAATTAGGTCGAGCATAGCACCGGCGTCCACAAGAACCTCCGGAACCAGGTAGTTTCTGACCCATGCTTCAATATATAGACACTCTATGTTGTTATCAGACCCTGGAGCAGCTTCACTGACCACCCTATTTCCTAGAGTTTGCTTCGATGAGTGTAATGCCACTTGCGGTACCATGGCACAATTTTCCCGCTGCTTCCTTTTCCGAACACGGGGAACAGAGGACCGAAGAAGTTCAGCTGGGTCTTGTCTTAACCTAGGTAAACAATCTAACAATTGAGGTAAAGTTATGTTTAAACTGGGAGAGTGTTCGCTTAATGCATCCTGAATTGTAAATGGTACCTGTCCCTTCATCCAGTTAATCGGAATTACTTCTGCCTTTTCTTTTCGTTTGTTAGTCCTAGAAGATAACCGATAAGGAGTATCAAGTCCCTCGCTATCACTTTCGATAGCATCCTGCCCATCAGCGATATCCATAATATATTCCGGTTCAGACTGCGGTGAACAGTCAGCAACTTCAATCTCAACAAGAGGTTCAAGCTCGTCTCCTCGTCTGTACGCAAGAGGATTATTAGTCTGCCGGTGGGATCTTCTCAACAATGGAGTGCCATCATAGTCAGTCCTTCGGCGTGGAGCTTTTGCAGCCTGCTGACCGGTCATGCCATCCATTTCAGCTCCCTCAATTCTTGCTCGCTTCTCTGCCAGAGCGTTCTGAAATATAGTACGGACTGCAGGAATTTGTGATGCGATCTTGCAAGCCTGCCCCAAGTCCCTTTCACTGACTTTACAAGAGCGCACACAGGTCACGAGAGGAGTTGTTGCCACTCCGGCAAGAGGTTTGTCCGAAGTAGGACGCTGTAAAATAGCTCGCGGGGTTACCGCAATAGTGTTGGAGCCAGAAAGCAGTGGTTCCAACCTTTGTTCCACCGAAGAATAGTCAGCAGTAAATTGCTCTCGCTCCCGGCAAAGTCTTTCCCGTATCTGCTGCTGTTCGTAAGAACTAATAGCTGGATTAGTACACATGTCAGCATAATGGCCCCTAGTCCCACAGTTAAAGCAAGTAACACGAGGGGTAATCCGGCGTGAAGGTTGTGATGCTGAAGGAGAATGATACAGGTATCTAGGACCTCGACGCATGGTAGATTCATATGAGGACATAAATGCATTAAACTGCTCTTGCGTCATAATCGGAGAAGCGACACTATTTTCCGGAGCTGGACAAGAAAGATCAGTAACAGCAACCACATTTACCTGAGGTACAGGAGGAGTAGAATAAAGAGAAGGTAGCAGATGCTCTGGTTCTCGCCCCTTCTGGTTCGGGCGAAATGGGTCCGGTTTCCCTATTTCTTGAAATGAAAATTTCACCAGGGTAAGTGCCTTTGCAAAACTGAAATTTGGGGTATCCTTCAAATCGGATGTCACCCTTTGCCTCCTTTCTTTGTCCCTCATTCCTTTAATAAAAGCGATAGCGAAGAGGGAGTCCATGTCCTTCGGGATCTTTCTGGAGAGCTTTTCTACTCTATGAACATACTCACGGATGTGTTCCTTCTCTCCCTGGATTAGCGATAACATTTCGTTCTGCATAGCAAATAGAGGCAAATCTTGAGCAGCTTTAACTCCATAGCGGTTACGGAACTCTGCAGCTATCCGACTAAAGTCTTTCTTGTCAGTATCCGGCACAACTTAATACCACCAATGCCATGCGTCTCTGTCTCTCTCAAGATTTTGTCGGAAGAGACCAGTTTTCGATTTGTTGGATGCTTCAAGAATTCCCGGAGTAATAGTGAAGTCCCAAGAAAGGGCTGCCATTTCAACATTGTCAAGCTATTCTTCCACATCCTCGCAGACCACTGGGCTTCCCCCGCTAAAAGAATTATTCCTAATTAGTGCAGCCATCGAAGCAGAAAGAGGAGAAAGGATTTTTGGCAACAAGGGCTCCTTGTTCAAGTTCCCACCAAGAGGACAAGAACCTGGAATCTGTTGTGGTAAGGTTAAAGGAGAAAGATGGCGGTAGCGGTCAAGTAGCTGTAAATGCCTGTCAATAGCTTTGCTACAGCAGGAAAGGGTAGTGTCTTCCAGGTTGCCGGTTTGTTGATAGCAAACAATACACGATAGAGTCAATGATAGATGTGAATGAAAAGAAAGTCAAAGAAAGAATCAAAGGGATCACGCTCGGTCTCTTCAGAAATAGCACCTAGGAATCCGTTTCAGAGCACCACTGAAAAACCCCTTTTGGTCCTAGGGTCGACCTCCGGAGTGTAGACAAAACAGCAAGAACACAACCTGTTCCGAATCGGGCCCAGCAGGAAGGAAGTGGGACGATAGAGAAAAAGAACCACAAAAGCTCGTTGAGCAATGTCATATCAGAAAAGAGAACTTCTTCCAGAAGTTCCGTCAAATTAAAAGATAATAGACACTCAATTGTCCGCTCTCAAGTGAGGAGAGGCTCTCCTTTCTCGTTCTCAAGAAAACACTGTTGATGTAACCACGATGGTCCGCTCTCCTGTTGAATACAGGAAGGCCTAAGGCCTTTTTAAAGTTCCCGCTCCTACCTTTGCCTGGGCAACACAAATGGCGCATCAACCCGCCTCCAGCTACCCCTATCTACGGTTTCTATCTATATAAAATCTAAGTAAAAGCAAAGAAACCTAGTAACTAACGTGCCCCATTGCCAGCCCCACAGTACTAAAGAGAATTAAATGTTGATTATATATTGCTTCGTATGTGTTATTAAATAAGGGACTCAGATTTGAGGACAACCTATTATAAGAAGGGAACTAATATTACCCTAGTGGGAATAGCTTATCTAATATTTAAGAGTGAGGTATATGGCTTCATACGATAACCATATATCTAAACCGAGGCTACCGAAGTATTGAGCCCCCTCGAGGCATCTGAAAGACAACTCTGACTACTAGATGAGAGCGTGTTTCAAGATAGGTCAACACTGCTTGGAACGATGTTTAGATAATACTACTCCTCTCATTCTCTAGTTGTATATGCATATTGCTGCATAATGCTTTGATAGCTCGATATCGGAACTGATCACTCCATATTCCATATTACTATTGGTATATAGGCATTTGGACCGCATATTCATATATAGTCTATCATGACGAAGAGATCAAAGACTGTCTACTGGTGGAGTGGGGACACCCTCAAAGGAAATAGTGGTTCAGGAGATTTTCTGAGTTGAGCTGGGCAAGGTTTCAGGGTCAAACTGTGTTCGCACTTTGTTCTGACAAACTGAATGGTTAAGGAGATACTTCTTAACTAAAGAAGTTGAAGTAGCATGAATATTAGTATAAATAGTATGCCACTCCCTAGGTGGTTGAAGAATCATCAAGCCATGGAGAAGAGACCTTAACAATATAACAAGTTAGCGAGTTATATTTTATTCTTTGATATTTGATTACACTTTATTACTTTACCTTTACTAAACGATTACCTACAAGTCTTCCTGACTAATAATCCGTTGTCTTGAATATCCTTACTCTAGGAGGCTCGGAATTTACTGTGTTAGCTACCCCGTAACAGATACAAGTTACGCCTGAGGAATTCCACTATGCTACTAAGGCATTGGGTTGCGTACGGAGAATTTGGCTGTGTCTGGTGTGTCTGGATGGCATGGACCCCTCACCACCAGCACCCGGTAAAAGACAGCCCACCCACATAGCGAGTTCACTTCCTACGCACCTAGAGCGTCGGCAGCACAGGAAGTAGGTGGGAGCCCTGGTATAAGTTCCTTTTGTTGCTGATGAATCTTCCAAACTGCTATTTCATCTGAGGGTGTCCCCACTCCACCCGTAGACAGTCTTCACTCTCTTCACCATAATAGACTATATATGAATATCCGGTCCAAATGCCTACATAACAATAGTAATATGGAATATGGAGTCATTAGTTTCGATATCCAGCTATCAACCCAATATACCGCTAATGCATATAAAACTAGAAAATAACAGTGGTCATGTTCTCTAAATATCGTTCCAATTAGTTAAACAATCTTGAAACATCCTCCCATATAGTGTTCCAAGTTGTCTTTCACATGCCTCTGAACCACATATAATCCCAGGAGCTTGGGTTCAGATACACCGTCCTCATATGAAGCCCTATACCTTGCTCTTAATATTAGGCAAGCGATTCCTACCTGGGTAAAAGTTGTTAGGAAAAGCATGGAAGGATGGTGCCAGATGTGAGAAACCTCAGCCTTGAGGGGCAAAGTCTCTGACTATCTGAGTGAGAGTCGCATCCTATTTCCCAAGCAAAGCAACTGAAGCGGCATTCAAACTTTGCCTAACTATTCCGCAGGCCTACATGACAAGAACACTATCAGGTCGCAGGACGAATATCCAGAAAAACATGTTGAAAAGGCAAGAATTAAAGTCAGGAAAGAGCCCATGGCGTGTTCTGAAGTTATAGACCTGACGCTATTAGCAGATAAGAATAAGGAAAGCTAAGTTACTGTAAACAAAAAATGTGACAGATCACAAGGAGGTTATATGGTTGATTTTCCAAAAGTGAGGAAAATAGGGGAATTCAATCTCTTTTATTTATAACTAAACTAGCTAATGGAGCGACTACCTATCCGGGCTTGAATAACGATACAGCAGTACGTTTCAAGGGGTACGCCAGCCCCAACCCCGCTTAGCCCGCAGTACATCTGGAAAGTACCACCCGCTCGATTCGTAAACCGAAGTCCGAGTATCCGGCCAGCACACGGGAATCACAAAAATAAACCACCCAACAAGGGTACGACAAAGTAAATCCACCTCCCATAGCCAGCCATCAAACACTACCGCAAGCGAGGTCATAGCTACAACGAAGCCCACATTCCGGCAAACCGGTCACGCATCCCTCCAACCAAACACAAATCCAAACAAATCACAACACATGGATCGCCATTTATCTCGCAGCCCAACATACTATCAGCGTCTCCACACCGTATCCATCCCAACCAACACTGGTTGGCCACCGTCCCTCAACCATTCATCGAAGCTGGACACAATGCGCTCCAAACACTCCACACCAGTGCGTAGCCTCAAGTGATCACCAACTACGGCAGGGGAATCCAGGCCACATACACATCCGTCGGACTGGCTCAACCACTACTGTAAGGCAGCCGTATTCCGATCAATCACAGGCAAATCATCCCAGTCGTCATGAACTTCCTTTCCCCTATTTTCTTGACCATCTGTTGCAACCAATCAGAACACATGGTTTCGACACCCTCAACACCACGCGTTACTATCGTAAGCACATTTAGTTGACCATAGCGTTGTTTGCCTTCGGGCTCTGGTGGGAATTTTTTGCATTCCGGCGGTCGGCGCTTTTTGGCCTTTGGGCAGTATTCTTTTGGTGGCTCGCCGGGCTTTTATTACTGGTGAATTTATAATTTCAGTCGGTTGTTTGCCTCCCCTCTGGGTGGTGATTATTTTTTCTTCCCCTCCTCCTTTGGTGGCTCGCCTAGCCTTTTGCTACAGGTGAAATTTCACCATGGGTGATTCTGCCCCCACTGTCCCTCTTCGTTCCCCCTCCCCTGTGAAGCGGGCTACTACTGCTGGTGAACGTGATCTTGTGCCCGTTCATAGTTTTTCTTACGCTGCGCCGGGTGGAGACTACCGTGGTCTTCATATTGTTCACGTTCTGGGATGTACCAACGACCATCCTGACTTTGACCGTGAGGTTCGGCATTTTTGTTTGCTCCTCGACCTGCGCACATTCGACGCTGTCAAGAAGGTTTGTTTCGGGATATTGGCTGCTCGCTGCTGTGACTTCCTTGCTGTTGCTTCTGCTGGTTGCCACGTCGACCGCACCACTTCTTTGGGTTTCTACGCCCGATTCCACACCCCCGAGGGCTCCTCCCAGTCCTTCGCCCCGTCTAGCTCCAAATTGGTGAGCTCGGATTTTCATTCAACTATAGCGTCTGGTCCCATGGTCCCCTCCGCATCCTGGCCGTTCATTGACGAGGACCGATCCGATGACACCCTGTACATCCCTTCCGTTATCGAGGTTGATGATAGCCAACGGCGTCTTCCCTCCCCTGTTGAGCGACTTTCCTCTTGTGAGCCGAAGCTATATGCCAACTTCCGATTGGACCGATCATCGGACGAAGACTATGCACCTCATGCAGGTGGCCTACGCCCTGAGGATCGGATCACTCAGATGTTGTCCCCTCCCCCATTTGTCCCCCCCCGGTTGCGCCCTGGTACCGGTTCTGGTTTCGCCCCTGACTCCACCATTCCCTCCGGCCGCCGAGCTTATGTTCCTGTGTCCAAAAGACACCATGAGTTTATCGCTCACACCAAGGAACGACGGGGCAACACCCCCCCCAAGGAGAAGCGAGCCCCCACCACCCTTTTGACCACCAGCCATGTGGTTCCATCATTGGCGGTTATTGTTCGCGATACCCCTATGGATTTGGGCGGAGGGTCTAACACTGATGGCACAGGTATTGGTGATTCTAGGTACATCACCGATGCTCAGCCACGTTCCGCTGCCCCCAGCCTTTCCCCTTGTACCGACCCGACCTTTTCGTCGCTTCCCGCGCTCCCTCTTACCATGAGCTAGCGGTCACCTTCACAGGTTGACGTTGCTTTGTTGAGCAGCTTGGAGGATATCCGTTGCGGCAATGTAGTTCCCCTGTCATCTTCGACATCCTCCTTCCACGGATCGGTCACGTCGTCCTCGGATTCGGATGATGCCTCCATGGTTGATGGGTACCGGACTTACGCGCTGGTTGGGGGAAAAGAGGCATTTGACTCTTTCGAGGAAGTCGCTGCCGATATACAGCGTCTGGGGAAACAGCAGAACTGCTTGGATGAGATTGTCTCTCTGAAGGGGGAGATCAAGTTGTTGAAGAATGTTATTGCCAGGTTGGAAGGGGACACGGTTGCCCATGAGGCTGAACTGGCGATTGGCAGGGGTGAACCGGGCTGGAGCTCATGGGGGGCTATTCAGGGATCGGTTCGTGCTGAGCATGAATGGTAATGTGACCCCTTCCCCCCCTCCTACTGATGCTGGTGTTGCATCTTCCTCCGATGGCAAGAAGGTGGCCTTTGATGTGACTCCCGATACCAGCTTTGTCGAAGTCCATAAGAGCGGTACTCGTGGTCGTAAGGCCAATAGAAGGAGAAGAGATTGTGTTGCTGGCCCGTTTGCCCTGTCGGCCCCTACCCCTGTTCCTGTTGCTGTCCCGGTGTTGTCCCCCCCAACCAGGGCGGCCATGTATACCCGAGTCACCGCTGCCCCTCCTCCTCCTCCTGTGCCATACACGACTAGGCCAGGTCGTCAGGTTCGATCGAGGCTGGTGACATCTTCGCCCACTACCGTTGTTAACCCGGGTCCTTCCCGCCCCAGGATTCCTACGTCCTCCCCCTTCCCCAATTCCCGGGAGCGCCACATCACTATGAGCTTCGATGCCGGCAAAAGGACACAGCTTCCTATTATACCGGAGGCTATCCGTATCTGCATGAACCAGACCTTGCAGCAATCTTGTGAAGGTTTCTGACAAGACCCCGTATGTTCGGCAAGCCCGCTCCAAGCTTGAGATTTGGTGCATTTACTTGATGTTGGCGGAACATACTGCCACGCAGGTCTGGGATAGACTGGAACGATGCCGATCGACTCGTATCCAAGAGCTTGGCCGATCTGGTCTGACTAACTTTGCCTTCTACAAGGATCCCCCCCGGTGAAAGTTAAGATTTTGGTATCCGGCGTCCCTCTGGCTCCCACCGGTAGGGGCTCTCTGTGGAAACCTGAGGATTGGACCGGGGATACGGCCTTTGATGGCCTCCTGACCGACATCGAGGGCTCGAACCCGGGTATTGTTACTGCCGGACGACCGAATATGCTTGGCTCTGTTTACGCTATGAAACAGGCTAGCGCCACCTCCTGCGGTATTCGGTTCACTCTCGAGCGCCACGATGCCAGTGATTGGGTTCTTTCTTCATGGCGTGTCTTTTTGTTTGGCAAGTCCAGGAATGCTGGGTTCTTTGAGGAACACCGATCAGCCCCAGTTTGCAACAAGTGCCTTCAGGTTGGCCATGTTGAGATGTTGTTTGCGTTCCCTCCCCGCTGTGGTTTTTGTTTTGGGGATCATTTGTCAAAATCCCACAGGTGTGGGCGACTTAATTGTCCTGGTGAAAACAGTCAATCATGCAGCCACACTGTACGTAGGTGTATGCTGTGCGAGAGATCAGACCACTTCACCGGTTATAATAGGTGCTCGGTGCTTACTGCTTCCAGTTCTGCCCCTGTCCCCGCCAGCGCTGCATCCCCTATCGTCGCTGATGATACGTCTATTACCGGTGTGTCCGACCGATCCAGGAATCGTCAATGTCGTCGTCATCGTGGCATTAATGTTACTATTGCTTCAGAGGTGATGGTGGAAAAAGAGGTTTCTGCTAAAGGGCTTGCTGATGACAAGGTTGTTGGCATAACATACGCTGACAGAAGTGCTGACCATCGAAGGGGCATGACTGACAGCACTCTGCCTAAGGCTAAGGTTATTTGGCCTAAGGTTGACAGGAAAGGTAAGGGTAAGGCTATTGATGCTTACGAGCAGGCTGGCCTCTCCCGTATTACCGAAATTGTGGACCCGGCCCCCTCCGGCAGAGTTGACAAGGCCTCCGAGTCATTTAGCTCGACTGGCTCGTCAGCCACCCCCCCTCCCGTTACCACTGTCGATGACGATGAGTCGATGGGCTTTTGTTTGGCCTTGTTTGCGCTCCCAAAAAGCATTCTTAAGAGGCGCGCCTCTGATTCCGATATTACCTCGCCAGCCATTCAGGACTAATGTTTATTACCACATTATTGATCATTGTTGGACGGAGCCGGGCTAACCGTTCGTTGGTGATGGATGTTTTTTCTTTTGTTGATTTGTTGTTTATTGTTGATCCTCCCCGTAAGGCCGACGGGGGTAGTGTTGTACATGAGCATGTGGATTTTGCTTTGTTTTCTTTTGTTCAGGCGTCTGGTATTGAGGTGTTTGTGAGGTCATCATTGTCTGGTTTGTTCCTGGTGGACTTACACGACCTGGTGACCTGTGTGATTATGTATGATATGGGTGGGGTGAGGAGAAGGATCGGCGGTGTTTATGTTCCTCCAAAGATGGATAGGCTGGAGTGGTCGGCTTGCGAAGCGACATGGGATGATTGTGACTTCCTCATGGGTGACTTGAATGCCAAACCCGAAGAGTGGAACCCGAACCCGAGGCCTGGCAGGATGTGTATTTCTGATTGTCATGGCTTGTGGTTGTTCCAGTTTTGCGATCGGAATGGCTTGCGAGTGCACCCTCCAGTGGGGTGTACGTTTCGGAATATTAGCGTTATCGATTTGTTTATCGGGAAATCAGCAACGAGGGTTTCATATGATGGGAAGGCTGGCCTTGAACATGTCGCCGTTATCGCAAGGCTTGAAGTGGATGAGCCAATTGATATGGTTAGGCGACGACCATCCTAGAGGAACATTCCGGCGTCTAGTTGTGATGAAATACTGGAACACGTTGATTCTGGAGGTGATGAGGAGATGTGGTCGAGGCTAAGCAGTGGTGTGGACGCACTTCCAAGGTCTAGAAGAAGTGTTGGCAGGTGTCTCTTTTGGAACCCCGACTTACAACGCATTCGGTCCGATTTGAACCACATGAGAAGGATTAGACGACGGCTGCCGGCGGTTTCGGATGACTATAACGTTATTCGACAAGTGTACAGGGCCATGCTGTTGAAATCGCGACAGGAATTCATTAAGGACATGATTGAAAAGACCGGAAATTCTGTGATCTTCAGACTGGCCAGACAACGGGAATCGAGGCGGACGCTTCCTTCTATGCGTGATTCGGATGGTCACCTTGTTTGTCGCCACGCAGATATTAGCGACCTTATCGCCACCCAGTTGCGACCTGGTGATGAACAACCATAGCATCTATCGACTGTTGAGATGGACCCTGCCTGTGAGTTCGATTCTGCTATTACGCGGAGCCCGAATAATACCGGTCCTGTTCTTGATGACATCGGGTATCCCTTCATAAGATATTGGTGGAAGGAGAAGCCTGATTGTCTGGAACCACTTGTCGACTACGGATTGACGAACGACATCCCTGACTGGCACTCTGCTGAGGTTGTACTTATACCAAAAGCGGACAAGCCTCGTTATGACATTGTGAAGGGCTGGCGTATGATTCACCTGCTGCCGACTATTGCTAAGGTGGTGGAGAGGATCGTCCTGCTGAGGATTGCCTAGCATGTGGTACAGGGCCAAACTCAATTTGGGTCCAGGCGCAAGCGGGGTGTTCATGACACTATGTCTGTTGTGTTTGAGTTTTTGCGACACAACAAAGGTTTTAAATGTGCCATGCTTTCCATGGATGTTGAAGGAGGTTTTGACAATATTGACATTGACCTGCTGTGTGACTTTCTGGCCAACAGGGAATGCCCTCCCAACCGGATACTTTGGGTTAGGAGATGGGCTGGGAACCGCGTGGTCAAATTCAGGTTCAATGGTCAGGTGTCGAAGCCATATTTCGTTAACCGTGACGTCCCTCAGGGATCCCCGTTATCCCCTTTTTTATTTGGCGCATACGTCGCGGACATCTTTGAGCCTCCCCTCCGGTACTCCCCTTCAGTTCGCACTGTGGTTAGCAGTTATGTGGACGATGGGGTCATCCTTGTTGCTTCCGATAGCAGGGATCTCACGAGGTACACGATGGCGGAGGTGTTTAAGGACTGTACCAGGGTGGCAAGGGGTAGGAAAATGGGGTTTAGCACGAGCAAGACCAAGTGGATTGGTTTTGGAGGAACTACGTGGGATGATTTGGATATTGATGGAGAATTACTAACGCCTGTGGAGGATCTTAGGGTTCTTGGTTATAGGTTTAATGTTTTTCTTAATATGTCTTCTCATGTATCTTATTGGTTGGAGAGAGGTTTGGGAATTAGGAGGAGGATATCCCCGTGTAACAATCCTATTGTTATGTAGTTGTGCAACAGGCAACGATAGTGATTTCCTATAGTGAGCAAGTATTTTCCTTTATAATAAGGCGTAGGGGAATACTATCTCTTCAGATAGTACGGAACTGGCTTGCTTGTCTTGAGTCGTTTTACTAGAGGTACTATCTCTTCAGATAGTAAGGTGGTTGGATTGTCGTGCTTGATAGAACTATCACAATAGTCCTATGTTCGGGCAACCTGTCGAGACTATCACAATAGTCTCCAGGTTCTTAGAGCGTAGGTTCTCGTAGAGGTGGAGTGTAGGTAAAGAGAG
>Ga0307509_10003629_pt1 | contig 23151 bp, 25 predicted proteins | sample 10_EM_MG_FD_202245 | JGI IMG/M metagenome (GOLD analysis project Ga0307509, IMG submission 202245) | Populus trichocarpa ectomycorrhiza microbial communities from riparian zone in the Pacific Northwest, United States - 10_EM | ecosystem: Host-associated > Plants > Roots > Unclassified | place... | reverse complement strand
GGAGTACTACTATCCCCGTTGAGTCACAGTGGTAATGCGGGGACACGGCGATACAGCATTGAATGACCTTAGAAAACTACGTTACGGCTTTTCATGTTTTGTAATTTGGGCAGCGTGCCCCCATGTCAAATATCATTTATCTATCTCTTACCCATTTCAGCTGATGATGCATCAAGGACAAGATTCTCACGGACACGGAGCTAGTGTTGGCATCGGCAATGCCTAGCTATGAAATTGACCCTGCATCACCGAAAATCGGCTTATGAGTACTACTATAGGTTTACGGACCTACGGTCACTCTATTGGAGTCACGTAGCAGGGTGCCGGGAATACTAGAGCTGCTCGTGAAACGGCTAGTCCTTTTTCCGGAGATCTCGGCGACTCTTTGACATATCTGGCACAAACCGTCGGGTTGGGAAGTCCTAGAATGTACTGATCAACTGCAACAATACTGCAAAAAGGGTTACATCCAGATCTATCATGAGCTGCAGTGTTCTGTATATAACTTCTTGAGAGAGAAGATGTGAACAGTAATTTAAAGTTTTCCCAGTCCAACATGTGTCAATTTTTCGACATCCTGCTTTCTTGCTTCAGGACATCGGGGAGAGTTCGAGCCAACGAACACCTAAACTCGCCCGCTCACCCTGCACCAATTGGGACGTTCAACAACACCGAAAACGTCGTTATCAACGGCGGAACATTTGTCAACATGACCATCATCTGTGGTAAGTATACTTACCCCTTGCTTACCCCTTCTCCGAGTCTCGACCGCTAATCCTAATAATTCCCAACAGAATCTGTCACGCATTAGCACAGCTTGGTTAGCGACCGTATATTATTTGTAAGTGTCCCAGACCTACCGCATTCATTAGAATAATATCGAAAGCAGAACTCCGGATCCACATTGACACTCACGAATCAGGCACCGCGGGGCCCCTCCCTCCACGATACGCACTCATTTGTCTCTTTGATTATCATATATAACCTGTGTAGAGTGTACAATAGAATGCCTGGAGTCGGTCATCTAACTTGTTAGGCTGCGGGATGTCTAATTCTAGGGTCAATTCACATTGAGGCGGAAGGTCGTCTTTCATCTCACGCTGTGCGAGAACGACGTCCTTCGTCCATAAGGCACCATCAAGCAAAACGGTATATAGATCGCAATGTGCCTTCAAGGTGATCGATTTAGCAAATTCGTCCAAGATACCACGAATACAATGTCGAACTCCGCGACAGCTGCACACCGCCTTTAGTGGAAAGGGATTTCCCCATCGATGCACATGGAAGTGGTGCTGATTCCACAGCCGCGATGACAGACTCTGACTCTCGCTTCTGTGGAAGCGGTCGCTGAACAGCGAGTGTCGACGAAAGACGTCGTGGGGAGTGCACCATGGTAAATAAATCTGGGCCACATGGTCCGTACGTGTAATTTAAAGACCTTTCTGCTTTGCGTTGGCCACATTCCAATAAACATAAAGCGGCAAACCCACTAACTTTCGTTTTCCGCATGCTACAAGTGAATATAGAAAACTGAAATTTCAAAGTACTTACATCGCATTCGAAATTGGTGATGACCCCGGGCTATTCCGTCTTCTTACGTAGTTTAAGTGCAGTATTTTACCTGAAAAACCTGATTCACGTATCCACAACGTCCGCGTTCGGTTTCCAATTCTTGTTGTCAGAAAAAAAATTATCATGCGAAACCGCAGAATCGCATGGAAGAACGTCTGCGATGACCTCACTGGCACCAGGACCCGTAAAAATACTGGCCAGTCTCTCCATATAGAAATTTTTGAACTTGAGGCCTTGAGGAGTGAATTTGGGCAATTTTGGGAAAGGCCGGCAGATTTGCCGTATAGAAATCACGAATGTTAAATATAAACTCGGTTATGGATTGAACGGCCGCCACAGAAAACCCTTAAGCGTAACCAGGGTAGCTGGGTTCCATACCGCTTTGCAGAATCGAGGTTGCCATGATGAATTTGGTATAGGTTACATTCTCTTCGACTGTTTGTCCTTCGAACGATGGCGTCAAGACTCCAGAGTGAGTGAACCGAATTCTGGCATACTTGCGACGCGTCTTCCGACTCGTCCCGAAGGTGAGAGATGGGTCAAAGATCGTTATTTTTGATATCCGTTGGGTGCTAACTTTCTATCACAAATTTGGAGAATGAGGCAAAAATGGACTCACAAACGCAGACCATGATAACCGTAGAGTGAATTTATCGAATCCACGCCAAGCTTTGACATCGAGGTCAAGCACAAGCCACGTTTCGTGTGGACAGACTTGTCCGTTCGCGAAATTCCATTGAGGAAGTTCTTGACATATGCCTTCAGAATGGACAAACCCAAGAGGTGGTGAAGTTCCGTTCACTTGCAGATCATGTACTTACATCTGGACTTAGAACTGGCCTAGATTTCGAATGAAGTCTATGAAGACACCAGTAGACCATCCCTCTGTGAACGTGAATTCCACTGACGCAGAATCAGTGGCGTCTAGGTTTCCAATTTCTGTGCTCCCGAAGACACTACCCGCCAAAAAAAAAAGGAAGAGACCAGTCATTGTGAGCGTGGGAATCCCCGGGCCGCATTCCAGTTGAGCCGGAAGAATTCAACGCAATACGGTGGCATTCTGTAACCCCTACCCAAGTGATTACTGGGGTTAGGAATTAAGATTGGGGAGTGGTTGGTATATACTTCTTGAATATTTTTTACTGTACGTGCGGGGATGCGACATGTCTTACAGAAGACACTGACACAACACTTCCGCCCATCTTCAATAGACACTCAACAAGCAATGGCACAAACTCCTTTCCCTGCTCCTTATAAGGTCGGCACCAATTGGAATGACCTGACTTTAACCTGACCCTCATTTTAAATTAGGTTCAAGTCGAAGACATTCCTTTGACACCAAAGGGAACCCATATCGACCTCAGTGTATACATGGCTCGTATAGGGAACGATCCACTCTTCCAAGCGTTCAACGCCATGGCAAAGGCAACCCAACAACTCAGATGACTTTGACCAATCCCACAGTATATCTGGTATGTCTCAGTCGTATCTTCTCACTAACTTGAATAAACTTGTTAATTTATTTTCAGCTTCGACCCACAGCTGATGACCCGACCACCGTTATGAAGCCTCTTGGCGACTTTGCCATCCTTCATGTTCTTCTGGTATGGACCTTTTGGTCCAAGGCTCGTTCGGATATAACTTTGATCTCATTGGTCCCAAAACGAACGCCATCTTTGCCCCGGAAGGACTTGGTCCAATATTTTGAATACGGCCACTGGCACGAACTTGTAGCACTCCCAGAGGTCCTTCACCAGTGCAGGGATTTACCCTCCACCAGTGATTTTCTTCTCGTGGCAAACAAATCCTGGAACCCGCTTACGCTTTTCTGATGGATTGAATGGTCCTGTTATTGGGGAGGTTGTGGTACCAAATATATGCACCTGTAGGTGAAAATCCGCATTATAAATGTTTCTCCAATCTCGATGAGGCTGTTCTCAACTCCTTCCCAACTTTGTAACCCATTTTCCCCCCTTTTTTCTGCATCGTGTTTGCCAGACTGGTATATACATCGTTGTACAAGCACTTGATGAATTTTACACTGCTTCTGTTGTCTGAAAACAGAACCGGCATTTGATGTCGGAACCGGCTGTCTCAAAAACCGGCCATGTAATAGTTACATCCCAGTTACATCGCTAACGGCGCCATGGCGCCAATCCCCGGCTTTTCTGTAAGTAAATTATTGTCATTTTATTCAATGAAAGTGGCATTTTATTGTAGATGGACCAAGCAAAGTTAAATAAAGGCAGTAAGGCCGCCAAGCGTCAATATGATCATCTACATACCTGCCACGAAGAAGGGCCAGCCACGCTGTGGCCTGCGCGTGTGGTAGAGACGGCAAACACTATCGCCGGCGAAAACAAGATGCGAGACTTCAGAGACGCAGAGCAGGTACGCATTTCGACTCGTGTATTTCTCGATGGCTGTTAACCACCGCCAATCTCTTTCGTCTTCTTCCCTCACTCCTCCCATGAACGATAATATGCTCGTCGACGGTCGACAACACACCGCCCAACCCCAGACCCTCATTCAGGACAATATTTCCAAGATTAACAAACGAGAGGATCCTCCCGTTGTTGACCAAAAGCAGTGGTTTTCCAGGTACAGGAACCCGTCGACCACCACAGGAACGATATTTCGAATGCTATTGTTCAGTCTGCGGTCTGCCATCTGCATTTTCTTCTATCCAAGTATGGTTCCATGAGTTGCGTGGACCCCATATAAAGAGCTCCCCCGTTAAGATTGTCGCAGTCCATCCCAATGGAAAGTGAAACTCAGAGCCCTTCCACCGCCATGAACGACCATTCTCATTCTCACAGTGACCATGCTTGCGGTTTCGTGCCACCTTACATCTTTGAAGCTCTTCTCCAATCTCGCGGAGCTTCGGATGAACAACGCTCGGACGCACAGGAGACTTTGAACGTCTCGCAAAGTCTCCGCCAGCAACGCTTGGACGTAGAGACTTTGGACGTCTCGCAGGCTCTACCACCCGGTACCCCGAACATCCAAGTGTATGATTGGGGGACTACCAAGGAACAACTCGCTCGTGAACAAGACTCTCCAAAGTCAAAAGATCGCGTTGTTAATTCCTGCTTCAATGGCTTAAGTATGGTCGCAACTTCCATAGAGGGAATTGCTGACGAATTTTTTCCTACTGTAGGCACCGTATACGAATTTTTCTCGAAAGTCTTTGGCCACACCTCTATGCCCCTCAAGGGTTACGTGCACTACACTAGTTTCGATCGATCTATCAACAACTACATGAATGCGATATTCTTCAATAAGGCTGTCTATTTCGGCGATGGGGACGAGGATACCCTCAATTACTTTGCCAACGGCCTGGATGTCATCGCCCACGAAGTCGTCCACGGGATCACCGAGTCCTTTATGCTGAAGAACGCAACCAGCGGGCCACCCTATATCACTCATCAAAATCAGACCGGCGCGTTGAACGAATCCTTGTCCGATGTGTTCGCGAGCATGATCGAGCAATATCGAAGACAACAGACCGTCGAACAAGCGGATTGGTTGCTTGGTGAAGGCATCATTTCCGTCAATAGCAAGATGGCTGCTATTCGATCGATGAAAGCGCCAGGTGAAGCTTATCGCAATAGCCCTGTATTCGGCAGTGATCCCCAGCCTCGCCACATGAATAAATACAATTTCACGACCGGGGACAACGGCGGCGTACACATTAACTCTGGAATTCCAAACCACGCTTTCTACCTCGCGGCCACCCGCATTGGTGGATATTCGTGGGAGGGTGCTGGGAAAATCTGGTGGGCTGCTTACACCAAGTTTCCGGCAGGTTGCGACTTTGCGAAATTTGCAAGCTTGACGGTCGATGCGGCTACTGGTCATCAGCGTGACGTCGTTAGGAAGGTCTGGGAGGATGTCGGGGTCCTTCAACCCGTTCAGATACCGCCTGGAAATGACGGTCAGCAAGCTGAACATGCCTAGTGCCCCGAAGGCGCTTATTACCTTCCCGTCTTGCATCCACAATGGCAGCGCTTGTGTGCAATGTAAGACGTTGTAAGGTCCCCACTCCTCTGCAATGTTCGGTATTGACATTACGGAACCTCCTCATGTAGTACAGATTCCTTACTATGCAGCCTAGTTTCTTTTGTTTTATATGTACTACCACCACTGTGCTTCGATATGGCTTCGTCGCCTTCTCCTGTGTACACTTCTTGTTTTACTATGTGGTCAGAAAAAATAATTTATCTTGCGAAACCGCAGAATGTAACCTATACCGAATTCATGATGGCAACCTCGACTCTGCAAAGCGGTATGGAACCTGGCTACTGGTTATGCTTAAGGGTTTTCTGTGGCGGCAGTTCAACCCACAACCGAGTTTATATTCATTTGTGATTTCTATACGGCAAATCTGCCCCGGCCTTTCCCAAAATTGCCCAAATTCACTCCTCAAGGCCTCAGGTTCAAAATTTTCTATATGGAGAGACTGGCCAGTATTTTTAGGGGTCCCAGTGCCAGTGAGGTCATCGCAGACGTGCTGACCGTAGAGTGAACTTATCGAATCCACGCCAAGCTTGACATCGAGGTCAAGCACAAGTCACGTTTCGTATGGACAGACTTGTCCGTTCCCTAAATTCCATTGAGGATAAACCCATGAGGTGCTGAAGTTCCGTTCACTTGCAAGTTGCAGATCATGTACATCTGGACTTACTAGTAGAACTGGCCTAGATTTCGAATGAAGTGTATGAAGACACCAGTAGACTGACACTTACCATCCCTCCGTGAACGTGAATTCGACTGACGCAGAATCAGTGGCGTCTAGGTTTACAATTTCTGTGTTCCCGAAGACACTACCCGCAAAAAAAAGGAAGTAATGGTATCAGATACTTAATCGAATTGCGACCACTTTGATGTGCGGTGACGTCACAGTCACTGCTGACCGCAATTGCTCTTCCACCTCGACCGCAAACCAACCGCAAACCATCTCCGCTAACAACAATACTATCCTGAGGAATCTTTATAGTACTCTCTACTTCAAATCATGGGTCGATGGACGCAGTATGATGAGGTATGTCAGCTTCCCTTTCTCACCTGAAGCTCTTGAATAACTGGCAGGCAATAGGACGACTATCGGTTACCTGAAGGCATGAAACGCATCGGTTATGATGCTGATACAGGGCGTTACTCCTTTGCCGACGCCGACGGAAGTTACTGGCAAGGTGAACCAGGGGCGCAATTCGGAGAAATGACAAGAGGTATGAGGGTAGCCTTTCCGGGTTGATAGAGCTAATGACGGAAACTTGAAGTGAGCAATTTGCCGCAAGCGGTCTCTAGCAACAACGACGATAGGGCCGATCTGGAGGCTTTACCACAAAGGCGGAATGATGATTATGAATTCCAGGAGGTGAGTAGCCAGTACCGCCCTGAATCTGGCAAGACTCACGACACATGATACTTCCAGTCTTCTGAACCACGATATCGTCCAATGGCACATTTCGCTAGAGTCAACGCTGACTACCGTTCATTATTTCCCTTCTTCCTCATAGTTACTGTCGTCCTCTTGCTCGTCTGGCGACTGGTCGTCTCTCCTGGGCTTTCGACTTCAACGAAATTGTGTCCACAGGGAACATCTTCTCACTGGATTCGACCAGGCGAGACTTGTTGGGAACTATCGCGAGAGTATGGTTGGACATTAGAGGAATTCAAGGAAGCAAACCCTAAGGTTGTCTGCAATTCACTTATGCCCGGGACCTCAGTTTGTTTGCCCCCACGGCCAATGCCCAAGCGGCTGTGAACACTGTTCTTTCAAACGAGAAGTTTAGCGCCAAACAAGTCTGCCGGTGGAAACCTAATATTGAACCACAAAATTGTTTTATCAAGTATTTCACCATATTAACTATGCACACCATCCTACATTTCATTTGTATATGTGTAGTGTACAATACTGCTACTGATGGTTCACGAGGATACACGCTTCCGGAAATCCATGCCATGGACATTAGTTGAGTCCCACTAGATATTATTATTATAAGTCTGGTCTGAATGACCACGTGGCTGGCGTGCGTACCTATTTGGGAAATGTTACCAAAGATGGAAACCAGTATTATACCTATCATTCTCTGAAAGCTAGTCATCGACTTGGTAAACTTGATACCTATTTTACGGCTATCCACCTACTACCCGTATTACAAGATACCTACTAGACTCCGAACGTTCAATACTTAGTGGTGCTATGCCTATGAACCATGAGGTGCAGATATGATCGCTTGCTCCTACAATAATTATTATGGCGTCCCGCCGTTGTACTCAATTCATTGACTCTTTATGAGTGGGCTTGTAGTTATACTTATATTGACGTCTCAACATCAACTTGAATCAGTTCATTATTCACCATTCAGACCGCGGGTAGGGAATTCCGTGATCCGCGGCTTATGAACAACTTCTTCGTCCATGCCATCACCGCGGTGAGCAAGGAGCACAGACATAAGTACATACTGACGAGTGGTACGGAATTCAAATGATTGCTTCTTAATAGAAGCATAACAATTCTTCGCGAAGTTGTCGCAGTCTTGATGCAAGCTTAAGAATGTCATTCACGGGTTCTGACTTTGCCTCAGAATAGTAGGTCCTTCATGATCAAATTTCAAGTTCTAAATAAGCGCTCGAACTTTATCGGGATCGAATAAATCATATTTTTGAGTTACATTAAAAACTTAAATAAAATACGAATATTTAGTTGGATGTTGCTTTGGTTAATGCAGTAGAGGCAAATCCAACACGCCCGCTGCTTGTGTCGTATACGGAGTAGTAGCGCTCAAGGAAGCCAAGGCCATTGATGAAATCGAAGCCCTTACCAGAAGTTCTTCCAAGATCCCCAACGATGAGATAGACACTGCTGGAACTGCCGCCCAATAAGGAGTTGAGCGAACGAGGCCAGATTTGAGCGTTAGGAGTAAGCTCGTAGCTGTTCTGAACACACACATGGGATGAGAATCTATGTATATAAGATGAAGTAGAAGACATACTCCGCCAGTAACAAAAAACAAACTCTTCAAGTTGGCAAATTGAGCAGAGGTAATACGGAGAAGGCCAACCTTGGAGTCGAAAATAGCCCCAGTGGCTGAAACGTATTGATTGTATGCATCAGTGGCGATCAAAATTAGGGTGGTTCCAGTGTCAACGATTCCAGCAGTTGTCGGAAGGATTGTTGTACTCCCGTATTTGATGGATTGGTCGATGCCCCAGAAACTGGAAGCAGGTGCTGTAGTCGTCCTAGGAGTGTAAGTGACTGGGCCAACGATTTTACTCGAGTCAATGCCACCTTCGGGAGATTAACCTGAGAGAGAGAGATAACATGTTCTTGGGGGTACTTACCCCAGGTGAGTTCTCCGTTGGCCGCCGTCGCTGATGTAGATGGCTGATAGAAAACACTGACGAGGTTTTGCGTGATGACACCATTGGCGAACAGATTGTCCGTAACCGTTGGTATCTTGGATCCGGAAGCGGGAGACAAAGTACCCACAGTCAGGGAGACAGGTCCAATGCTGGAAATTGATTAGAACCGTCATGGTTTCGACCCTTCATAGGAGGAGAATTGGTTTACCCAAGAATACCATCTGCGCCATTGAGCCCAGAAGACTGTAGGAAAGTCAACGAGAGAAACACGAATTTTGGAGCCTAGGGGCTTACACTTGAAGCAACACCGATGGATTGTTTGGGAATAACCAAATTTGAGGTAAGGGCTACTCGATCCACATATTCCGTCCCTGATAGGGTTGTTCAGACAAGTTCAATGGCATCGATTACACGGTAGGACTTGCCTGAGAACTTTCCTGACCCATAGCTAACAGACTTACCGTGGACGTCAGAGGGGAGCACGTTTGAAAGTTATGAAAAGACATACAACACTGTTCGAAGTTTTGGTCGACGTTGAAGTCTCAACGTACTTCTTATCAGCTCCGATCCATGTGTTAGAGCTATGGATCTATTAGAACGTGTGTAGTATTGGTTTTGAAAACGACGTACCTTCCGGTATCAATGATCAGTTCGTCTGAAGGAGGAGCCATTAATGAATATCCTTGTGATATTGTCATAATTGAAGCACACAGTTTGTAGCAGGGCTGCCAATCCCGACGTTAGCAATATAAGCAAAGGCTTGATTGATGACTGGTTGATTGACGACGGCAGCATTGTGCAAGCCAGATCCGTCGCGCGCGCCATTTGACCAGAGGGCCTTCGCACGCTCCTGGTCGTGCTCCAGGAGATGGCGCACGCTGGTTGCATTGACGCGACGCGAAAGCTCCAAAGTTATTCCCCCTTGGTCAACCACGACCGGATTGGCCGCGACTGTGATAGCAAGGACAGTGACCAAAAATGTCGAAGAGAACATAGTTATCTGGCTAGAACTGCTGGCGGACAGGGTTACCAACAAGGTCAGGCTTAAACACAGATCCCATTTATAATATTTGGTAGAATGGCAGCCATATGGTCAACAAAGCCCACCAAAATTATGAAGTCCAGCTCGCTTGATCTTCAACGTGGTAGCTTCATAGTCCCCAAGGTTACACTTTTTGATGTAGATGGCATGCCGCATGCATTAGGATGAAATTTTTGAGAAGAGCGAAGACATCAGGAAGACACCCAGAATCTGAGCAGGTAAACCAAGAGAAATGAACTATTTTGAGGGTCGACGGAGACCGTTTAGGCCTGGAGGTGATCAACATGGATTTCAGCGTTCTACAATGCGCATACGATTCAATAAGTACAACATTTATGAGAGATGTTGTGATGTCGTCAAAGATTACTATATCATAGTCGGGACAGTTTAGAGGCGCATGGTGCCAGTAGTATCGCACCATTCATGGTGTGAATACTTGGTTGTCCTTTGTGAGCCTTTTTAGTCTCAGGACCCATTTGCAAAACTTGTGATCCGAAGTTGGAAAAATCTCGTTAGAATAAAGGCGTAATGAAGTTCCATGGTTCATATCGGGAAATGAACGTTTGAACTCTTGATGTCCACGTGTGTAGGCATTATTTCCAGTTCGAGTGTGGGCTCCAGTGTGGAATGAATTATCCGACGAACGGGGACCAGCTTGTATAGGGATGGACCGTACAAACGAGGCTGAGCGAATATTCGAATAGTTACAGAACTGAGAAGTAATGAACTTGGAAATTTGAATTACCAAAATAGCCGGTCACACGTGTCCCACATTGCTAGCATCTGCACCGCGAGGCCACTGTTGGGTTAGAATCTTTCACGAACATGAGAATTGCCTTCAATTCACGGATCGTCACCCACTGGCAATACAATTAACTACGCCATATGTTCATCTTCGATGTGTGGCAGATGTGCAAACCATGGACTCTGCATCGCGTTCTTCAAGTGTATACGATTCCTCAGGCTGTACTTGTCTATAGGCATCGGAACACTGGCAAAGTATTTACAGTAGTGCGAGACCGGATCACCGATCTTTTCGAAGTCATTCAAGAACTGGGACGTTTCTCCGGCTACAGGAAGCGATAGCGATAACAAGGTTTTCCTCACTTGACAGAACTTCAACTCGGAGTGATAACCAGACTTGTGGCGATATATATTATCTGGTACTCTGCAAGCCTACTATGTCAATCCATTTGTCGGATTCTCCTCTTGATCTGGCGGGGAATCTAACTTATACATAACAGCGTTTGCAGCGACCACGGCCATGCAACGATCTATGTTGGTGGCCTTCAATTTGTTAATACATGTAACTAGTCTGGGTGAATGCGTTAGGAACGAAGAAGATGCCTTGAGATCGCCTTTGGTGTGCCTCGGGACTTTGTAAGTCCAGGGGGGCCATACTGCATTGATCTACTCAGAGTCCGAGCCGGAGCCTGGTTCTCCATCGTCATCATCACCTGAAGAACTTTATTGAACTGTGTTTGAAGCATGAATCACAAGGGCTCACTATCCGCGATATCGTCCTGAGATATGCTCGCTTTGACTTGATACTTTCGGAATAGTTCACGAAGGGTTGTATTGCCTGGCGATACCAGATGGAGGGCGGTGTCTCCGTTTTTATCTTTCAGACTGCTCCAAGAAAGTGGAGGGACGTTTGGTCAACATAAGGTTCGTTTGGGCGTGAAACGAAGTATCGACGCACGTAACATCAGCACCAGCTTCCAGCAGGCTTTCTACAACGTAATTACGCAATACTTCTGGCTCAAGCTGCACTGCAATGTGCAATGGTGTTGCTCTGGCTATCTTATTAACTGGATCCACATCACAGTCCTTGTCTGTTAAGATATGTTCTAGGACATCTGTTGATCCATTGATGACTCTACAAAAGGCATTCACAAAAAGTGAGATGAACAATCAATGGTTCTACTTACGCATTGTGTAGTGCTGTATGTCACCTTTGGTTGGTCTTCGAAGAAATCGGTCAAATAGTGCAGAACATACGAGTGTTCCCTAGTCTGTCCGACCGTTAGATGATATGATTACAATTGTAGGACATTCGAGACTGACCCATCCTGGCAGTTTATATCGTATGGAAGCCCTCCTTGGAATACTTCGAGTAGTAACTCGACATTATCGGCACGGGCGGCGGCCAACAGTCGTTCCTCTTCATGTAGAAAGTGTCAGATGGTGACGATGATAAAAAAAGACATATTACCGTTGGAAGCTCCTTTGGTTTCGTCAGACATAGACGGGGTGATTATCGGATGGAAAAGAGGAGGGCGAAGGGGATGGGATTGCAACGATGACGGGGTATCAAACTTTCTATTGCAGGTCCGACGGCCCTCGCCGTTGCTTCCGAACAGTGACAGTCCTCTACGGTGGAGATCTAGACTGCGAAAATGTCCGTCGTACAATCCCTACTTGTTATTCACAATCAATCATGAACATCGCCGTCGGACGAGAACTAGCTAAGGTGAGCGATCCAGCTTTCCTGTCCAGTCTTTGGCTGATATTTTATTTGCAGGGCTCCAAGATAATCCAGGAGGGTCCTTTTGCGACAGTCGCCTCTACATGGGTGAATCTGGAGAACGGGGAGACCAAATTAATTGTCATAAAGTCGTCTTCGACATTCCGCAAGTTTTCCAAGGAGCCACACGATATTGAGAAGGAATTGAGGCTACTGGCTTCAATACAGCACCCTAATGTTCGTGTATCGTCATCTCTTTGACGGCAGACCTGATCCTGTTCGTTTTAGATCGTGCCTGTGCTAGGCAGCTTCCGCGATGAAGCCCAGATGGTACTCAACATCTACTTACCATATCTTCCTATATCCCTATCCGACCTCCTGGCTTCGCCATCCTTCTCGCCATACACATTTGGACTACGGAACGGACCTGAAGCCAATGCCGACAACTCCAATGAGAACGACTTCAACGTGATAGCGAGAAGCGTCATGATCCAGACGTTGTCGGCTTTGTCATTTCTGCACCATGCAGACCAACGAATTGCTCACCGGGATATCAAACCTCAGAACATCATGTTAACGAATCAGGGTTGCGTAAGGTTGATTGACTTTGGAGTGGCCTGCAAAAATGTTGAATACGGTACACAACGGAACCGCGACCTATGGCCAGAACAGAAAGGAAGGCTTTACTTTGAGGTATCTACCGGGTAAGCTTGGACAAATTTGCTCTCGGAATAGGACTTATAGAAAAAGCGCGCTACAGTCCTTACCGAGCGCCTGAGCTTCTCTTTGGATCAAGAAACTATGATCCGATCGCTATTGACCTCTGGTCATTAGGTGCTTGCTTCGCAGAGTTTTTCACTCCTCTACGCTTGTGTGGTGACGACATCGAACTCGAAGACGAAGAAGACGAAGTAGCGGATGGAAGCGGCTTAACTCCACTGCAACCATTTATAATTCCCCTTGACCTCACGGTAGGAGATCCGAGCTCATACTGGAGAAGGAATACTCTTTTCAATGGAAATCGAGGCGAGCTTGGTCTTACTTGGAGTATCTTCAAAATATTTGGGACACCTACCGCAGATAGTTGGCCGGTAATTCTCTCAATTTTTTCAAGCCTATGATGTTGCTGAAAAAGATTCTTAGGAATTTGTAGATTTGCCTGGGGCTAAATCAGTTGTCTTCAATATTGTTCCCAGCGTCGATCTCCCAACCCTTCTTCCCAACCTACCACCATCATCTATCTCTCAAGATTGCGCACCTTTAGACCTTCTCGCCAAACTCCTTACATATCCCCCTACATCGCGTTTGTCTGCTGAAAATGCTCTCAAGCATCCATGGCTCAAAACGAAGGAAGCGGTGCTCCTCCTTCCAAAAGGTTATGCCCTCGATGATCTGGAGTTTATGGACATCGCCCGTACCGAGTACAGGGATAAAACACTTGGAGAGCTGCTGCATTCCAAATTGTCACCAGGCCAATACACCTAGAGATGCCAGGTGTTGTAACGGGTACTTTGCGATGTATATGTACGTAGACTGGGATCTTTCCTTGCCACTGGCAAGATTGCCAATGCCGAGGTAAGGTTCTTGAGAACTTCAATGAAGTCGACTTCAGTGACCAAGTTACCTGAATTGATAATAATATCCCTTGCGGAGGTAAGTTAGCCAATACAATACTAGTATGTCAGCAACCCAGATGGCGTTGCATTGGTTACGTTCAGAGACTTGGTAGTATCATGATATCATTAACCTCACCGTGAATAGTAGTCGCGGCCTACGATAGTGGTGTACACTTATTTCTGAGTTCGCTCAGAGTGGAATCACTACATACGAGCCAAAAGCGTACATGTTATTTGATATATTGGAAGTTAGTCACGAAAATTCAAAATACGAAGGCAAAAAACAACACTACAACGGAAGCGGCCTCAACCTCCATGATACTCCCTTCATATTCACGGAAGAATAAATTTAAATGAGACATGAAGCCACGACCAAACACAACTGCCTCTCGTAAGTGTAAAATCGCCAGTTGATCCGCCTTTGCCCCATCTACAAAGAAACCGATTTCTAAAGTTTTTTCCATCCACTTGACTGAAGGTGCACTGATTATCCCTATAACCATCAGGGGTCAGTCCTCATAACAATTTTAGATTGATGGAAATTTGTTATCAACATCTCAAAAGCCCCAGCAAGCAACCCTCACTCTGAGAATGGCTCAAGCCCAAGTGAGATGCAAGCTTAAACCTGAGACACAATAATCATTCAATGGCCCGACATTCATGTCATTATAAAAATAAAATACAAAAAAGGAAAGGGAAGAAGAGAGGAAAGACTTTGCTTCACAAAGCTTGCACCGTTCGAACACAATGCTCCACGACCGGTAGCAGGTACAATGGAAGCTGGCAACAGAACTTTCGGCAATCCCACCTTCCGCAACAATACTCAAGCCTCCATTATCATCGGCGGTAAAAGAAACGCATGTAAGAATATCCACAACCTTTTCCTTGCTTTTGAACAACCTTTCGGAGGCTGGGATGTTCCATGTTGGAGGCGATCTTGCTGCGCTTCCGATATTGGTTAGCAATGCAAGGAGGGGCGGTTTCCAGACCGCGAGCAGAGATGGTGAGCTTTGATGGATAAATCGAGCTGCGGTAGTGTAGAAACTGCTATTGGCTCCGCCCGCCAGTTGCCGTGCCATGTTTAGAAAACGGACGTGGGTTGCTAATGAAGTGTTTTTGACGTATCCTGAAGTCCACATTCTGGATTGGGATCCATGGAAATCAGTATTTTAGATGAAAGCGTATTGCAGGCTTACGGTTCGCGATTGGATGGATCGTTGCCACCGTCGAACCCTTGCTCTTGACCTTGCATGCATAGCATCTAAATTAGGGGAAATTGACAACTTGGAATTCTGGACGCGTACCATAATACAAGATCGGCAGGCCGTCATTGACGAAAGGCCAAGCGATTGCATTCTTCACGAGCTGTTAAATAGCTGAATGTTAACAAAATTTAGGTGGACAAATCCTACGTACGTACTGCAACGTCTTTCGTGTGGCTTTGGAATCTAGGTTGGTCGTGGTTCTCCATGAAGGATCCGGAGAAGAATAGACCATTTCTATATGATATTTGCGATTTTGTGACAATGTCGACAACGGCAGAGAGATTTGGACTGCTGGAGCCGAAAGCTTGATTGACAGTAAAATAGGTAGGGTAGTCCAAAATGCCGTCGATGACCTCTACAATACCGTCAATTCATAATCCTCTTTGTGTTGCTGCAATGTGGAATGACTCACTCGTGTACTCTGCTACATAATCGACTCTTCCATCAAGAACCTTTTAGAGTTCATTATCAATGTCTGCCTACAAAGTAAATATGAATATAAGTACCTCTCCAAGAGTATATACCCCAGCCGCGCTGGCGAAAGCCGGCCAAAAGTCCTTCCCCACGTGTTTTAATGTATCGATCCTGAGGCCGTCAACTCCATACGTTGTTACAAGATCCTTAATCCAATTTTACATTGTTTTCGCGATTGCTGGGTTCTCCGTGTCGAGATCTACAAGCGGTAGATTGTCGTCGCCTAACCAGCATTGTTCCACGGCCGTTTGATTGTTGTTGTAATCAGCAGGAAGGATAAAACATTTGGGATGGAAGTTGGTTGAAGAAGAAAATGGGACTATGTGAGAGAAATCGAGCTGTCCGTTGGATGGAATGACTGCGAAACTTGTACCTCGTAAATACACAAATTAGAAGAATGATTAAGGGGGACAACTTACTGGTTAGCCACAACGTCTAACATTACATACATTCCAGCGGAGTGTATGGCTTGGATGAGCTGTTTTAGATCGTCCGGTGTCCCAAAGTGACTGTTAAGCTTCGTGATGTCCTCCGTCCAATAACCATGGTATGCCTGGCCATAAGTGCTTGTTCCCTCGACATTGGCGACGACTGGGGACATCCAAATGGCATCAAAGCCAAGATTTTTGATGTAGTCCAGGTGTTCTTGAATTCCTTTCCATGAGCCGGCACAGTATGTCTTGGAAGTGACGATGCAGGGAGGTGCGACTGTGCCGGTGGCTACGGCGAACCTGTCCGTCAGAAGCTGGGGAAATTAGTAAAGAAATTGAGGAGATATTTGGGTATTATTACCTGATAAATGCGGCGGCTTCTCCATTGCTCGGCTGTCGCTCCTAGTGCAACGTGTATTGTCGCGAGGTAAAGAGGGAGTATGAGAACTAGCATCCACGTCATTGGCAGCTAGCAAGTCTACGCACTGCTGGCAGGGTCCATAGTGTCATATTATGGCATTTCCCACCGGCTAGAAAGATGACAAGCAGGGCAGCGAAGACAATACAAGGCACTAGTTGGTGGACAATGGACATGCGTAGCACGTTCGGGTTATGTTGATATTTTCGAATTCCATTTGACCCGAGCAGGAATTCTACCAGAGAGGTGCTGGTTCTGATAATTTACTGTAATAAAACCGTTTTGAAGTCCCCGTTGAACTCCCAATTCGGCGGTCACGCGTGTGACGTGTCGCGTTGTTGACTCTAATCGCGTCGCGTGTTTTCTCAACAAGCTCCTATCCAGGATGCCGCCTCGTCGCTCATCTCGCGCTGCAAGTGCATCTTTAGAAACGCCAGTAGCACAGTCTGCACCTGTCAAGAGGAAACGAGGTCAAACCGTAGAACCTGAAGCAGGAGAGAAGGAAAATGCCGTGAAACCCCCTTCAAGGACGCGTCGCAGCTCGAGATCTAGTGCTGCTCCAGCAACTAGAGGACGTACCGCTTCGCACAATATCGCATCTTTACCCGAAGTTCCCGAATCTGGTCATGAAGAACAATCAGATTCTCCTCCTCCGAAGAAAGCCAGACCATCAATTGATGCCACTGGCAACGAGGAGACTGCGGTCGAAGAGGAAGAGAAACCCAAGCGTGGCAAACGGAAAGCAGCTGGGAGAGAAAGCCACCGTGCTGGTGACATGGAGGTTGATGAAGAAGCTCCGTCGAAAGCATCCAATCGCCGAACCTCCGCTCGCAAGGCTTCTGGGAGTAGGCCCATTGATGACGCTGAGGACAAAGCGATAGAGACCCCCTCTGACAGCGATGAAGATGAAGAGGTGAAGCCCACCCGTAAAGGACGCAAAGCCAAGGTATCCGCTCCTCGAAAACCCCCCAAGAAAGCTGTACCGCCCGTTCCGGTCGACGAGTCCGACGACGACGAAGTAAAACCGCTTCCACCTCCTCGATCTAAGTCTGCATCTGCCAAGATTGAAGAAAATCGGAAGGCCTCCGGTAAGGCCGCTGCAGAGCATGCAGAACAAGAGGAAGAAGAAGAGAAGTCCCTATTTGAACCTCCACCAATCCCCCCTCCGTCTCGTCTCCCTCAAACCGCGCTAGAAGAGTCGTCGGCGCCGAAGGCACGTCTGGTTATCCATAAATTGGCGCTCATCAACTTCAAGAGTTACGCAGGACGCCAGGAAATAGGTCCATTTCACAAGGTAGAATACACCGTGTCTTTCTGACTTACGTTGACATATTTCTTTTTTTAAATAGTCATTTTCGGCAATTGTTGGGCCGAATGGATCTGGAAAGTCCAACACGATTGACGCGTTGCTATTCGTATTCGGTTATCGTGCCTCCAAAATGCGGCAAGGCAAAATATCCGAACTTATCCACAATTCGGCCAACTATCCTGATCTCCAAGATTGTAGCGTCGAGATACATTTCCGAGAAATCGTCGATCTGGTGAGTCCTCATGGCGTGAACCATTTCTACTGTTTACCGACCGGCCAACAGCCGGGTCCCGATGCTTTCGAAGTCGTTCCAGACTCCCAGCTTGTTGTTACTCGGACGGCATACAAGAACAATTCGAGCAAATACTCAATCGATGGGCGCGCAAGCAGTTATTCCGACGTCCAAGCCCTACTCAAAGGACGCGGTATCGATTTAGATCACAATCGGTTCCTCATTCTTCAGGTTTGTTAACTGTCGCAGCGTTTTTCTATTCATTAACCTTTCATGTTCTAGGGCGAAGTTGAATCTATCGCTCAAATGAAGCCCAAGGCACCCTCAGAACACGAAGATGGGTTGCTCGAATACCTTGAAGACATTATTGGGACATCCAAGTACAAAGAACCTATTGACGAAGCAATGGTCGAAGTCGAACGTCTTCAGGAAGAAAGGCAAATCAAGATGAACCGCCTTCGTCTCGTCGAGAAGGAGAAGGCTGCGTTGGAAGATAGAAAGAAAGAAGCCGAAGACTTCATCCGCCTCAGGAATGAACTTGTTAAAGCCCGCTCAAGAGAAATCCAATGGTATCTATGGAAGTTGTTGGCAAGAGAAACCAGCCTGAAGGCACAGTTGGTAGGTAATCCCCGTTTGGCTGGTGTTTCATACCCTCATATTTCTTCAAATCGCAGGGTAAACACCGAAAAGAGTTGGAAAAGGAGGTCGAACAGCACAAGGGTGACATCGAACACCTCGAGCTTTTGAAAAAACATTATGAAGAACGAGAGAAGGCATATGAGGTTTGTTTAAACTGTGTTGTTGTCTGACGTCGCTTACCCATTCTTATAGGAAGTCCAAGCAGCTGCAGCCCAAGCTGCGAAAGACTTGTCCCAGTTCGAAAGACAAGAGATTGGTTTGCAAGAAAAGAGAAAGCACACGAATGGAAGGTTGAAGAAGCTCAAGAAGTCCATCGCAGATGTAATTACATATTTTTTATCTCCCATCTTCCATTGCATTGACCCAAATGATAGGACACTGCGGCACACAAAACTGCTGTCAGTACCATCCAAGATAGCACCGCGAAGATCAACAGTGAGAAGAAGAAGCTCGAAGACTTGGAAGAATCGCTAGAGCAAGAAGAGAAGGTGCTCGAGGGAATCCGGGACAGTCTGAAAGGTTTGTATGTCTCTCCACGCTCATAGCTATATCTGACGTCTTATCTTCAGATAAGACACAAGTGTTCCATGACAAGATCCAGGAAAAGCAGAAAGACCTTCAGCCATGGACTGCACAGATCAACGCCAAACAAGCGGATATCGACGTTGCGAGCAGCGAGCGTGATGCGTTGTCAAAGAAAGCCGAGTCATTGAAACTTCAGCTGAGGGAATCCGAGGAGACACTTGCGACCTTGCAAGCAGAGTACAAGAGCAAGGTAATGTTGAAATCTGGCATCAAAGCTGTATATCTGAATCGTTTACATTAGGGTGACCAACAAACTGAATTACGAGCCGAGAAAGGCCAACTACAGAAACGAATTCAGGAGGCCAACAAAAAATTGAAGGTGCGACTGCTTTTCTAATGTCACCCCAAATTCTGACCTCGTGAAAGGTTGCGCAAGGAAATGTCCAGGAATGGCGAGGGCAGGCTGCAACGACTCGTAACAAGGTAGAAGAAGCAAAGGCGAGCCAGTCCGAGAACAGGTCACGAAACAACGTCCTGGATTCTCTCACTAGGTTGAAGGAAGGTGGGAAGGTTGAGGGATTCCATGTAAGTCGAATGGTGACGATCTCTTGACCCTCTCTCAATTCACACTAGGGACGTCTCGGAAATCTTGGTACCATCCCTGATCAATACGACGTAGCCATCTCCACTGCATGTGGGGGATCCCTCAACAATATGGTCGTCGATACTGTCTCTCAAGCCCAAGCATGTATTGAATATCTCCGAAAGAACAACGTTGGACGAGCTTCTTTCATGGTCTTGGAGAAACTCGAAGACAAGGGCATGGCCCAGATCCAAACCCCTGAAAAGGTTCCTCGTCTGTTTGACCTAGTAAAACCGAAGTCGCCGGAATACCTCCCTGCATTTATCAAGGCCCTGGGAAACACTCTCGTCGCCAATGATATGGAACAAGCAAACCGCATCGCATTTGGAGGATCACGGAGGTGGCGAGTCGTGACGTTGGACGGCGGTTTGATAGAAACGAGTGGTGCAATGTCAGGTGGCGGTTCCCAACCCTCTCGTGGTGCCATGAGTTCGAAATTCGCAAATACTTCCGTCTCACCACAAGTCCTCCAGACCTATGAGAGGGATAGCCAACACGCAGCACAGCAGTTGCAGACTGCTGTTGCCGATCTTCGCGAAGCAGAAGCGGAATTAGACCGATTAAACGGCAGGGACCCCGAGATAGACATGGCGTCGCAGAAGATTGCTATGGAAATTGAAAATATCAGAAAAAGGATAGTGGAAGCGGACAGACGGGTCAAAGAGCTGAGGTATTTTCCAACATAATTGTGTAGTCGATTGATATTGATGCCGTTCACAAGTTCGCAAAACAAACCAAACGCTGGCGACCTCGCACGCATTTCGAAGCTCGAGACAGAGATTGCCGCATCGCAAAACGATCTGAACAAGTTGCAGGAGAAAAGCAAACGCATTGAGCAAGATATCAAGGATCTCGAAAAGAAAATATTAGAAATCGGTGGCTCAAAGCTTCTCACCCAGAAATCGAAGGTCGACGGTATCCGAGTGCACATCGGCATCGCTAACGACGAGATCACAAAGGCGGAAGTTGCTAAAAACAAAGCCGAGAAGGACACCGCGAAGTTGCAAGGAACTTTGGCCACCAATACTACGACATCGGAGGAATTGAATACGGAAATGCAACAACTCGACGAGCGATTAGGGGAGTTAGCGAATGAGGTTGCACAACTCAGGGAGAAGGTGGAGGCAGCCCAGGCCGCCGCTGAAAATTCTAAAGAGGACCTTGAAAACCTTAAGACCGAACTGGACGAGAAGGAGGAGGAGATTTCTGGATTCAGGCAACGCGAGGTATGTTTTTTTTTGGACTGAGCATGTTTTCTTCCACTGTTCACGCACGAATTTCAGATGAAACTAAAGCAATTGATTGATAATGACGAGAAGGAATTGAAAGACGTCGATCGTGCCATTGAACAGTACAGCAAAACTCACGAAGAGCTGACGCTGGAAGAGATCGAGTAATGTGTTGTCCCTCGTCGTTTCTAAAAGTTTGCTCATATGCTGGCAGTGACAACGAGGATGATGAGGGTGAAGTTGAAGAGCAAGACCAACCTGTGAACGCTGATGACGGCTCAGAGCAAGTGAAAGCCGAGCCAGGAGAGGAACCACCACGCGCAAAGAAAGGAAAGGCTCCTGCGAATGAACTGCCTATCTTCGGGGAAGATGAGCTAAAGAAGTTTAGGAAGGAAGAACTTGTAGCCGATGTTGCCAACCTCGAAGGTGAGTTGGAGTGTTTTTTTTCTTCTTCGAGATGCAAGCTTATGTCCCATAGAACAAATTGCTAGAGCCAAGCCTGATATGTCGGTTTTAAAGGAGTACAAACAACGAGAGCAAGAATTCTTGAATAGGGCGCAAGATCTAGAAAATATCACTACTGAACGAGACGCGCAGAAAGCTAAATATGACGGACTGAGGAAACAGCGGTTGGATGAATTCTATCTTGGGTTCAATCTCATCTCGTTGAAGTTGAAGGAAATGTATCAGGTTCGCATCTATTCTATGTTGCATGGTCCAGCTTATTTATGAGGCTCATGGATGGTTACAGATGATCACCATGGGTGGAAATGCCGAACTTGAGATGGTTGACAGTATGGACCCATTTGCCGAAGGTATCATCTTTAGTGTGATGCCGCCGAAGAAGAGTTGGAAAAACATTTCGAATCTATCGGGTGGAGAGAAGACTCTCAGTTCCTTAGCCCTTGTCTTTGCACTTCATGTTTTCAAGGTGCGATCACCCCAAGCACCAAAATGCTTGTTTGAACTTATATGTTTGTCCTTCAGCCAACTCCATTATACTTCATGGATGAAATAGATGCAGCTCTGGACTTCAGGAATGTGTCTATTGTTGCCAACTACATCAAGGATCGCACGAAAAATGCCCAGTTTATTATCATCTCACTGCGGTATGTTGTACCTTTTTTTTTTTTGATGTGTAACTCGGCTTTGCTCATCACCCTACTACCACCTAGGAATGACATGTTTGAACTTAGCCACCGCCTCATTGGTATCTATAAGACCTCAAATCAAACCCGAAGTGAGTGAAGGGGTATTTGATTGTTTAATTGAACAGTCGAGCTGAAACGTCACATCTCTGCAGGCATTTCGATCGATAACCATTCCCTGCACTCGACCATTCCAGCCCCTCCACCAAGCACTGCGGCGGTTTGATATAATTTTATCGTTTCAGGCCCCCTTCTTGTCTCTTGTTGTTTCCCTGTATAACGTAGGATAGAATCTGATCAATTAATGGCTCAAAAATAAATTGCAAGGAGGTGTGCATAATATGCTGCATGGAATAAGTGGCGTAGGAATCAAACTCGACTATTAGCAACTCCAGTCCCAGGATGTGGACTGAGGTATTTGGGTTTCCTGGATTCTACATTGGCTTGTCAGGCAACTGCGTCAACAACAGATTGTACCGCTTCTTAATCGTAACGCGGTGCCTGGAAAACTTGTCGTCTGGAGAGAAACGCGCTGTTCAATCCACGAATTTTTTTTAAAAATTAGTCTTGTGTTATCTGGGGTCGTCAAGGATAGTTACACACCAGGATGGGCGGATTTGGTGATTTTTTGGGAGTCCGTTACTTTCTACGTGAAATGAGCAGGTTGTCCTTGGACGAAACGTACTTTCAGAGTGTACACTCTGTTCCCGTGGAAAGGCCCGGACCGCAGTTCCGATGCCACGCTCAAACTAAATACGGATACAGTATCC
>Ga0307509_10003628_pt1 | contig 23156 bp, 17 predicted proteins | sample 10_EM_MG_FD_202245 | JGI IMG/M metagenome (GOLD analysis project Ga0307509, IMG submission 202245) | Populus trichocarpa ectomycorrhiza microbial communities from riparian zone in the Pacific Northwest, United States - 10_EM | ecosystem: Host-associated > Plants > Roots > Unclassified | place... | reverse complement strand
TTTTTATTTTTTTATTTTTTAATTTTTTTATTTTTTTATTTTTTTATTTTTTTATTTTTTTATTTTTTTATTTTTTTATTTTTTTATTTTTTTATTTTTTTATTTTTTTATTTTTTTATCGACTTTTCGATTAACTAGCTTACAACAACTAATAACAAAAGAAACCCCATCAACCACTAGAAAATACTAAGAGGCTTTCTATAGCATTAAGTCTGTCTGCCACGACCCAGTCGCAACCACAAATAACACAGTAAATGCATCCACTCAGGGCCCAAAGAAATGGCAATATAGCCAACCGAAACTGAAGAGATGAAACATCGCCACACTACTGCAAAGCTGTGGGACCCCTAATGGGGCCGCAATCTGTGTGCCTACAGTGCCCTCCGAATGTCCCCTCAAATCCCAGTGAAAAAAGGGTCAAAAGACCCAACTCCTATCCCCGTCCACACCATATCCATCCTTCGCCACTCGTGTGGGGTGCACGCCCCCGTAGGCCGTACTTGTTACGCTTTCAGAAGCTGTTCGAACCGATCACAAGGGGCTCAGTCCCGTGACTCAGGTATCTACCACCCAATAGAAAAATGGGGTCGGACACCACCCTAGAAATCTTACCCCTCCCCACGCATCTTTTCGGGGTCAAACGACCCTCCCACTCAAACCCAAATCTCAACGGAAACAAAGGAAATTTAAACGAAAGAAACATGATTTTTATCCAAAACGAAAAAATCAAGAAAAAACTCCAAATCAATTCTCATCGTCTGTTGGGGAGTCGTTCGTCCATGCTATCATCAGGCTTCCCTCCTTCCCCAGTATCCTCCTCTATTCTTTTAAGAGGACGCCTACCGCTAGTAGACACCCAGCGGTGATTGGGTACCCCAGGCTCGAATCTGTAGTTACAGATAAGCGGAAACAAAGGTGCTTGTGCATAAAGGGGGATCGGAACGGTGTGTCCAAACAGACTAACAACATGATCGTGAGAATATGAAGCCAGGAAGCTCTGAAAGACATGCGATGATTCGTCGGTCACCCAAACCTTGGCAAAACCAAGGAGTCGCATTTTCAACAACCAGGGTTGTTGTGGTGACGGTGCTTGTGCGAAAACATTCCTCTTAGCACTTGTAACTGGGCGATTCCTCTATTTTACCCCAACTAACCATTCGCCAACAGTGGCGCAAGCAGTGGGCGATGTGGGATACCGGTATAAAAGTGGAGTTCGTTGCCCAGGCTCCCCAAACCAAAAGCAGGTATCAAATAGCCGTTGTCGGTGGTGGAACTGGTTTTTTCACACTGCCCCAGGGAGAGTGCCGGACACTTCAGGTCGACACTTGTGTATGTTCGCGTTCGTTTATTAGAAAAATCCGTTACCCTGTTGGATGTTGCTGTGCCAAGATATTATTAGATACCATTTGCTCGGTCACATTAATTTGGTAGTTCTCATACCACAAAAATAAGAACTTTTGAATGACCCTAACGTTACGAGTGGAAATTCCTGTAGATCCTTTTGTGATTCCCTAGACAGTCATAGGGTAAACACTTTGGAAGAAACTTTTGAGCTCAGGGGCTATGGCCGTTGAGCTGCCGCAGGGAATTTGAAGTGGGCCATACTGGTGTTTAGGGTTGGTGGGGGATTTCCAAATAGTCTTAGCCGTCCAAGTCCCCCCAACCAAAGCGGATATCATACCGGTATGATACCGGTATTTGGTAGATTTGGCGGGCAAAAAAGTAAATCAAGGTTAGGGTTACAAAAAGTTACTTGTGATTGATCCATGTTCGTCACCAGCCCAGTTTCGCTGTGGATACTAACGGTAGTACCGGTAGGGTGGAGACTGAATCGTCCAGTAAAACCCGCTGTCAGATTATTAGTGGAAATCAGCCTGTCTCACCACGAAAGATTTAGGTCTGACAGGTTGCCACAAGAACTCAACAAATAGACCTTGTGCGAGGACGTTGAAGTTGCTTGTCGCTTCCCTTGATGAGGCCTAGTATTCCCCCCCCTGCTTGTCTCGGAAAAAAGTACTCGAGTACTCGAGTACAGTACCGTATTACCTGGTTTTTTTCGCCTGCCGCTAGTACGTTGAAATAAAGTAGGGGCTGAAGCAAAACATTCAACACAGTCAGAAAGAGTCCAAAATAAACCTAGTTTTGACCATAAAGGGTTAAGTGAAGGCGTTTTATTGCGAATTTGAGACAGATTACAAAGGAAACCTTTATTTCAACGTACTAGCGGCAGGCGGAGGGAACCAGGTAATACGGTATGATGGGTTGTGTGTTTTTCGCCTCCCCCAGGAGGGGATTTCGGACTGCTCGAGTACCGGTATGCAGCAAATGGTCCAGGTTTTCGCGGCAACAGAATTGCGAATACCTGTCTACTAGGTCCAACACATCCAGTGAGCTTATACCGTTTCAAGAATTGGCTAATCCTCCTTGGGAGCTTTTGTTTCTGAATCTGGAGGTTATGGGGTTGTCAGGGATGTGGAATTTAAGATTGAAGACACTACAGGCAGGGGGAAAAAAAAGAAAGCAGGCCCCATAACAGAAACGCGCTTCCTCTGGCCAGACTCTCTACCCACAGAAGTATTGTTCCGAGAAGTGCTCCTCACATTCATCTGCCCCTCTATCCCGGATCTCGATAATCTGGAGATCTCACCCTGGTGTATGAACTTCTGCGGGTTCCGAATTTCCTTGCGTCGGAACTTGACCTCTCTCCCCGGATCACCCCCTGTGCCGGGCGGATTGGTTGGATTCGTTGGATTCGGCCGTTGGAGTGGCGGTAGCGGGGTGTGAATGCACTTAGGGGTGAGCATACATGTACAGTGCGTGGGACGAATTCGACTTTAACTGGTCAAATTTTGGTGAGTGCAACGGTGCCAGTCTTGGCTGGTTTTTAGGCGAACGCAAATAATTCCTACTATGGAATGGCTGGAATAAATTATTTGATTAGCCGCCAGAAACAATATGGTATTCTGCTCTCTCACTGGCCAAGCGGCCCAGGAACAAATGAGAACGAGTTCGCCCCACTCACCTTTGATACCCTGTTTCTCATACCGGTACTGTGCACTTAAAGTTGATCCAAAAACAAGGTAAAACCCCGCCCCCAGAGCTTGTCACAGAGTTTGTCCCTTGTACCACGTTCAAGGGGAAGTCTGGCCGGGAGCGAAAATGGTGCGCCAGTGCTATAGAGGACAACTTTGTTCACTCTCGACAGCGAATCCCGTGTTAAACCTTGACACCCTCTCGAGGGAGAAGTGGGTTTGATTGGCGTGAGTCAATAGTGCCCGTCACGGGGGGGACCAATAGTTTTAAATGGGATAATACTGTACTGCAAAAGGAAGAAAAGGATGGGCTGGGTTTTTCTATATAAAAAAAAAAAAACCCCTTTTTCTCTACGAACCGGCTTTCCCTCCATCGCTCGCTCTTTTGCCGTCAATCCTTTGATCTTAGTTCTCACCACCGGCTTCTTGTCTTGAAGACGGGGTGCGGTGATACATTCTTTTATCCGTCCCATTCGTTCTTTCACCGTCATTCTTTATAAAACATCTTTCGTCATGAAGATTAGCCTTTTCCTATTCTTCGTCAGCGGTGTGAATGTAATCGCTCAATCACGGACAAAGCCCGTGGTGATGCCATTTGCGCTGCGTTACGGTCAACATACCTTCGGGGCGTGGTACGGTGTTCCCGTAGTTGTAGGGAGCACACAGTTCAACCTTTCTTTGTCTACAGCGTTGAGTAGGACTTGGGTCCCGGGCGCTGCATTGTGCGCTCACGATTCCAACGTAACAGCGTGCACCGCTGCTATCGGCGGGACTTGGAGTGGGGATATCGGCACGGGAACAAAGGTGGAGGCCGAATTGTTGGCGGGAGTATACAATAAGACATTGTCTGAAAAGTTGAATATCAACGGAAAGCTCCTTTCCCAGGAGGGGGTCGGAGGCACTATCACCGAGAGCATCACTTTAAAGTCAAATACGGGGGTTTTTAAAATGGATTCCCAGAGTGTTGGTGTGGTGGGGGAGGCGGATACAGAGTATTTTCCGAATGGGATTTTGTCGCTGCAGCAAATGGCATTGTCATTGTACTCGGGCGGATTCACACCAAGTCCTTCAATGCATTTATTTCATGGCTATTCAGCATACTCTAATGATTCTGTCGTAGATCTAGAGGGTGCGGATGCCGGTCGGTATATCCTTATCTTCGGGGGGTACGATCGTGCTTTGCTGGACTTGAACACGACTCAGCAATACCCGCTGGTCAAGACAATGATAAAGGGAGGCGATAATGATAAAGACGACAACTCCACTGCCAATCCTCTCCCCTCATCCCAAGATGTCGGATACCGGATGGAAGTATTACTCGAAGATCTTGTCTATCGATGGACAATCGGCGGCAAAACCGATAACTCCCTCGTCACTGCGCCGACACTTGCAATAATAGACTCTACAACTCCATACCTCTGGCTACCAAAGTCGGTTCTGGCAGGGCTTGTTAGTGTCTCGGGTGTGATTTGGAATGACACTCTCAAGGTTTATCAGTTCCCCTACTGCGGAAAGTGCACGGAAGCGCAATCGAATGCAGAACTTGCAGTCCTGGACTTCAAGTTCGAAAACAACGATGGTGTACCGATAACCATTGCTTTTAAGGATTACCTGGGCGTAAAGTACGTTCCATATTCCGGCTGGAGCAGCGATGAAGTGAACATGTTGCCGGTGCGGGAGCTACCAGACGGTAGTCCCATAATTCTGGGGCGACCTTTCCTGGCCGTAGTTCATCTCTGGGTAGACTACGCCGAGAAGTGGTTTGCCATGAGTGAGGGCTACCAAGGCAATCTGCCGCTCGTGGATTCTGAGGTCGTGCCCTGGGATAGAAAAAACCATCCTCCCATCACAAATTCCTCGGTGCTTTTGGTAAAGTCCTCGGAGGATGTTTCCTCTACAGGATCATCATCTAGTACATCAAACTCACCCTCTCCACCAAAGCTCAAAACCGGTGTCATAATTGTCATTGCCACCAGCGGCGCGGCTCTCCTATTAGTAGGTGGGATCCTCATCTACCGCTGCTGCCGCCAAACACCGTCACCCCAGCAAAACATTCCACCAAATCCATTCGATCGCTACGAACTCCACGGCGGCTTTGCCTCAGCCCCTCCCACTGGACATCTATCAGAACTCAGCTCCCATCTGCAGCCTCCGCCCTCACAATCCCTCAGTGTCAAGGTGCAAGAGCTCGGTTCTTCCTACAGACAGATACCCGAGTTGCCAACGGCGGTATATTACCCACCCTCTCCCTCCCATCTACCACATCGGCAACAAGGGGGGTACCCCCAGAGCGGGGAGCACACGCCAGGGCCGGTGTATGAAATGGGTCCGGACAAGAGGTTCTATTAGGGCATCTTTGATGTGTTGGAGTAGTCATGTGGTTTCTTTTTCATGTTTAGCGAATGTCATTTTATGATTAGCGTTTACTCTTTTTGGTGGGAACGGGGTTCGGTTTTCCTTTTGGGGGGTGGCATAGGGCGATACTACCATTTCTTGGAGATTTTTGGATAATATGTAGTTGATCGAGCGTGTTATATACTGTAGTTCCTTGTATCTGTGATTAATATATGGGGCCGCTGCTGGGGTAGATAGAGGCGAATTACTTGGAGACAGCTTGGATGTAGACCAATCATGTTGATTTCAATAGCATCTAGTGAATCAGGAGTTAAGTATACCGGCACTCCATCGGCGCCAGAGAGTTCCGAGCCCCTCACCCCGATGGAGGAAGTTTGCAATTTCGGGTTTGGTCTGAGTAGTTCGAGGGGCATGGGATTGGAAAAATACTACTGGAGATACCGTTTCTGTATGATAGAAAGCTAGAGAAGTCTGGATCGCCGATATAGGTGTGTTGACTCTAGAAGAAGGGGGCGGGGGGGGGTTGGGTAAATATAAGAAGCAAGCTCTAAGATAAACTTGATGACAGTGGAGGCTTACCGGCACTTGGACCCTCCGGTCGCTCGGCCGGCGCTATCATCATGGGTAGTTCATGATCCCCCGACACACTTCAAACCTCAGCCCCTCTTCATTTGTCCTTTAGAGGAGAGTATCATACCAATAATCCCCACAGAAAACCTATCGTGTCGTTATCGTTCGTTTGAGAGTACCTTTCCAGTCCGTATTTTAGACCATTGAATTTTTATCTTCGGCACGATCTATCACTGAATATTTTCTTCCCCCCCTCTGAAAAATGATATACGGAGCACGAATTAAAAAAAGCATGGGAGTCATAATATTATGAAACCTGATCTAAGCAATACGTACCGGATTGTGAAGCTTGAAAGAAGTGTGATGATTGGGTCTGCCGAGGAACAATAAAGCTGTACCCATTTATCAAATTGATACTGTTCAAATTGGGTATTCCATGCCTGGCACCGGCAGCTGTCATACCCGTCTTCCATGCCTGGCACCGGCAGCTGTCATACCCGTCTTCCAATACCCTCACTTAGGTCATAATAATATTTTCACTATACAGTGTCAAAACTGATATTTTGCTAGATCTACTAGTAGCAGGATATTGTTCTGATATATCAACACCGGGTGATATCCCATGAGGATCCACTCGCAAACTAAATTTAATAACTATCTAGATACTGTACAGAGCAGTGAAAGTGGAATGCCATCTAATCGTAAGATAAACTCACACTATCGGCCCATCTAAGAAAGCCAATGTGCAGTGAATAAAAACAAACCGAAACCAGGCCAAATCTTAAAAACTGCACTTTTTCACGGGATATGTCTGTAAAATAAAAGCCGCGGGGGGAAAGAAGGGCGGGGAGGCGAAAGCTCCATTTCCCTAGGTCCCTCAAGGAGAAATGTAAGATAGGACGCTTCGGCGGTTACCAAGATAGTCTTGTAAATTTCGAAAGAGTGGGCTCAGGTAGAGCATCTCGCTTTTTTTGGGCACCTCTTTTTTTGACCACTACTTTCATACCTACTTTCTATCAGCTTGGCTCTCCGACTGAATCGCAAATGGAGAGGAGGAGGAGGAACATACCAGCAGTAAAGGCCACAGCCCAAGACTGGCTCAACCCATCGTCCAACAGCTTCTTATCAAACCCCTTACCACTAAAGAACTCCCATGCAGCCCCGGGATCAAAGGTCGCCACATTCATCGCCCAAATACTCTTCCAGGAATTAATCGGCATCTTGTCCAACCTCCCCCCGTACGTGCCCTGAAACTCTGCCTTCGCGAACGTGGGATCCCTAATGTACTCACTAATCGGCGTGGTAGGGATCATGTGAATTCCCTGAATGGCTTCAGTAGCGGGGCTAAACCAAGTAGCATAATCAACGCTATTCTCCCAGAGAATCCCGCATACAAAGTTTCCTTTCACCTCCTGCGGTTGTATGGAGAGTTGGCTGCCAGTCAGCATGTACATGTTGATGCTTTTCTTCATAACGCCGAGCATCAGGAGACCACGGCCCTCGATTGCCTTGTCGTTGATAGCCGCGCCCCAAAGCCTCATGCCGTAGGCATAGTTGTAGTCTTCCGAACTGGATTCTTCGTTTCTGCCGTCGCCGAATTCGTACAAGCCTGCGGCCCAACTGTGCCCGTGGAACCAGTCGAAGTTGCGGAAGGGGATGTACTTGGTGTCCCCCGGGGAAGGGTTGGCCGTCTCGCGGATGAACGTGTTTATGTAGTCTTTATTTTTTGCTACCCAACTATCCTTGTTGTCGATCTTTGCCTTCTTGTCGATCTGTGCGTCTAACCAGGCGATCACTGCCCCGGTTTGGATAAAATAAGAGTAGTGGAAGTGATGGTCATTGTAAAACATATTCCCGAAATCAGCGTTGACTTTTTCGGCTTGCTTGCCGGCTTGCGTATGGTAGGCGTTTGAGACTATTCCTCCAAAGGTAGAGTCGTAGAGGAGTATTGGATTCACGGCATTTTTCGTAAAGGGGTCGAAAGCTGCCTTGACCTTGTCCAGGCATTCTTTTGTTAGGTTTTCGTCCCTTACAGCATCCCAGGCTGAGAGACAGATATATGCTGATCGGGCGAGTTTCTTGCCTTTGAAATATGTTCCTTCTGCTCTCAAAGCTGTTAGGTCTTCTGCTATCTCCTTCTTGACAATCTCCTTGACCACTTCTTTGTCTGTCTGTGGTATATCTTTTCCCAACCCTAACCCAAAGGTAACCTTGCTCGGAAGCCTATCTTCGGTCATTTCCAGATCAGCGCTGAAGACAGCGGTCATTGGCCCATTCACCCGGCTGTCCAACCTAAGCCCTGTCCTCTTCTCCCTGGAATATCCAGATAGCGCTGCGATATGATGTGGCAGTCCGTAAACCAGTGGCCCGCCAAATATTCCGTCCTTTAGGATATTCTCCGAGTAGTAACTGATAGTGTACGATCCCGTGTTCTCATTGTTCAATTTCATAGATGACAGCGCTGCTGACCCCGGATACCAGCCTGCCGCCCTATCGTACACTGCTTCATCCTCTTTTATAGTCTTTGAGAGTTTTGAAACTTTAGCACCCTGGACAATCGCTCCTTCATATTTATCTTTCATCACAATTTCTACTGTGTCTTCCACAGATTTAACTTGTGCCTCATCACGAGGTGTCCACTTTTTCCCGTTAGAGAAGATATACAAAAGGACGATATTCCCGTCTTTCAACTGCGCTCTAATCTTCAGAAACCTGCCGTCGCTCCCCGCAGCTTGGGTGATCACGTATCCAGGGGGAGCGCGAACGAATACCCTCGGCGTAAGTTTTGTATAGACCGCCGTTGCGAATGCCATGCCCTGACATACTGGCATCCGCATGTTCCCATCACCACCCGACAAAGTCACATTCAAGCAGAACTGATCTGTGGGACGGCTTGCGCTAAATTTCGGTGGCGGGGTGAACTCTTTCGCAGAAAAGTTTATCAGTGCCGGGTCGCCTAGGGGTAAAGTGTAACGTTTCGAAGCTGCCGAACGAGTCGTTGAATTTATAAAAACCTGTTCGATCCCACAAACAATGGATTAGCTTTCTACCGTACTACGATATTTACGTCTAGGGTCAGTTGAAAAGTTCGAATGAGCCCATACCCTCGCGTCGGCCTCGTGATGCACCACCGCCATTCCCACCTGATCAGGGCCGGACCCGCCAATTCCATCATCCCACCGAATCCCATACGGTAGAGGAAATACTGTCTGATTCTGATATCCCATCACGAAATTCTGATAATACTTATTCGTGTGCATAGGGCCCTGGCCCTCCGCTATATGGCACACATTCTGTGGCTCCTGTTTCGGCTCTGTGCACGGATGTTTTGTCTGCGCCTGAAAAATAGGTGAAGGATTGTCGTTAGATACCGGGACTAATAGGTCTATCGGCTTTTTGAAAAGATCCACTATTTCACTAAACAGCTGCACGGCCTGTGCTGTCGTTACTAGCAATCCTACCACGAGGGTCGTTGAACGCATGATTCCTTCTGTTTATTGTGGAGCTTGAGCTGCTTTGCAGGTATATTTGTAGTAATGGATGCAAGGGGGGCTAACCAGAGCCCCCGAGATTAAACAAGAAAAGAAAAGAGTAAAGGAATGTGGGGGGCTGAAAAAATTCCACAGTTGAATGTTTCAACCACTGAATGATTGGAAGTGGTTGAAACTAGGAATGCGATGGGCTGGGGCGGGCATAGGTACATTAGAATTTCACAGGGAGGAAAGATAGAAGTAGTCATGAGATTTCTCCTCTAGTTTGGGGCATTTTTTCTTCCCACTTCCCCCTCCGGTGGATCATCTGTTTGGCCAAGCACTGCTGGTAAAGAGACACCACCTATCAGAGATAGGCCGACTCCTGAGGGGATAACAGCGATGGCCGAGCTATGAGTATGAACTGCCCACCGATACCCAATTATGGGCTTAGTGCTCGAACTCCCGCAAGGACAATTAAAAGGTGCAAAAAAGCTGAATAATTCTCGGTGGAGCGGTCAGAATACTTATATCCAGGGTGATGTCTGGTTCCTTTTTTCTTGTAGGTCCCTCTCACACCCCAACAAGGCCTAGGTGTGCTATGGCTAAGTGCATTCCCCGAGCATTCCGAGAGCATATCTATGCTTACTACTACCAAGCCATAGAAAATTAGAGTGTTACACAATGGTACAACACTCATCTGGGACTCTGCTCTGGTTTAATAATGTTATTGATCTTTAATCAAGTAAGACCGTAAGGACTTGAATAATTGGACTATGTGCAAGGTAGTCCATGATCTCCTCTTCTGAGAAAGGGGGGGGAAAACACACCCAAAAACCTGCTATCTGAGACAAATAAAAAAGAAAGAAGTGCCAAACTTTACTGGGAGAGGCAACTCTAGCGTCCTAGCATATGGTCTAATTATTCTAGTCCTAGTGTAGTGATACCGAGCTCCAGTTAATCTGCCCTAAGCTTCCCCACACTGGCTTCCGCTCACCCCTTAGTCAAAGGGCCGAACTACCCAAGTCCTGCTATAAGGCAAAGCAATGGCTGATTGGACCTCTCCGGAAGGTGACCATGCCGATTCCTCGAAGGGCTACTTCAAAAAAAAGTACTTATTTTGCAGTCCGTCCCGGCGAAGTCTTTCAGTATACATACCCTACCTATCTTATCTCTCCGACGAGTCCTTACAACGCCCGGCGTAGTGACCCCCCCCCTCTTCCGGTGTATTAGCGATTGGTAGTCCCTCAAAATCCTTCCGGTAAACCCAGGCTTCACTTGTGAACCACGATGGAACTTTATACAGGAGGAGCCACGGCGCTGTGCTCTCAGTGTAGTACTGGAGCTCAGAATAACCTCGACTAGCGATGAATAATTTGTGGTGGCTGCGCTGAATCAGGTCAGCTACCGGTGACTTGTTGTGACAATCGAGTGCAGTTACATAGACAGTACCGAGAGTGAGCATTGGACCGTACTGGCTATATTGGGGTACGAGCACCTGTTTTCCCCCTGGGAAATTGTGGGCTGGATCACCTGTGTTGTAAGAATGGCTCGGGAATTGAAGAACTTGAAATAAAGTCCAAGTGATATCTTAGTTACTAGCAAATACAGTTCCCTTCAGCGAAAAAGTAAGGCAACCGACCATATATCCTTTAAGCTGAAGTGTTTTTGTCACTTGGCAGGTTAAAACCGGTGGAGAAGTGGTAGGAATAAATAAACCCCAACCCTGCCCTGCGAGTAATTCTTGGCTCACCAAAAAAAAAAGGCATGAGTTCCGCACAGGGGTCAGCAGCGCCCGCCTGCCCAATGAAGCTTGGTCATCAATAGCCATAAGGGCCCGGAATAAATAGTGGTGCAAGTGCATAAATAACTACAGCATAAAAAAGTATTCATCTTAAAATTCGGAAAAATGTGTACAGTGTACCAAGTTTTCGAGCAGCCACACTCACAACCCACCCACCCCGATCCCGGAAAACCCACCAGGACAAATATTGAGCGCTAGGAACCACCATAAAAAAGACAAATCAAGCGAGGTCGGGAGCCCCTGTCCGAGGTCACACGAAAGAGGTCGGAATTGAAGTACGGAGTAGTGGGACTGATCAATGAAAGAAAGAGAAGAATAGTTGAAGTCTTGCTTGTTCGTCTATAGACGCACCTGAGACAGCAGTACTTATAGCAATGCGCAACATGAATCTACATCAATATGATCGGGGTCATTTTCCAGACCCTTATGTCGTAAGCTGCCAGGTAACTGGCCGAACACTTCCGCACCTGCCATCACATTGAGGCGATATTTCCGACAGCCCCAACTATCCCACCACGAGTGACGGTCCATGCTTACGGCCACTCGGCCGGGACCCCAGCCTAGTACCCGTTCCTCTCCTCAATCAATCGGCCTAGCAAGCAACACAACCTTGATAAGCCACCCTAATGATTTAGCTAGAATAGAAAGGGAGAGCAAGGGCACCATAACACCAAGCGGGCATAGGCTACGGATTAAAATGGGGATCCGTCTTGTTTTGGATGGGTGGCTTGGTAGTGGCTGTCAGTGTGGTGCGTGTGAAACCGTGTTGGGAGGAGGGGGAAATAATGAAAAAAATGCTTTGGTGGCCTGGGTTTCATCTAGATAGCTTCGGGGTTGGAGCTTGGAAGCAGGTGGGGGAGCTGTGGATGTCGGGTTCAAATGATTTAGGCCTAAGGTGCTTTTTATTGGGGGTGTTTGGGGTGGCAGAGAGTGCCTACAGGAGTGTCTCCGGGGCTGCCGTGTTTCAGAAGAGAGACAATAAGTACAGAATTGCCTTGTTAAACGCGAAATAAGACCACGTGTAGAGCAGCTAAACGAAGAGCGGCCAACAGGCGGGTGAGAGGAGATCAGTCCAGGAAGCCCTTTCCCTTGTAACTTAAAAACTTAGGTAGAAATAGTACCCTGTAGTGACCTATCGCTAAATCTAAGTCTAGGAGAAGCCTTCCTCCATATCTCGCCAGCCTATTGGGGCAAATTTTGCTTGGCTGTTCTGGCTCCATTCCGATTTTAGCCAGATAGTGCGTTAAGGGAACGTAGGTTAGAGCGACAGTAAAGGGGTCTCAGTTCTAGCAGTCTTGTTGCCATATTCAGGGGATTTAGCTATCCCCCGTGGTTCTCCTGGTTTTTTCGGGCGTCTTCAAAGCACGTGATAACCAACATGTGATCCAAGTTTCTGGTGGTGACCAACGCTTAGTTTCAATTGTGGTTGACTGGGGTATCGTGGAGACCCGTCATGTCGGTATTGAAGATCGTAGACATCGTTGTTGCAGTGATTGATGCTACCGTCGAGCATAGAATCTTCTAGGAGGATTAAAAGCATCACCCCAACACACTGGGTCTATGCCACTCTAGGACTTGGGGGTATTAGCGTTAACAATACATACCATCGTAAATCTTGTGTCGCATTCAAACATAGAATTACAAGCATACCCAAGCAGCAAGGTAATATCGAGTGAGACTTTATGAATGCCTTGAAAAGCTCAGTTCTTAAGTATCTTGAAAACACCCCGACAGAGTATAAAATCCCTCCGGATCGCCTAACGTCCAGACAATTCCCACCACTGATCCCGTATCCTCTTAGCCGCAGCATACCACAGTATCTCGCGCTTATACCGCCTAAACTCACAATCTAAAAACTAATAACTCACCAACCCTCACCTCGAAAATCAAAATGACCCACGGAGAAAACGCCATCTTTCCTGCCCAAATTTCAGGCGTTGCTACCAGGAAACGCAAGTACAACCCGAACGACTCCACCGAAGAGTGCAAGAGACGAGTCTTGAGCTCAATGATAGACACCATAGAAATCATCTACCGCGACATATTCGATCTAGTGAACTACACAGCGCCAGACCCTGGAACAGCTCCACCCCTCAGGCACATGGAGAGGCAACCCCAAGGTATCACAGAAACCTTCACGGCATTGACAGACCTCCTCCTCCAAGATATGAACAACTCTGCATACAAAACTGTCGTGTCGGAATTGGCCGGCGCTTATTGGACTAGTGTTCACGCGACAGGGTTCAACTTCCAGGCGGCTGGAGCGACAGGGACTCCCACCAGAAATGACTCGGAAGAGGTGATCAGCGGAAATCACGAGAGAGCGGGCATGCTAATGAGTCGCTTCATAGGGACTACCGATCCCCAAGCTCGCTACCATAGGGCTTTCGCCCTCGCGGTTGTTTGGTCTAGGTATTGGCGTCTAGCACAAGAGTGCGGGTGGAAGATTGTCACAGTGCTTCTTCACTCCTCGCGCTTCCGGGACTTTTCTCGCGCTGCCAACCTGGCTCGCTGGGGAGAGCTTGTGAAGTTTATTAAAGCTAATGTTATGAGCATCCAACTTCTTGGTTCTTTCCACACCCGCTGGTACAAAGCCTTCAGCGACGCAATTCCTGATGCAGACCAAGTCCTGACGGACCAAGAGAGAATCGGTTACGACGGAAATTATCACCATTGGAGGGTACCGAGTGACCCTAATGCTAGAGTTGCCGAGAGACACAACACAACGTTCGAGGTAGGTGATTATACTAAGATAGGGAATGATGGGAAGGCTTTTGAGAGGGACCCTAGGCTTAAGAGGGGGGCTTTTGACATTGCCCCGCCGTGCGGGGCTTGTGGGGAGACCTCCGAGAAGTGTCATTGTAATCTGGAGAATTGGACACCGGCTAGGGTTGAGTTGGTCGGTACTGTCGGGAGAGGGACAGGAGTTCGAGCATTGCAGGTAGGTTCCCCCCCCCCAGTCTGGTGATGACTGCGATGATGATGTGGCATGATGCGGTATGATACTGACTTAGAGGATAGAGTTTTAAAGCTGGAGAAATAATTGGTGAGTACATTGGAGAGCTGATATCTAACAATACGCCAGACGATGATGAAGACCTTTACGTCCTTTGGGGGCATAAAGCGGCTCACGAAAGAGACAGCTATAGCACAACTTCTAACCATTATGGTAACTCCTGCTCATCCCCGTTCTTCCCCCTGCCTTTCCGGGAATGAGAGCTAACTATTTTCCCTCAGGTAATTGGACCCGCTTTGTCAATCACTCTTGTGATCCGAACTGTGTTATCGATCATATTGCTCGCCGTGGTAAGATGCTTTCAGTGTACCGCGTTACCAAAGATATTGCAATGTTCGAGGAAGTAACCACGAGCTATGGCGAGGGGTACTTCCTTGGTAGAGGGCTGAAGTGTCTTTGCAATGCACAAAAACATCTCCATCCTCTGATGTAGAGGAGCCCCGCTTATGTGGGCAATCTGGCATGTACGAGCTCGAGTCCAAACCAGCTTACCTATTGCATGTATTTGGTTATTTGCCTTTGTCTTTTTGTCTTTTTGTACCTTTCTTATTATTTCTCTTGTTTTCCCTTTCCCCACTCTAGGTAATATTTAATCCTTTGTCTCATTTGTTCTCACTTTTCTTTTCTTCCGTTATTTTGGCTTCCCGCGGGCAAGAGGTAATCCCTCCCATTCTTAATTGATATGGACCGCATTTACAGGAGCGCGTTTTGTACTGCATGTTTTCTGCCCATTCTATTGAATGGGCAGAAGTTTTAATAAATTTGATTTGATACCAAGGCGCCGTTCTAACTTAAACCTGCTCTACCTGAGTTCCGCCCTACGTCCACTTACCGGACACCCCGAACAGGTAAAAGTTCAGCATTGCCGGACTATTATATAGGGTTCAGAAGGGGAAACTTGCTCAGAAAACCCCCCCTGCCCCAAGTCTGAACTCCCGGGCTCAACTATGCTACCCTAACCCAGGGAACAAAAGGTGCCAGCATCAGCTAGCCAAAAAGAGAAACAAATATTCCTCATCTTCCATGATTCATGTTTGACTAAATTTCCATAATGTTTCCAGCGTCAACACCGTAGCGTAGCTACCTCCCTGTCGCTGAAATAATCTCCTGATTTATGGTCCCATAATACTTTGTAAAGGCAATAGCGTTAGGTGTAGTGCCCGGATACTCACCGCATCACTAGCATTGCTCTGTTAGACAAAATCGGGGGGAAAGGTAGGTAAGTGGACCAGTTCTAGGCCTAGTTTGGTCTTAAATCATAAGATTCACTCACTTCACCAGTTCATCTAAGGCCGTGGGAGGGAGGGGTCCGCTAATTAGTGTAACCTACGCCCGCCTTCTGCGTCCGCTTTCCGGGTTTGCCTAAAAGAGGTACTGGTAGAAGCCCGAGAGGGATCAACCGAGAGAGATTAGATAAAAGATTGGATAAATAGGGTGAGGGGCCGGGCCCCAGTTGGAGGAGCAAGTAGACGTTCATTCTGGCTTAGTGATAATAGTACAGGTATGATATATATTATCCAATAGAGCCGAAATCCCCATCAGAGTGGTGGCCGGAAATCCGTTCTGGCTTGAAGCCGAGGAATATCATCTTGGCAGGGTACTTGTACGGTACAGTACAGTGCTCAGTCTGGTGACTCCCCTCGCCGTCTGAACCCTATGCGCGGGAAGCGCACCGAGGATGCCTGCCTGCCTGGCTTGTCAGAACCTGGGAGTGAGTTGGTGTTTGTTTGCTACTATTGATATGCATAATTATTCCTTTGTTAGTATCAGAACTTCTAGCGAGATAGATGCCAGTAAAAATATATATATACATTTTAACGCAATTCACAACATGAAAAAGAAAAGTGCGCGAAAACTCTTGATTAAATTTTACCTCAACCAACACGTGGTATGTATCCCTTCCAAAAATGATAGGAAAATGCTAAAAGAAAAGCTAGAAAATTCCTCCTACCCCACGACTCCCATATCATAATCCACATAATTCCGTTAGCAGCCCTCCTTCTGTCTCTTCCCCTTATCGCTTCAGATTCGTCAAATTTATAGGCAGCCCAAGTACAGCACCCCACAGATCTCCACATATCCCCATAGATCCTAATTTGCCGATGCAGCCTGCTGTCATTGCCCGCAGTCGTGATACCAGGACTCCAAAATATTGTTGTACCCTGTCGGACCCGCCACCCTTGCTAAAACCTACAGTGATCTAGTGTTCACGGCGGGCTAGGACTCTAGTCGGCCACTCTGGTAATTAGCCTGGGCCGAGATAGGCTGAATTAAGCCTACCTGAGAAAGCCTACAGCCCTGATAGGTACCTTTGGGCTCCTGTGATTAGCATTGAGAACTGATGGCTTCAAGGGTATCTTAATTCCCCCACCTCTTTCGGGTCCCTCGTCTTTTTCCCCCCCTGTCTACCTTCGGCTATTGCCTTAAGCAATCACACAACAAGTGATATGTAACCGGCCCAAGAAAGTCTTGATAATTCACCTCCAGAGCCATCACCACAATCCTATCTTACAACTCTTCAGTGATAGCTGGAATCCCATAGTTGTTAGGGTATGATAGTTAGTTTGGGGTACGACCGGTTTAGGGTCGTGACTGCCACTTGGGGGTTTTTCCCGTTGTGTGGGTTTTTCCTGTTTTGTGTGTTTGTGCGCTCTTTTCTGTATCTAGTCTGAGCTACCAGTAGAGAGCTTCCTGTATCGTACATCGAACATCCACATCGTTATCATCACATACCAGAACCACCACCTACGTGCTTTTCTCCGTGCTTCGCGCCGTTACCTACGCTACCCCAGTTATCATTGGGCTGTGAGCGAGCTGCCATCAGAGTGTCGCTATCATTCAGTAGGAATTATATTAAATCCCCAAGTTAACAGAGAAATTTCTGTCGTCTTTTTTACTGTTATTTTGTAATTGAAAAATGTTTACAGTTAATCTCTCCTGTATTGATACCTTATGTATAGTCACCACCTTACTGCGCACAGTTGACCCACTACAACAGATATTTCCTACATTTAATTCATTTGATTAATCTAGTATTTTTAGTGTTTTTATGTAGACAGGGTTCGGCATTACTAGGCCTCCGGCATAGGGCCAGGCCAGGCCCCAGAGAACTTTGACAGGCCGGGACAGGCTTTACTGCGGCCTTGCCTACCTCCTGGCCGGTTGGGAACACTGCAGTGACTAGAAGTCGCGGAGCCGGGCCAGAATCGTGGCCCCACCCGGTCCAATGTTCTCCATTTGGCCGCCACGTCCCCAGACCTTTCCTCCTAAAACTCTCTGAATTTGATAACCATACCCCAAGGAAAAAGTCTAGTTTGATAGAGGCTCGGTAACCGCAAGCTGTCGTCATAGACGTACTGCAGTGGAGCTGCCGTGAGGCGAGGGTGGTGAAAAAGGCCCGGACAAAAGAGTGTGATTGTGAGGCAACTACCTTGGTTGACCACCACAAGTTGTATTTAGTTCTAGAGTTGCCCTCCTTTCTCTATACATCAACCTTTATCATACATCGAACTCTCTTTGGTTTCCTATCACACAATGACGGAAAACCAGTTCTCAGGGCACCAAACCTGGTGACAGTCTCATCTGTATACCTCAACCTAAAATACCGCGATGAGACACTCCATCACAGTTAGCTTAACAAAATTTAATACACTTCCAAATAATCCTCACTAAGCGTGGCTCACTTGGTATCACATTCAAAATGATAGGAGCTAGCTAAGATAGAGCTTTTCCCGGGTGGTGGGCGTGGAGGAACCTAACTTTTCCCTACTATCATACTTTAATGACAAAAGGGGTGTCTCCACAGCACCCTACTGAAGTATACTAAAAAAAGCCGGACTAGAGGGTGTTGGAAAATTCCCGGGGAACTGGATAAGTATTCTCTGAGTGAACTTTTTTCCTTTTATCTCTTGTGCCGGATCGGTCAACAACATTTTCCTTTCCAATTTGTAGCTGTCTACTATTCAGCATTCAGATGCGATTCTTAGAAACTATCCCTAAGGGAACGAGTGGGTGGGGTGTCCATCTTGCCCTGTTTGAATAATCAGATGACCTTACCTACCTACAGAATCCATCTAAAGATAAGGTGTGTGGGCCCTTTTGGAGTGGCCGAAAAGAAAGATTCTTGAGCCCCTTCGGTGGGACATGCGAGGCACCCATATAGAGTAACAACCGATCGTCGGGGATATCCCTTCCAATGTAGTGCGCTTTATAGCTCTTGATTCAATCTAGTTCATTCCTTCCTGTCGTACTATCGCTCTGATAGAGGAAGGAGCTAAGCGCGCGTACAAACAAGAGGCGGAAAACACTGAGGTATTGGAGAAGGTGCCCAAAACAGGGTACGCTTGAGTGTAAATTTTGAGTCTCTTTCTTATTCCGAGAGATCAGTGAAAGTCAGCCTACACTGCACTCTTCACTGCAACCCCACCATGATAGGCCGGGGATGTTGTTCTTCTAGCACAAGGAAATTAGGCTACCCCCCATGATTAAATATCGGGGGTGCAGATTGCTTAATTACTACTTCCCTTCTACACTTCTCCCCTCTTCCCCTGCCCCCTTGTAAGAGATTCTCAGGGCAATATCGGAGGGAGATCTAGAGTGAAGTATCATACCATCCCTCTAGTGGGGGCTTGAAAGGATAGCGATCACAAGCCGTCACTCGAGAACTTTGTTTCAACTCTTAGGGGTTCGATAATAATTTATTACCCTGGGGTCGCCAAACCGTCATATACCAGGGGGGATTGCACAAGCGTTAACCCCCACTAATACGCGTCTGAGATGAAGAAGTGGGATGCTTTTTTTTACATATTTAGGAGGGATCGGGGGCAATGAGAATGGGCCAGGTTGGATAGAACCCGTCTGCGGACAATTTTGAGTGGCTTGGTAGATGTCGGGCTTCATCCACGGGGGAGCGCTAGTTGTTTGTTGAGTAGGGGGAAGTGATATGTCGGATATGTTACACTATCTACAACCTCGATTGTCACCCCAAAGGTCCTTCACAAAACCATACTTTCTGGAATCTGGGGGTTAGGTATTTGAGGGTTAGGCCACCTGCAGATCCAAGAGAAGTCGGTCGACACTCCCAATCCCTTTCTATAAAAAAGCTGTTCGATTACATTTCGCTTGCTTCACTGGGGTGACTAATATAATATTATGGGACTTCGCTGAAATATTTCCATCAAGGGGCAGGGGTATTAGGGATAATGCACAATTTTGCTAAAAGACTTAGGCGGGACGTCGAAGTTTTCTAGCCAAAGTGCTGCTATCACTGTACATGTTCAAAAAAAACTTTAACTTCCGGGTTGTAAGCTATATTCTAATCTTGGTACAAATTTTCAAGAACCCGGCAAAAGAAGCAGAGCTTGGGTTAATAGGAGAAATAATAAAATGTACCTAGAGCTCTCTCATCGCAATAGGCATTTAAACGCACCAAAGCAAGGGCATTTAGAGTAACTCCTCTCATGCCTGACTAGTTACTTGCCTACCCCCCACAATCCACACAATATAGGTTAGGCAATAGAAAAACCGCCCGCATAGCCGTACCGGACAGCGCCATGCATTCCCATACTACCACTCTCCAGCTTCCTATCAATCCGTCTTTTCCTCATTCTCTGCTCCTCCCGACGGATATTCTGCTCCTCTTGCTCCCGCCACTCTTCGTACATGATAGCGTAATATGCGTCGCTAAAATCTACTGTGCCATCATCGGTTTCGGCGTCGTCCCCTGCCATCTTAGATGCTTCTAAGGTCATACTCCCATGCTGGCTAATGGGTCTGGAAGTAGTGTTAGTCATGCAAAACGAGTCCCTAGTATAATTTGATATGGTGAACCTAGAGTCTCGGTGATTTGGATTAGAGAGTATTGGGGAACCTGTCGGGCGAGAGGGGTTGTTAGAAAGTTATTCTTGGAACCTATGTCGGTTTGTGGAGGGGTTGTAATGATGGGAATTGAATAGGTGAGAAGTAAGGGAAGATGGGGAAGGAGGAGGGCAATCGCTTACAATTCCTACAGAGACCAATGTCGTCCCTTCCTGGGGCTTTCTGACAAGAAAAGCATATAACATCCGTTTTCAATTCCACCCCTGGGGGAGGAACCCACGCATCCCAATTCGTCGGCGGTAGTATCGATGGGTGATTGTCTCTTGCGCCCGCATAACTCTTCGCAAGCGGCAGCGGCCGTGGGGGTGGTGGTGGAGGTGGATTGGAGTCTTCCGAACCGACACAAGAAAAGCTCATGTCTGACCTTCTTTTTCTCTCCCTACCCCCCTTTCCCCCCCTTCTTCCTGTTTTTCCTTCTTCCCCTCTCCTAGTTTCATTGGCCGTCCTTCTTGGTGCCCCTGAGGATGTGGCAAAGCACTGGGTGTACTGGTTTCCGATCGGATTAGTGGTTAGCACGTGGATTGGGTAGCTTATATTCGTTAGTGTTGCTGTAGGGCGTCCTTGTGTCTTTTTCTTGCCCTTTTTTGGACCAAAGCAGAAGAAAGATCGGAGTCCCATTTTGCTGGTGATTGCGAGTTTGGTTTTGGTTTTAGAGTGTAGTTGTGTTGTGACTTTTGCATAGTATTGAGCTGCCGTGATATTTTTTCCCTATTCCTTTCCCTCTGGGAGCTCTTTTATCTATACAATTTTTGGAAGCCGGTGAAATGAGACGTGGGAATTATCTTGAATGTATGGGTAAGCTTGAAATAAAGATATTGTTCAAAGATATGAAATGCCATTGCTTGAAAGTTGAATCTAATTGTAAATCCTCTTTTAGACCTTTTTTTTTTCAAGAGGTAGAAGTGCAAGCACCCCCACAGACAAACCCCCCACCGCGCAAGTAGAGCGAGTTTCATGTTGAGACCCTCTTCCCATCTTTACGAGTAGTGAGAGAGTCACTGACGAGTGACGCATTGTGCATGTCTCCCTCCGGATTACTCCAGGTCACCAGAACCCCGTCAACCCGCCTGCCCTACTCATTCATGTCAGAACTCAGGAACTCACTAAAACTTAACACTAAAATATCTCTTACATCAAGCTCTTTCCGGTTCCAAAACCGTTGCTAATAATCCAAGGGCCATACCAAGAACATACTATCAAGGCTCATGTGCCGACTTGAAACGTTTTGGGATCGAGCCCGAATCAATCTTGCTTCTCTCCTCTTTGCCGGCAACGGAATGCGGACAGGTAGGGAGAAGAATAAATGAGGGGCGAGAGGCAAGGATAGAAACTTACAGCAGAAATTGCAAGTGAAGGGGGGGACAATACACGTCTAGCGATCCGAAGGTGCAGCTTATTTAGTTGCTACGAAAGGTGCGGAAAATTTTAATTAAGAGAAAACAAAGAAAGGAAGGAGCAAAAGTGATAGCGCTTGTAGACCCCGACCACCCACGACTAGCTTCGCAATCACGACATACCTGCATTTGCTATCTCAGCCCCGGTTCCCGAGCGCTATGCCTCCGATCCAGAAGCCAACTCAAACGCACCCAAGAGCTTCAGCAGAGCGGGAAATTACGACCCTAGCGGTTTTCACGCTGCGTTTCACTTTTAGGGCACCCCTAGCACTTCTTCAACAGTTCGAGTGATTCTGCGTGAGTATCTACCAATACTCGCGCAATTCCCTTCAAGCGCCCTTAATCAAGCAAAGTGGACTATTAGAACTTTCTAACGATCTGAGGTTGGCGCCTAGACCCACAAATTTCAAAGTTGAGTTCATTCGACTTCATCCTGTTTGCCTGCTTTCCCGAGGAAGTCATGTCGCACATTATTTTACCATCTCGGGAGTTGGAAAGCAATAGGAAAATCAAAAATTGTAGGAGGCACAACAGTACGGAACCAACCAGTGAACCCTACCTGCGGGTAACTTTAGTCGGGAAAGCAGCATACACTGCGCTTTTCAAACGCGTGTGGAGAAACCAACCAACCAGGCCGCGCAGTATACAAGTACAACCCCCCCCCCCTGAAAATTCCCGATATAACTTTCTCGATTTTAAATATGATAGGATGAAGAAGTCTCCATTGTTTGCGTACTTTGCTAACCAACATAGCTGCCCAATCGGGCTAGCTCGCGTGAGATTTTGCATCTCGGAATTCCAGATGAAGTGGAAATAGTAACAAATGGCATCAGGAAACAAAGCAGAAAAGGAAAGAGAGTACCAAACTCACCGACCTTGACGCCACAGGCGTTAAAGTTAAAGCATACGTCAGATTAAGAGAGCAAAAGACAGAAAATCTCCCCTTCCCTCCCCGAGGGAATTAAGATTAGGCATTTCCTTTCTTTGTGCCCCCACTAATCTGATACCGTACACGTAGATACCTGCAATGAAGAAAAAAAATGAAGAAAAAAACAACCCGCCCCCGCACCGGCCAGAGAGTGGGTGTGCACACTCCGCCAGCCCAGCTAATGATTTGCACGTGATTTGTGATCAGATTAAACGAGCCAATGGCAAGCGCGATATCTGCTCATCGTTACCGAAACCGCGGGCCGCGATGAAACTCCCGTAGTCAAGGAAGTCCTCAAGCAGGAGAGTGAGGAAGAGATGGGGCTCGTTGCATGGAAAGAATTTCCGATTTTGGAGGTGGGGAGCCGGCGGGGGCGGGAGGGGAGGGAGGCAGAATATATAGATTTTGTTCATCAACAAGGTGCTTGTAAAGAGAGAGATACGAGAAACAGTTGGAAGTTCACAGTGCAAGCGTGGCGGCGCGCTCTAGCACAGCAATTAAAGATCGGAGACGAGAACAGAAGTGGAAAGGGCCAAGTAAATGGGGAGAAAAAGGAGGTAGAAGCGCAGTGATTGATAAGGTTAGTGTTGGGATGTGTGTGTGTGATACGTGTGTGAGGTGAGATGTTCGTTAATGACTAGTCGTACAAGAGAGAAGACTACTTAAAGGAAATCCCATGCCAAGCCCACTCCCGCACAACCAATGATAGA
>Ga0307509_10003627_pt1 | contig 23157 bp, 14 predicted proteins | sample 10_EM_MG_FD_202245 | JGI IMG/M metagenome (GOLD analysis project Ga0307509, IMG submission 202245) | Populus trichocarpa ectomycorrhiza microbial communities from riparian zone in the Pacific Northwest, United States - 10_EM | ecosystem: Host-associated > Plants > Roots > Unclassified | place... | reverse complement strand
TTTTTGTATTGGCAGTTTTCAAGAATGGTCTCCCAAACAATATAGGAGTGCTGTTTGATGAATCACAAGAATCATGTTCCATATCAAGAATATAAAAGTCGCATGGAATGACCAAACTATCAATCTTGACTAGGACATCTTCTATCACACCAAGTGGGTAAACAAAACTACGATCCGTAAGTTGTATTACAATGCTAGTTTTATTCAAAGGCTCAAGACTAAGAGAATCATAAACATGTTTAGGCATAATACTAATGGATGCACCTAAATCGCACAAGGCCCTTTTGAAACTAGCATTACTAATAACACATGGGATAGTAAACGCACCTGGGTCCTTTTGCTTCAAAGGCATATTTTTTTAAACAACATCAGATACAACTTCACCCATACTTACCATTTCATGACCTTTCAATTTGAAAGCTCTCTTGGTAGTACACAACTCCTTCAAGAATCTGGTATACTTGGAAATTTGCTTGATAGCATCAAGCAAAGAAATGTTGAGTTCTACTTTCTTGAAAACCTCTAAAATCTCTTTTTCTTTGTCCTCTTTTTTTGACCTAGAAGAACTCACAAGAAAGGGTGGAATTGTTTTAAAACTGGAATTCATTGAGTGATGAGTTACCTTTGGAGTGTTGGTCGTTGTTTTAGTTTGTGGAGGAGGAGGATGTTCCTTCTTTGTACTCAATTCGGTTTCTATCTCTTCTTCTTCCTCCATCTTAATTTGTTTGGACCTTTGCCTTTCAAGTTCTTTCCCACTTCGCAGTATGATCGCATTAACATTCTCTATTTGATTCAATGTTTGAGAGGGCAATTTTCCATTTATTTGTGCTTCTAATTTCCCCACACTTGCCCTATTTGCTTCTCCAAGTTGTGAATACTTGACCTTGTTTCCTATTGAAAAGACATGACATTTTGTTGCAAGGTCACAGTGTTAGAAGTCAAAGTTTTCATCATCTCACGAAGATCATCACTGGATGACGACCCATAACATTGGAGTTTGTGAATGGAGGGGGGTGTCTCGCTTGATAATTCTGTTGGGATTGAAATCCATGGGAATGGAACTGTCGGCCTTGATTGCCTTGGTGAGGTGGGTTCCCATAGCATAAGTTTGGATGATCTCTCCATCCAGGATTGTACGTGTTGGAAAAGGGATTATATTTACGCTGGGGCTGTCCGTTGAATCCTCCATCAACTGCATGAACCTGTTCAATTCTTGCATTGTTGGGCACATATCTGAGGTATGTCATTGCAAGGAACATATGCTATAAACTTTCACCTGCTGTACATTTCCATAAGTCAAAGAACACACAAGAAAAGTAAGATCATTAACTTTATTTTCAAGGTTAGAAATACTTACTCCATTTACTCGTTTGTTTGCGAAGTCTCCACACGTGCCAAATTGTTTCGAGTTGGCTGCCATATTTGAGATCAATTGGCATGCAGTCTCGGGTGTCTTATCTACCAATGCCTCTCCACTTGCCGCATCAATGATACTACGGTCAATAGGCATAAGTCCTTCATAGAAATATTGAATGAGGAGTTGATCGGGTATCTGATGGTGAGGGCATTGAATGCACAGTTGCTCAAATCTTTCCCAATACTCGGAAAGTGTCTCTCCATGAGATTGTCGAAATCCCACATATTTCTTTCCTTATGTTGGCAACTCGAGATGCTGGGAAATACTTTTCAAGAAAAATCTTCTTCATGGCATTCCAAGTTCTAATGGAACCTGAGAGAATAGAGAAAAACCATGCTTTTGCTTCCCCTTTTAAAGAGAAAGGGAAAGCTTTCAACTTAACCTGTTCTTCGTCAACTCCATTCGGTTTCATGCCAACGCAAACCATATGGAACTCCTTGAGATGAGTATGAGGATTTTCACCTGCAAGACCGTTGAATGTTCGTAGCAAATGTATAAAACCAGATTTGAGCTCAAAGTTTACATTATTGTCGATGTTGATGCATAATGGTTGATTTTCCATGTTAGGAGCAGCAACCTCCTTGAGTGTTTGTTGTCGTTCAACAACTATAGTGCTGACGCAAGCTTCCTTTCGTAACCTGCGTAAAGTGTTTTTTATTTCGAGATCCACCTGCACTTGACTCTGGTTAGTAGAATGGGTTACAAGCATAAATTGTCAAGAAAACTCAAAATAAACCAACCACACAAGAGATCGAAAACAATGCAAATTGTATGAAAATCATACGCTAGAAAACTAAAACTGCCTAAAAACCTTAGAAAACAACGGAATTTAGCCTCGATAGGGTGGGGCTAGTGGTAACCACTAGTCCTGTTCAGAATGTCGTACGTCGTTCCCGTTTAGGAAATAAAAAGTCGATACATAATTACACCAAAAAATCTGTTTTGATCAATTCTACTGCCGTAAATGAACAGTACTGTAGCAAGCAAAAATTCTGTTTCTCTTTTTTATTTCAAAAAAATAAATAACAATCACAACAAATAAACATAATAGCGCAAGAATCAACTAAAATTACTTTCCCGGCAACGGCGCCAAAATTTGTTGCGATGTCGCGGTCGTACAAATTAATTATCCTAGCTTCAAACACAATACACAAGATAGTATAGAGCAAGTAAGGGGTCGATCCCACGAGTAAGGTTCAAGTCAGATTTTAATGCTAGATGATATGCAATTTGAGGGGGTTTGCACGTTATCTAGGCTAAAGCAAAAGAAAACAGAAAACTATCAAATGAAATTTAATAAAATCAGAAAGTTATCAAGAGAACAAACTTTGGTCGCAAGTACACATCCACCTATAGAAATCAGAACTGATCATGAAAACGAAACATCAATTTATATTCTTAACATTGGTTAGTTAACGAATCCGCCGTATAGCTAACCCTAACCATCAAACACCACAGTGTCCGCACTAGTAATTTAATTCAATGGCAGCCTTAAGAACTAGATAAGTTGATTAATCAAGAAAACATAACTGTTCGCAGTCTATGTTTGATTTGATTGAATGTTCTCCCTAAGATTAATAACATAGATCCGCCACAATTATTAAACTCAGTTGTTTAGCAAGTTCATATACCACAACTCCGGTTTTAATATCAAACTTAGCAATAAATTGTCTACAATAATAACTTAGAATCCGCTCTAGCAATTAAAATAAACAATCATAGGAAATATAAGCATAAGATAACAAACATATTCATCATATAAATTGAAAAGAAAATGTAAAAAAAATCTCGATAACAAACATATTCATCATATAAACTGAAAAGAAAACGTAAAACAAATCTCATAGTTCTTGAAATCTAAAGGTTTCTGTGTCCTTACAACCAAGAAAACGAGTTTAGCCTTGCATGTTTGTTGAACAACTAATCAAAAAGAAGGAGGAATGCATGATTTCAGGTTTTTTAGAGGAGGGGGGCGTTTTTACCCTCTTGGCTGGCTGCCTCCCTTCTCTTCTCTCATTCTTTTTATATCCTAGGAAACCTTAGTCTCTATTTTACAAAGTAGTCCTCCTTTAAGTAAACAGTTTACATTTAAGTACTTTAATAACTATTTTCCTAAAAAAGAAGAAATAGTCTTGCATGAAATCTTCAAGCTTTGACTCAGAGGAGCTAAATTCCTGAAATAAAAACTTGGATATCGGTTTAGATGCTTCGGAACGTAATTTGGACTCGTTTCTTCACGAAACCTGTTTGCTGGCAGAATTCAGTTGTCATCTTTGAAAAATAATATATCCCTGATATGACTTCTTTTTTGGCTGAAATTTGGAGCATTGATAGGCCTTTGAGTCAGGAATCCAACAAAATTGAGTTTGCACAATTGGATATCTGTAGATCGAGATATTCAAGTTGGAATAGCCGAAGGTCAACACTAGCAGATTGCGAGATTTGACTTTGAAGGCTGCGATTTCCATGCTCTTCCTTATTGTATTTTCTTGCCTTAGATGTACAAAAAGGTATGGATGTTAGATTTTTAATGCCACTGGAATCACTTCATTTCGACCTCTAGAGCTCACGCTCTGCACAAAACATCGACTGAAGTTAAATGTGCCAATTACCTTCAATTTACTTCTGTTTTGCATCTTTCATCCAAAAGTGCCTTCAAAACATAAAACAAAGAATATCAAGGCATTTTATATATAAAACATAGGCAAAACATTATTTAAATGTGGGTGAAACTATTGAATAATATGGTTGCATCAATAAGTGCACTACAAAACTTCTCTACCATTATATATCTAAACTTCTTACTTCGCTTTTACCTTGAGCACCATATCTGGATGAGTTCTTTGTAGTTTCTGCTTCACAAGAATACTTCCTTCATTTAATGGCACCTTATGTACTATAATGCTAGTATCTAAACTAAGCATATTTGCGTAGGACCAAGTAAACACATCGACATACTTGCGTAGCAGTGAGATCAAGTTTTCCCTTTCACTGGCAGTGATTAGAGTTTCTATTTTCAATTCTCTTTCATCCTGCCCTATACCGATATTAATTGTCTCCAATTCTTCTTTTGTTGGTTTCCAAGCTTGCTCTACTAACCTAACAAATTCTTTTACATCATCCTTTTCCCATTCATCTAGAGAACTACCACTATATTAGTACCCATTTGGGGTACGTAACCATCTTCAAAAAATTAGCATCCTATTGTCTTTCTATCTTAGCTTTTTTACCTTGAGCACCATATCCGGACGAGTTCTTCGTATTTTCTGCTTCACAAGAATACTTCCTTCATTTAATGGCACCTTATGTACTATAATGCAAGTATCTAAACCAAACATATCTGCGTAAGACCAAACAAACACATTGACATACTCACGTAGCAGTGAGATTAAGTTTTCCTTTTCACTAGCAATTATTAGAGTCCCTATTTTCAATTCTCTTTCATCCTACCCTGTACCGACATATAATGCATTGTCTGCAACCCCAAAATCGAGCTACCAAAGGGTTGTAAGAAAATTGAGGCTAGGATATTTTATGCTTAAAACTTTGATTTTCCACTCGTTTTTTTACCCAATATTCCTAGAAACACATCCTAAAGACCTTAATAGATCCGTTTATAGCTTCAAACAACGTAAAAATCGATTAAAAAACTCGAATCAACCCAAACACAAAAAAACTTCTTAAGCTTGAATCTATCATCTCAAGCGATAATAATGCCAAAGAACACCCTAGTGGAACTCTCTTCATCGAATGGAACCCGTTGACATCAAGATCAACTATTTTGGTAACCAGAATTGGTATCAACTAAAACTTTCTCTTTACCACTAAAATCCAACTACTTTCTCTCTCATCTCTCAAACTAGAAATTGAAAAATAAGATAAATGAAACTTTATACCAAAAATTGAATTTTAGAAAATTGAAGGGACTAAAAATTGATCATTTAGAAAGTAGGATGACTAAAGTAAATGTTTCGTGCCAATTTTGAAACCATCACTTATTTTCATCACCTTTTCCACTACGATGTTATTTTTTTTTCAATTCTATCATTGCATAACAAATTAGAAGCAATTGACCTTTAATTTTGCAAATACTAGGATCCAATCAAGGAGAAAAACACACATAGTGAATTATGAGAGGATGTAGAATGAAAATGTGCATAGTAAAACCTCCTTACCTCTTTGTTTCTTTTATAATCAATTAATGTTATAAATTTGGATATTATAATACTTATTGTTATAGCTTTGAAAATAAAAAACATGTTCCCATATTTATATGCCATTGTTGAATTGTAGTTAAAGAGCCTTTATGTTGAATGGACACTCTTAGAACCTTTTTATATATATATATATATATATATATATAAGTGTAATTGTATTAAAGGAAAATGTTGTATAAAAATATAAAGGGCATACCCCAAGATATACATTGTCCTCTAACTCAGATCAAGGCAATAGAAAAAAGAAAAAGAAAAATGTAAATATAACTCAAAATAAAACTGAAAACAAGACTGCCTAGATAATAACTGTTAAACCGGTTTACCGGTTTGTGGAAAACTCAGAATCGATCGACTAGTTCTATAAAAAGAGTAGACATGCTAAGTGGAACTCCAAGGAAAACAATTTAGAGGTATCTCATGACTCTAGAAGACACTATATGGACCTAAGAGTAACTATAATATGGCATTTTGGTTCTAACTCAACCAACTTAGACATGATAAACTCAAAGATTTCCTCACTAATAACATGATGAGGATGATAAGTCCAGTGATAAACCCGATTATTCCTCTTATACCAAATGAAGTAAACCATGATTGAGAGTACTAATTGAGCAAGTAGGTGTAGGAACTCTTTCTTCTATCTATAATGTATGTTTGTCCACTAAAGCAAAAGTTGTCATGTCATAGAAGTCCAACTCATAAGAGTACTGCTCATGGTAGCCCCTCATATAGAAGTAGAGAAAGGACACTAAAAAAACAAATGGTCATGTGTCTCGATATGCAAGCCACAAAGGATATGTTGAGGAGTGAATGATCTAATAAGTATAAAATCTATTTATGGTGTGTAGGCGACCCATAGAGACAAGCCATAAGATAAAAGAGTGTCTTAGGATATGACATAGAAACCAAATGAGGTGATGTATAGAATTCGCGAGTCTTGTGTCTTTAAGAACCTCTTATGCCAAGTTGATAGAAAATCTCCCTAATGGATGACCTTTTAAGATATAGTGATCTAGAAATGCATTCTTGGGATGAAAATGAATTGAGTCCCAAATAGATTGTGGCTCTTGATTACTTGAGGGGAAAAAAACAAGTGCCTTCCTTAATGATGTTTAAGACTTTGACATCCCATCGAAGCCAAGTCGAGGATAGCACCCTAAAAAGCAAAAGGTCATATAATCATTGACTATTTGGCAACCAATAGTCTAACTATAGGGAAGTAGTAGTCCTATCACCAATGCATGAGACAAATATCCCTCTACATCAATCTCTACTGAATAAGATATTCCTCTAAGACTAAGAGGGAACCAAAAGAGGCCTAATATGCTAGAAAGATTTACACCTAAGTAAGACACTATGAACTCATCCCGACCAAACTAATGATCTCTCTCTAAAAAAAGTCTCCAAAAATTGAGAATAACTACTTTATTCCAAGTCCCAATCCTCTTTATCCTCAAACCTCCCTATTTAAAAGGGTAACAAACTGAAGCTCAGGCTACCTTAGCCTCTAAATGGGAGAGAGAACAACCCTTCTATAAAAAGACAACTATAATACTTTTAATATTTCTAATAACATAGTAGGGTAGAATAAACATGGAACACCAATATACCTAGATGGAAAAGACAATAGATTTGATCAATTAAAGGTATCCAACAATAGTAAGAGAAGTTGAAGCCAACAACTTAATCTTGGAGAGAATTTGATCCATCAAAGGCATACAATCATTGTGTGTTAGTATAGTAGAGATCAATGAGACTCCTAGATACCTAACTGGCAGGGAGCCTAGCCTGAAACCCAAAAGAGTATGCAAAGAGGCTCAAAGCTCATCATTGTCTCCTAACAAGAAAACATGGATTTTCTTTAGATTTGTAATAAGCCCAAATAACCCATAAAATCATCCAAAGCCTTCCTCACAATCTTAACCAAGTCTATATCTGCCTGACAGAAAATTATAAGGTTATCTGCAAAACATAAATGAGTAATGATAATCTATTAACATCGACAATGGTATCGAAAGCCCGGGTTCTGTGAAGCCTCTCTAAATATGCCTTCTAAACCTTTCATCGAAAAAAAAAACAAACAAATAAAGGGATGAAGGGGCACCTTGCCAAAGGTCTATAAAAGATGGGAATAAGCTGTGACTTTCCCTATTTATAACCACTGAGAAATGAGTTGTAGACGTGCATATCTCAATCCATCTAACCATGGTGTCAGGTACTACAATAGCCCTTAGCGTTATTAGGATAAATTGTTAACTAACCGTATCAAAAACTTTTTTAATGTCTATTTTTAAAGCACATCTAGGTATATGACTAGCTAAGTGATAGTTATATATAAGCTCTCGAGTTAACAAAATGGCATCCAAAATTTTCCCACCCAGAACAAAGGTAGTCTGAGAAACACCAATAACATCTAAAAAAATCCCATTCAATCTACTCATAATGACTTTAGATATGCATTTATAAATCACGTTACAATATGAGATAGGTCTAAAGTCATTCACATCTAGGAAGAGTAGAATAATCAAAAGAGCATGTCATAACAACATTGAAGTCTCTACCAATAATTTCCCAACTTTATTTTGAAGAACAATAAAGTATAACCATCAAAACTAAGAGCCTTATTATCTAGGATAGAGAATAAGGCTTTCTTGATTTCATCATAGGTAATGTATGACTCCAAAGTAAGCACACTGTAAGGAGGAATCCTACCAGAAAAGTATCAGGAAACATCATTTGAAGTAGTGGCCAGGAGTGTAAAAGGTAGCCCATGTAAATAGTCCATAGCCATCTAACCCAGACCATGTTGGTCCTAAACCCGAGATCCTGTCTCATTAATCAACCAACAGATTCTATTCCCAACATATCTATGAAGTAGTGATTTGTGAAAGAACTTGGTGATTTTTTCTCCTAAACTATTGAGTCTGAGACCTTTATTTGTAAAAAGCCTCTTCATCCTTACACATCTGTAAGAATTCCCCCAATAAGCTCTTTCTATCTGACCCTTTGATACTCTTCAAACTGTGGAGAGCCATCAAGAAGTATACATGTTATAACCCAATTAGACTTTTTCTCAACCACTCGAATAGAAATATGGCTAGTTTGTTGATGATGCAAAGATTTCAACTTTGGCTTTAACAAGCCTAGCCTCTTGATAAGCCTATACATAGGGTTATTATCACTAGAATCTGCCAAGTATCCACAACTAAACCTAATAAATCATCTCTATCAACCCATAGATTTAAGAACTTAAAAGTTGTTTTTACTTTTGAAATAGGACAATCGAATTGGACAACCATAGCACTATAATCTGAAGAGTCCTTAGGTAAAAACTCATAATAAGTAGTCGGCCAAGTCAGAGGCACAATTGCCAAAGTCATTCATGTGCCCATGCGAGGTAAGGTCACCCCCATATTTATCAGAGGCACTCATAATAACATTAAAGTCTTTTAGAATAAGTCACGGTCTAGACCAAAATGCAATGGAGTATCTTGACAGATAATTCCATAGTGTCTAATGCCCCGCATATGTATTGGGGCTATAAAAAAAGTGATAACAAAGAAGCATCTTTCAACCAAATTGGAGACCTCGCAGGTTATCCATTGAAGAGAATAGTGAATCAAAGATACACTATATACCACATGGTCTAAAAAACTAACAAGAATATGACAATCAACAATATCTAAGACATTAGATAGAAATTGTAATGTTAAGGGATTAATAATTGTTTCTACTCCCCTCATATTGATAGAAGCAATCTTAGTCTCAAAAAGACCCACAATATTGAGTTTATACTTATTAATCCAATCCTTTATTGCTTTATAATTTTGCGGGCTATTTAGACCCAAAATATTCTGATAACCTAACATATATAATAAAAAATGGAAAGATAGTGAAAATCAAAACCAACAATCCTTGCATCCTTTCTCCTTCTTCTTAATACCAATAATTTTAAAATATGGGTTTAATAGTTCTAGTTAAAGCTTATCTTTAGCCTTTGTGTTCACACCCGAAGTTGTAACAGTACCCAGAGTATCCATAATCTCATTATTGTTTGGCAAGTTCAGAGTTATGCTTTCTATACACTTAGCAAATTTAAGAAAACCATCTTGGTTCTCTTCAAGCTGAGAATAGTCTCTCTTTGAGTCTTGGTCCAGCCCAATATCATCATCCAAAGCATCCTCTCCACCAATTTGAGAAGGTTCATCAGCATTGAACTGGTCGACCGGTTTGTGGAGAATTTTAACCAATCGACCAGTTTCCTGGATAGTAGCTTACAAGGCTTCTGTCTTGTTCAACCAGTCGTTTAGTTCCTGGGATGTTTGAATCGGTTAACCAGTTTCTATAGAACTATTAGTTTGGGGGTGCTGATTTTATGGTGGCAATAACATTTGAATGAAATGTAACCTCATCGGTAATGGTAACTAGGGAGCTACATGAATGAAAAACATCACCTAATTTTGGATCTTTAACAAATCCTCAATTAAAAGATTTGGGGCCTCTACCTAAGCCTTATAAGAGTGCCCAAATGCTTTGCAAGTATCACAGACTTGAGGTTTCCATTCATACTTAACTATAATTATGATAAGGTTTAAAGATAACTTGTATTTCAACTGGAAACTATGAACTATGGGTAACGAGGCATCCAATTCAATACAGACTCGAACGTAGTCAAGGTTGGTGTTATTAAGTGTTTGTTAATTATAAGCTAAAGGTCTTCTAACCATGCTAGCCATTCTTAGACCCATTTCATTGCAAAGGGGAAAAAGTAACCCTTGAAGGAGAACCTATGCAGCCACTTTTGAGATTTTATTTTTTTCAAGAACAAAATATGGGTGTCATGGTTAGAGGATAATGGTCTTTCCCCCAAACATCCACAACCTCTTTTTCATAACTAAGTGGGCATCATTCTCTTTCTTGAAATGAAAAATCAAGAAACCTTGTTGTGTCGACATGACACTCTCAAGGACATAACTCTTCCATACCCGAAAGGCAATAGAGTTGGCCGCATGGTTTGACATCCTATAACCAAGAAAGAATCCCATTAAACATCGGTTCCATTTTGATGTACTCTCATTAATGACATTATCCAGTATTTCCAAAATAGTATCAATCTCTTGTCATGGAAAAAAAGGCTATTTTAGCTCGAGTTGTTGAGTTTGACACTTTCACTCTATGAGCCGATGGAGGAGAACCAAGTTGGAATCTACAGTTATCTTGAACTCAATTTTCTAAAAATAGTGCAGCGATGATATCTCTCAAACAAAAATAGATCAGAAAAATCCAAATGATTATTTTGTAGATTATCACTAGGCGCATAACATACTAAAAACTCAATTGAATCCAATGGTGGATGGTGGAGTTATGGCACTGACAACCTATTTCTCTTAACACTCTAAGAATCTATTTTGTTATATGATGGCTTCTACATGTCTTGGTTTTTTTATCTTCTTATTTCTTTACCATTGAGATACACATATACCAAAATAACCTGCAAACGTCAAAAAACTACTTTAAAACAACTCTAAAAGATCTATAAATCATATTTTATAGTTCATGAAGCAACTCCAAGAGTTCTATAAATCATCTTTGGGAGTTTAGAGAGTTCAAGTATAAATGCCAATAACAAGAGACCTATTTTTTGGTTCGTTTGAATGAATTTCTTACCGATATTGTTCTAAGAAGCTTGGATAATAGTTATGTTAAGAATTTTTCTTTCCATTTTCTTTTTCAACTTCAAATCATGGACTTAACTTAATGAAAAGTTTTGGTGTTCTTTAAAGACAAACCCATCTTAGGTGAAGCCAAGATTTGACAATAAACAAGATCTTGGTAAATTGGTGTTCATTGATACTTGCATGCGTGATATTGCCTACTCTGGTGCTCGCAACTTGTTTATAACTTTGGTGTTTAAACAATTATAGGTTTTCTTTTTATTTTGGGGTTCTTGATATGTGAACAAAATGGTTAAATAAGGACTTAAGAGTGTCTATGTGTCAAAGAAGAGAAGAGAGAACAAAATGGGTCTATTGTGGGTCCTTTTCTTATTCAAAATGTAGCTTTGATTTTAATGATAAAGATATTAGATGACCATCTTTATTGTATTTGGACAAAGAAATAGAGAGGTTATAAATTGAGGGTAAAGAGCAATGAAGAGGATGTAGATTAAGGGTAGAGAGCAATTGAAAGGTTAGCAATTTGGGCAAGGTCCTTGTTAGCAATTCGAGAGTATTCATGTCTTGATTTTTGTATGGCTAGTTCAATTGATAATCATTGTATTTTAAAAAATTATATTAATTATTTTTTTACTAATATTAATTTATTGAATGATAAAGTAGAATGAGACTAAGGGATGAATTTAATTATTCCTTTTTTTTTATGTTTATAAATTATATTAATGATGTGTCTATAAACCAAATGATAAATTTTTCTTGCAATTTCAAATAATTAGCACGCATTTGGTTGTGTCTATAACAATCTAGCCAGATCTTTGAGCACATCCTATTATGTATGACATGTTGTTTTTTCCTGATATTTGATGCCTTTGTCTTTATTTTTTAGTTGCATATAAGAATTGATAATTACCTAATGTTCATAGATAAAGTAGTTGTTTTTGTAACAATATCAGATAACCTATTTTCTTTCTTTAAAGAGAACAAAGACCTATAGTTTGTAGTTGGATTTGATGTTGAAAACATGGAGTTTAGTGACTATTTAGTGGCCCTAATCTTGAAGAATTAGGTGTATATTTTTTTAAAAAAAAGATATATATTAGGGAGTAAAAGCAATTATAGATATGGTTCCTAAGCAATCATATTCAGACTAAGGAGAAGGCAATCACACTAGTTGATGGTTCATTAAAATCTTAATAATGTGATGTTATGGTCTTTAAATAATCAGATCACAAACCTTCTACTGTTTGCTGATAACTTTAATTGGTGATGATTATGCATTGAGATTTTTTGTCTTTATTTTATATACATGCAATCATAATATATATTTTTGTTTATAAATTCTTCCTATTGTCTATTTAAAACTTTGTGTTTTTATATTTTGATCTTATGATCTAAGTAAGAGAACAATGTCAAAGGATTCTTAAATATTGTTCACTTAATTTGGTGTTGTGAGATACATAGTGGCTTTTATGGCTTTAAACAAATATAACCTTGAATTAATCTTAAATACTCATTTATGTGCTTGTGTTTGTTGAACAAACTTAGCAAATAAAGTAATCGAACGTTCTAAAAGTTAAGGTAAAACTACTTAGACTAAAGAAATGTTGCATATTTTTGTGATATTTCTATCAAAGCTATTGAGATGGGAATTATATTAAATACTCGTTTCGATAAGACTAGTTGGAGATTTATAATGACTACCTTCAAATAAAAGATTGGTCATGCCTTTACCATGACATAATTGAAGAATAAATGGGATGATATAAAAAAAGATAGGAGAATTTGAAAAAAAAAAAGATTTTTGAAACTAGTGTTGGATAGAGTGGTGAATTAGGAACTATTTCTGCAAGTGATGAATAGTAGAAAACAAAAATCAAAGTTAGTTAGGAATATTAGGTTTACATTTCTGATTCTCTTATTTCTGCAGTTGAGAAGTTGATTAAGTTTCATTAGTTATATTGATTTTCTTTCATGTAGGAAATCAGAAAAGTAAAAATGTTTAGGCATATGTTATTTAACCATCTTTGTGTTGTAAATATGATATAATATTCAGCAATATAGTGGCTATTAGATAGTATGCTTGGATTCCCTTTTTGGTAGTGTTGTTTGAAGATGACGGTGGGGATGATGACATTCAGAATGTTAATGATAATGATGATGTTAATTTGAAAGAAGAAAGTGGTGATTGAAAGGAGGATGTCATTTCTAACTTTATAGATGATATGAATAATATAATAGTTAGAGGTAATGTGGAAAGCAGCAGTAGTTGTGGCAAGAGAAGGGATAAAGAACATTCTACATAGTAAGGTGGAAAAAATGAACGGGTTATGGAATTGGATATTAGTTATTTTTGTGTTTAAATTGACTAGTTGATAGTGTTTTGATCAAGAGTGATTGCACCTCTAGTAGTTTAGGTAATAAAATGTGTAGCATTGGAGAGGTAACGACAAAGCTTCATTCTATAGATGGAATTAACATTTGTGATGATTTTCATTCTTTTGCTACTAAGCTCTTTTGTTTAAGGAGAAAAAGGGCAATGTGGGCAACAATGTGAGATCTTGATATAAAGCTTAAATGGCAACAAAAAAATGCATGAGCAAAATTTAAAGCCTTAGACTAAGCAAAAAAATGTATTTTATTTTCTAGGTTTATGGAGTTGCAAAGGAAAAAATTGAGTTTTACTATTTGATTGCATCTTTGCTTTCTATATAGATATATTTCCATGAAAATGATTCCTCTAGGAAATGTTATAGTGTCTTTGCTTTCTTTAGGCTATAATTCCATTGTTAATTTTTTATGGGTTTATGTTTTTTTTACACCTAGTTTTGTTGTTCTATGTTGTTGTTATCTCCTAGATGCCTGCATTTGATGAGAGAGCTACAATAAGGTGATTCACAGGGATTTGATTGCACATGACCATTTATCCAAGATGTTAATTTTATTACTTTTAAGCCCTTATGTTAATTTTTTATTTCTTCTATTAATGCTTAGCTTGTATTGTGTGCACTTTACTTTGAAATTCCTTGCTACTGTGATTTACTTTAGAGACGTGTAAATTTGAGTTGTGATTTTACTATATGGAAATATATTAATCAGCTAATTATATACTCCAATTTATATGAATTCATATGTACTATAACTTCTTTTTTTCTCTAAACCCACCAATAAAATTATTCATCCTAACAACTAAAAACCTTATAACCTAACTTTGTGGCAAATGGATTAGCCAACATAAATGTGCAAAAATAGGAAGAGATTATTAGGTTAAAAAACCAAGTTTTGAAAGGTAGTTGAAATGGATGCAACATAAGTTACGAGTGTTAAAATGTTAATATATGAAATACACTTGCATCCAATATTACTTTTAACATTGAGCTCATCTTCATAAACTATATTTTTATCTTGTATATTTATACTTAAAAGCCTATATCTACCTATAGAGTAGTATAGAAGCATACATATCTTGTATCCATGCATACACACTTTATCACTAATAGACCAAATATAGTCCACCATGGTAGCTCATCGCCTCTTTTTAATTCCTTTAAATGGCATGGAAATAATAGGGTGAATTGTGCTCCATCTCCTTCACCTTTAAGTGCCACTAACTCTTTAAGCTTCTCAATGCCTGCCAAACATATCCAAAAAATAAAGAATAAAGTATGGTAAATTTACATCAATGAATATGTGCCAAAATACTAATGTTTCAATTATTATTCAAGCTATCATATATAATCCAAATGGCACATATAGTAAATACAAAATGAGAATAAAGTTTCTCCATGTTTTCTAGATTCAAAGCTCATCTTCATAAGCTACGGGTTAAATAATTTATTTTGAATCTATTATATGCATGGTACACATTATAGTATTTTATTCTTAACAAAACAATACATTATATATTTGTTTATTCATTTGTCTTTGTAGATATGGAATTTGAATAGTTTAATGCTTTATTCAAAGATAATTTTGAAGAGGATTATGATGATGTAATGAATTGTGTTATTGATTATATTAATTATGGTGGCGGTAATAACGACGATAGCAATGTTGGTGATGATAGGAATATGGATGATGATGATGACGACAACGACGACAATAATAGTAATGAGGATAATGAATCATTTGGAGGCGAGAGTTTGATCATCATAAATTAATATTATGCACCATTAGAGCTCTTTCTATGTATTATGGTTTCAAATAATATAGGTAGGATATGGTTGACTAAAATTTTAAAAGGATATTAGAAATGATGGGTCAACATGTTTATGATGGATGCAACAACATTTCAAAGCATGCGTTATGATTTTGAAACATAATATAAGTTAAAAGCTTCAAGAAGGATGAGTGTTATTGAGAAAGTGATCATGTTTCTCTATTTACTAGTATTAGGTGCTTTAAATAGGGAAGTTCAAAAAAGATTTTAATATTCAGGTGGAACTGGTAATAGATACTTTAATGAACTTCTGAAAACAATATGTTTACTCGCAGTAAATATTATAAAATTAGAAAACCTTGAATTTAAAAACACTCCATAGAAAATTCTAATGAATCCAAGATATATGCCTCATTTCAAGGTTACAATAATATAGTTTTTTTTTTTATCATTAATGTTATGTATAAATTATTAGGGTATTTTTATTCAATTATTTGAAAACTAATGTTTCTTGTTTTTCATACAAAAATGTGTATGAATAATTGATGGCACACATGTGTGTGCTTGTGTATATTAGAAAATCAAATTTCATTTATGGATAGAAAGATGTACAAACATTAAACATAAAGTTTATATGTAGTTTTGACATGTAATTCACATTTGTCTAGGTAGGAGATAAGAAGACAATGCATATGACATGCATTTGTTTTAAAGGCAATTGACAATCCTAATATAAAATTTCTAAAACCACTGGAAGGTAATTATATGAGAAAATTGTAATGTTATTTTATAAGAAAAATTTAATGTTATTTTAAATATTGTTATGGATAATCTTTCATTGTAAAATATCTTGCAAATTCATTAATTGTTATCATAAGGAAATACTATTCGATAAATGTTGGATATCCAAATGAATATGGATATTTAAGCCTATATAAAAATGAGAGATATTACTTGCTAGATTTTTGATATTGAGGAAAACTATAAGGTCAGAAAGAAGTATTTAATCATGCACACTTATCACTACGCAATGTGATGAAATGTACCTTTAGAATGTGGAAAAAGAGTTGGAGATTTTGCAAACGATGCTCATGTATCTTTACAAAACATAAGTTCATATTTTAGTGGCATCACTGACACTACATAACTACATTAGAAGAAAATTGCAGAAAGATGTGGCTTTTAAAGAATTTAATTGTCATCCTCATTTTGTTCCCGATGCTTTTTTTTTAACAAATATTGTTCCACGTTTGTAAAGTCATGGATACTAGAGGCCTTTTCAAATGGATTATGTTCATGATGGGATCACTACTAGTTTAATTGGTCAATAAAAGTAAGAGCTTAATGTCATGTTGTTGTATTTATAATGCATTAATAATCGCATACACAATAATCTAATTTCAAACTATAAAATTACTACATGTCTTTTTTAGTCATTTTATTTTCAACAACAATTTTAATTAAACACCTTTAAACTATTTTGTATTTAACAACAATTTCAATCATAATTTTAGCCAAACACATATTTTAATTCAACTAGCAGCAACAATAAATGATTTTTTAAAATCTATTTTTATCAAATCACACCTACAAAAATTACCACAATGCCAAACACACACTTAGCTGTAAACATGTAGCTATTACTTCGGGATAATTTAGGACCATCAACACTTAATGAAACTATTCCCAATTGTTAATGTTGTTTGGTGAAGTAAAAAATATACTAGAAAGTTAGTTGTAAAGAAAGTCAAAAATTTAACGCTAAAATGAAGGGAAAACTCCATCCTAGGTGAAGGGAGGAGATAAAAGATTTTTGTGTGTTGGATGCGAAATTTATACTTTATCCTTCCTTAATTTACGAGATGAATATAACTTTATCCCTTTATTCTATCTAAACTTATCAAGCAGTCCTTATACTATATATAAAAAAAATTAAGTCTTCGACTAGTATTGACCACCATATATGGCTGTAAGGAAGTTTACTCTAATGCATGTTGAAGGAAATTACTTTCCGCCTTGAATTAACTATAACTAAAACTTATTAGTGTTTTACTGTAGTGCGGGCTACTGTGCATTATGAGTAATGTGAGTGCTTTCACTGTGGATTGTATTGTTCTGCATTGTAGCGACCTTGTGAGTGCTTTCACTGTGGACTACACTGTTCGGTGGGGGCATGTGTGAGGCTGTAGCTAACAGGCGTCAGGCTGAAGGCGCACCTACTGGGGCTGCAGCCACCTGGTGCTCAGTCTGTCCGGCCTTAAGTGCTTGGGCTGCCTGCTTGTGTGTAGGGCAGACCAAGCGCACACGTGGCGCTTGGGCTAGCTGCCATTGTGCTGGGCATACCAAGCTCACAAGTGGCGCTTTGGCAGGCTTGCGGTGGCGTGAGCCAGGCCAGCGCCTGTCCAAGGGGAATGGGTTCGACGTCAGGACTCATGCTTAATGGGTCTTGCGTGAGGACCCAATTCTATTGGGTCCTTCATCAAGACCCCAGGTTCCTAGGTCATAGGATTCAAAATATAATTATTTGTATTGTAGATATTAGTATATTTATTATAATTAATATATTATTATTTGTTTTAAAAATATTATTATTTTTATGATAATGAATAAAATAATTAAGAAATTTGAAAGAAAATATTATTATTAATATTAAAACATATTATTATTTATATTATAAATATTTATGATATTTGATAATTAATATATTATTATTTGTTTTAGAAATATTATTAGTTTTTATTGTAATTAATAAAATAATAAATAAATTTAAAAGAAAATATTATTTTTAATATTGAAAACATATTATTATTTATATTATAAATTTTATGATATTTTTCATAAAAATGTTTCACTGTTGCGCAAGCTATTGTGCATAGTGAGTGCTTTCACTGTGGACTACACTGTTTGGTCTGGACTCAATGTTGGACCTGGACGCATCCACGGCCAACCCCATGTTTAGCCTGGACGCGACCGCGTCCGACTCCATGTTGGACCTGGACACGTCCACGCCCGACCCCACGTTGGGCTGGATGCAACCGTGTTCGACTCCATGTTGCACTTGGATGCGTCCCCGCACGACCCCACGTGGGGTCTGGACGTGACCGCGTCCCACTCCATGTTGGTCGTGGACGCGTCCACGCCCAACCCCACGTTGTAAATATTATTATTTTTATTATAACATTGGGTTGGGCGTGAACCCTAATAATTTATGTTATAAATATTCTTCGGCTTTCTTAATATAATAATGTGCATTATAAATATTATTATTTTTCTTATAAGTCAAAGTGTTCATATCAAAAGTATTATTATTTGTGTTATAAATATTATTATTTTTATTATAACTCAAAGTATTGATATAAAAAATATTATATAATTATTTATGTGATAAATATTATTATTTTTATTATTATTTTAAATATTCATATAAAAAATAGTATTATTTGTGATATAAATATTATTATTTTTATTATATTTAATAGTATGAATATTAAAAATATTATCATTTGTTTTAGAAATATTATTATTATTATTATTATATTTAATAGTATGAATATTAAAAATATTATCATTTGTTTTAGAAATATTATTATTTTTATTATAATTAATAAAATAATTAATAAAATTGAAATAAAATATTAGTATTAATATTGAAAACATATTATTATTTATGTTATAATGTTTATGATATTTTTTATAAAAATAAAAAGTGAGCCCGCGGAGTAGTATTATTAAAAATATTCAACAATTCTAAGTATTAATATAAAAAATATTATAATTTGCGTTGTGAATATTACTATTTTTCTTATAATACAAAGTATTCATATAAAAAATATTATTATTATTCTTATAATTCAACATATTCATATCAAAGATATTATTATTTGTGTTATAATGTTATTATTTTTATAATAATTGAAAGTTTGAATATAAAAAAATATTGTAGAAACTTTGGCCAGGCAAGTTTCATATTATTATTAATATTATTAATATTATTATTTGTATTCTAGATGTTACTATCTTTATTGTAATTAAATGTATTAATATTAAGCATAGAAGAAAATTGAAAAACAAATATTATTATCATCAAAGAAAAACCATACGCTTTTTAAAAAATAATTAGGCCCCAAACGCCAGGCTGAAGGCATGCCCCTCGAGTTGCAAACACCTGACACTGGCCAAGTAAAGCGTGTTTGGCCCAACGCCAGGTGGCCAGCCTTGGGCACCAGCTGGCCCTATCCTTTGGTGCTAGAGGCTGACCTGCGCTCCTGACTACATCCCGGGGCAAGCGGGTTGCAACCTTGCTAGCCTTGGGTTCGACCTGGGCAGGACCTAAAATGGCCTTAGGTCGGGCCGGGGCACGACCCAAAATGGCATTGGGTCCTACCGGGAACGTCGTCCTTTTATAGATGTGGCTTTCATGTATGAAGCCTGGGGAGGAGAATTTATTGGTGTCTGTTATTCACGGCTTGCCTCTTCTTTTCTTTAAAGGTCATTTGCTGCCTGTAGACTTTCTTTTCTAGAGGTGTCTCTTTTGTATATGGGTTGTGGACAAGTCATCATAATGCATTAAATGCATATTGACTGTACATAGGCTGGGTGTTTTTATGATGGGTTACCATTCAGTTAGTGAATGACGTTTTGGTTAACTTTCCAGTTCGTTTTCTTTTAGTTTTCTTTTTGTTGTTCTGTTATGAATTAACTATAATTGTGTTTTGTGTGCTCTATGGTTTCATTATCTTTGGCGTGTGGTTTTCCCATGCATTCGTATTTTGGCGTCTGCTAACATAATTTTGTTTTTTTTCATTGTTTTTGGTGTGTAATGTTCCCATGCAATTTTTTTTTAACTTTGTCCTTTTTGGTTATTGGTTGAGGATTGTTGTGCAGGGCTTCTCCTTCCCTCAACTCTTTAGCTAAGTGTCCTTCCTATTAGTTAACTTTTAACAGGTGTTTTTAGTTGCGTTTTACTTCAACATCATAGATAAGTAATGTTGTGCATTCGTTTTTTTTTTTTTTTTATGCATGTGATGGATCAATTTTTTGCATTTCAGTGAGCCTTTAGTTGATAAGTTTTTTTTCCTTCAAATAAAGAATAATTCGTGAATTGTGATGTGTTGCATATAGTTGGTAGCTGAATTATCACTTTCATTTGGATTGAATATAATTAGTGGCTGAATTCGTTTACTACAGAGATTTGATGGAAAAAAAATATTGCTTTGGTATCACCTGCAATAAATTCCGGTCACATTCTTTATTATTATGTTTGCATATAATATAATTAGTAGCTGAATTGGTTTCCAACAAGATTTTAGTGAGAGAACAAAATGTTCATTTGTTACCACCTCTATTTGTTACAACAAATACCACTTTCTTTATTATTGTATTTGCTTCTTTCCATTGTAATTAACAACTCTCAATTTTGCGGTAGAGTGAACACATTTTTCATAATTGTTTGCTTGCGATTTTCATTATCGCATGTGTTTTTGCTGACTTTCTAAGTTTCCCCATTTGTTGTAGACCTGTTGTTCCAATTGTTGTTGAACTATCTCCACGTTGCAGGAAACTGAAACACCATTTTCTTTCTGTCTCACTCAAGCTACAGGTGCACTTTTATTTCCAAAGTTGGCCTGCTTTTTGCATGTTTTCTTTATCATTGTATCTTTCTTTTCCATTATATGCTCAATTGTTTTCCAAATCAATTTGAATTTTATAATGTGTTCATGTTTTCTCTATTTCAAAATTAAGTAACACCATACTTTTAAATATTGTCAGGAATTCATGATGCTAACTTATGTTAACAACAAATCAAGTTCCTCTCATAACAACGATGTCGGTCGAAGACTATGAAGGATCAAGCATTTATTGTACCAAGTGTTATATAACACAAATCTAGATTAATCATTTAACAAGCAAGGTATTAAGAATTAGTAAGATAAACAGATAAGACATATTAATAACAAACTTTCTTGGATATAAACATTGAAGTTCACGTTGAGTTTATATTATACATATTCTAACACCATTAGTGAAACTTTTTCACCTTAACAAATTAAACTTAGCTACACATTATGAAGAAGAGAAACATAAATAAATACGATAAGAACATAGTTATGATATAAGTTAACTAAGAGTAGTAAAGGAAATGAAAAGCATAAATAAGAGATTAACAAAAATAAAACATGAAATAAAACTTGAACATTACAAAGGAGAAAGCAAGAAAATGATCTTGATTTGAAAACCAAGATGCCTAAATGTATGGCAAATGCCTCCCTTTATAGGCTAAAAAGAACTATTCATTTTGTAATTAACTATTGAATTAGTGGCCAACTATTGACTTAGTGGACTTGGTGGTATAGGTATGGATTTGTTTTCTGGATAAAATGGCGTTGTTCCAATCCGAATTTGGCAAAGTGGTCTTCATGAATGTTATAGGAATTTGTCTCAGCTTTCCACCAAAAAAGAATGAGCTCATTTGGACTTCTAGAACCTGAGATATGGACTAAACAGTGTCTGGGTTGCACGACAGATTTGGACGTCTATTTTGATGCTAAGATTTGGACTCCAAAACGGCAGAATTGAGTCTTTGACTCTTCATGAATGTTTTAGGCCTATGTCTTAGCTTTCTAGCCATATAAACCAGACTGAAATCCAAGATCTACAGCTTCAGATATGACCTAATGACTGAATAGTGTTACAGTTTGAATTGAACTAGCATCTCTTCTCTAAGCTCAGCCCTTCCTTTGTCATTTCACTTTCAATAGTTGTCACATCAATGAATCATTTGAATTATGAGATATGCCTGCATAAAATGAGTATTTACCATAAATTAAAGCTATCTTATATTATCAGACTTGTTATTATAAAACATGCTTAAGTTAGGGAATTTAATGATACTAAAAGTACAATATGATGATATAAAGCCTTAATAACAATACACTTTTAAATACTAATCATTACTGATCCAGAAGTTTTGTTCAATAAATTATGCTGCTCAATGTATGATGATATTATCACCCGTTTTAAGTCCAACTTTGCCATGCCTAATCTTAAATTATTCGATGTTGAGCTTAAAAACTATGTTTTATATGAGCTTTAGCTTCTATTCAATGTTGTTGCCTCATCTCTTGAGAAACACAAGCTTCCAATGCCTGATGGGCATTTATTGTCAGAAATAAGGAATAAACTTTTGAGAAAAAAACTTAGCTACGATATTGCAGATCTTATATGTCAGCATTCATCAGCTTTCCCACAACTCAATCAATGTCAACTAAATGTTTATAATTGTGTTCTTAAATCTGTCCTTGAAAAAAGACAAGAACTAATTTTTGTTCAAGGCCATGGAGGGATGGGGAAAACGTTTTTTTGGCATATAATAATTAATCGGTTGAGATCAGAAGGTTTGATTGTCCTTGTTGTCGCATCATCAGGTATTGCATTGCTTTTACTCCCTAGTGGTCGCACAGCTCATTCAAGATTTAAAAATCCCCCTTACTGTTTCTAATACTTCATCAAGCGAGATTAAAAAAAAAATTAGACCTTGCACGGCTTCTAGAAATGAGAGGTCTCATTGTGTGGGATGAGGCTCCAATGAATAATCGATGTTGCTTTGAGGCATTGGACCGCCCACTTCGTGAGGTCCTAACAAATGGTAACGAGCCCAATGATAAACCATTTGGTGGGATATCAATTTTGTTA
>Ga0307509_10003626_pt1 | contig 23158 bp, 21 predicted proteins | sample 10_EM_MG_FD_202245 | JGI IMG/M metagenome (GOLD analysis project Ga0307509, IMG submission 202245) | Populus trichocarpa ectomycorrhiza microbial communities from riparian zone in the Pacific Northwest, United States - 10_EM | ecosystem: Host-associated > Plants > Roots > Unclassified | place... | reverse complement strand
ACTATCTCCATTCTCTTACATTTCCTTTCAATCGTGCAACTACCATCAAACACAAACCTTCACAACTATCCATCATATCAGTTTCACCAATGCCCGATGTTTCCAACCTTCGTGATTTTTTCTAACAAGTGTCACCACTCATCTCTAGATAACTCACACTTGTAATATTCCCATGGGTGGGGCTAAGAAGCCTTCGGAGGGCCTCCCGAAAGCACCCTACAATTTCCTTGTCAATGTGGGACCTTTTTGTAATGAACACTCGGGTATTCGAAGGCACTCGAACGATTTCTCGCAGTCACTCAAACAACTCTTGTCTGTGCTTCGAAGGGGACTCACATCCATGCATATAAATAGCCTGGAAAGCGAGGCAATAGTCTTCTTGATAATTTCTACCATATCCGAGAGTAGGAGACCTCTGCCACCAAACTCTTTCTTCGCCCTCTAAAACCCTTCTCGCGTATGCTAACAAGTCTGCTTGAGCATGGCACCCAACATATTTGTTGTGCACTGTTCTTGTTCGGCAACGAAATCGCAGTATAGTCCAACGACCGCAAAGCCTTTATCCCCCACCCCGGTAGCATAGACTATCAATAACTAGGGAACTATTTACAGATTGTTAGCGATTTCTACATCTTTCTCCAGATCAAGGTCCTTCCTACCTGACACAAGTCTTACCCACTCCAGGATTCCCGAAACAAAACAACACTTGCTAAACGCAACCATCTTCCGCTTCACGCCATTTCCTCAACCGCTAGTTTCTGGTACCTAGTTTCCCACGCTATTCGGTCCGCCGGTTCGCACACACTGGTGCCGTTGCTGTTGTTCGAGTGGTGACAGCCACCGTAGAATTTTATTTCCCTCCTCGTCTATTTCTGTCACGAAGTTGACAATATTGTTGAACGAGTTGATATTCCCGGTGATCTGCTGGTACTTTGACATCTGCACGATAGCCTATTCTCGGGATTCCTATTTTTGGTAGGAGTTAGAGAGGTGACTATTGTGTTCGATGAGGACGCTATTTCTCGTGGAACTAGGCAAGATCTGCGAGGCATGAAGAAAGAGGAGGCGATAGTTTGTAAGGTTTCCGTGTTGCGCGAGTACTGTACCCGTTGGTCCAACATTATCAATAGCTTATAAAGTATGATACTCGCCAAACGCTAACTTAGTTTTCAAATGGATTTTGTCCCCCAGGACGACAGCTTTGGACCCCAGGGCGCAATTTTTCAGCTGGCATCTCGTGCAGTATGCGGCTTACCCGCACCGCAACCAGCACCCGCACCCCTCCGCAACCGAGAGTGTCCCATATTCTCGGCTATTATACAGTACTAGCACAGTACGGTAACCGACTCACCGTATCCTTTCAACAAACCTCCTAATATACGAGCCTTTTGATAAAGTTGACCCCCGGAATATTTTCCCCCCCGGAGCCCGGCTAGCTCGGGCTCATGCAGTTTGGATTGTAATGCCCACTATTCTTTGCCCAGAATACATCAGCTAGCTGCAATTTAGCCGAAGTCCTCGCTAAATATTCAACATGAGGAGGTATTCTCGGTCAAGGCAGGTGAGTAGACCACCCCCCAAAACCGGAGCTTATTTTTTTCATCCCATGTGCCTAAATCGATCATTCGCCTAACCGAGAGTCTAGGCGACGTTCAAATTACAGGCGCCCCAATAGTTGAAGGGGGTGTATCTGTACTGTCTGTAGATGGTAAATGACTGGAAGAAAAAAATGAGATGAAAAAGACACCATGCACCGTATATACCCCATCCTCTTATGGCGCTTTATTTTTAAAAGATTTTCTACTCGCATATATACCTACTTAATATCATAATAGAATTTCCTCTCATGGATTACGGCATCATGGATCTATTAACATTGTCTAAAAAAGGGAACGTGTTGATCTTTAGTGCCTTTTTGTTGTGCTGCGGCAGTTTAACCTTGCACCTTTCTAGAGAGCTTAACCCCTACCGTAGGCTACTTATTAGATTTTTCCTTCTTTCTTTTCAACGCGGTTACCAGCTTAGCATCAAGAATGCAAAGGCAGTCTCTTCTTGCGATCCTAGTTAGTCAAATAGAATAGAACATGGGAGAAAAAGTAGCGCGTTTTTATATTACGTGGGGGTAGATAGGGCTAGAGATTTCTTTTATTCTACTTTGTATCATTTGAGATCTAGTGATGAAGGAGGTGGCATTATTGTGTAGGCGTAATCATAGGAAGGGGGTATGGAGGTTGCTCCTCAAATACATCCGTTTATGTCCTAGAGCGCTCACCTGTCCTGTCCACACTTCGATGTTCTTCCATCGTCTGCGCGCTTGCTATTGCTTGCACTCCTCTCTTTTCCTAATGTGGTGCGTCGACGAAATTAATCGCCAACCGACGATTGATCTAGATAGCAACGCAACACTCCCCATCACTCTACACTTTCAACACTTACCTAAAAAAATGAGATTCTCTAAATCAAATATTAGTTTCTGCTATGTATTCTATTGTCAATTTAGATTTATTTATTTTTTTAGTTTCCATGACACCGGAGTTGGTAGGGAGTTCTGGTATCATGGCCGGAGTTTTTCATTTTCGTTGATGCGCACTTAATTTTGTCACGGACAATACAATGTGCCACCACTCATACTAAGATTATTATACAATCACCTTGTATAGCCATATAATGTTGTATCACAATATCAAAACACAAACAATCCACATTATACAAGTATTTCAGGAAAAAAAACACAGGTGGGAAGGAGCGGTAGGCTGAGCTGAAACAAATGTCACGTGAATTTATGATACCTTATTGGTTAATTGTGTAGTTTCCGTTTTAAATCAAATGCTCTGTAGAGAAATTTCACTCTCGCCTATGATACCACATCCCCCGAGTCTAGCATTGGGGAATAAAAAATAAAAAAGTAACCGACAACATGAATGACTTTGTCGGTGTGGGCCCGTGGCACGGCCGAGAAGTGTTACTCCCAACCTACTTGGACTCGGGCGCGCATGCGCTCCGGGGATCCACTCAAGGTAACATGGGTAAAAAATAATAATAAAAAAGCAACCCCCCGCCCCCCGCTCCCGGCCGATGTGTAATACCCGTACAAGTATATACAATACCTGATTATTCAAACACTATTTAATCTTAGGCTTTGCCATCAAAATTGGTATGGTGTCCCGTGAGGGGGGTAGCCCCCCCACATATAACCTCCGCACACCGCCCCCTCAGTTTCAGCTGATCTTCTCGAGAATAGCGCCCTACCACTGCGGTGGGTATCGTGAGTACGATACCACCCTCCTGACAATAGTCATCGCGGGCGACACTTTATACACCAAAAGCAACCGTTTCCGGAGGACCAGAACTCCACCACTTATAGTGCCGGCTAATCAATTCTTGGTGAAATAGTCATTCTGTCTATTCTAAAGAGGAAATTTGAATATTGGCGCGCATGGTGTAATATTGGATGAAGTGAGTAGCCAAGGATATATAGCGGAGAAAAGGGAAACCGGGAGAGAAAAGAGAAAATATAATTATTTAAATATAATTAATCAGAGATCACAATCCGTTCTGCATTGATTCCTGGGGCGTTCTTGCTCTCGCGTGCATATCATGTGCTTGTGATCGGGTTTGCTTTTAGATCTGCCAAGCTTTCATCCATCCCTCTTATAACACAATGTGGTTGCTGTCCCAGTTACGCAATAATACATGTAAAAAGTAAAACACAAAATTAATGATTGACGAACATTGAATAACATGAACCAGTAAAAATGGCAAACAAAAAGTAGGCTAAAAAGGTGTATATATAGAGAGGAAGGGGGATTGAAACGCATGGATGGACTACAGAGAGAGACAATATTGGTGAAATAAAAGCCAAGAAATATAGCAGCAAAAGGTGGGAAAGGTAGCCGGGTGATTTAGGGGAATCAAGAAGACAACGAGAGGTTTCAGATAGACTAGCTTGCGATTCGATGCATGGATACCAAAACCAGCGAGCCATTTTGGAAAGAGGTTCGGATAGCCCCGACGACCCGTGGATTGGTTGCGGTCTTGGAGCATATTTGGGGTCCGAATGGGTCGACTCCTGCAGCATCCTTACTATCCCTTGATGCCCGTTCTTGTCGGCCCACCAGAGCGGTGGATGGCCATGTATTGTGTCACGTGTGTGGGGATTGACGTCGCTCCGTGCCAGCAACATTCTTACAACCTCCTCATGCCCACTCTTGGCAGCCCACAAGAGTGGCGTCCGGCCATATACCCTGCCAGCTGTGTCAGGGTTGACGTCGTTCCGCCCTAGAAGCATCCTCACGATTCCCTTATGCCCATTCTTGGCAGCTAACCGGAGCGGGGTTTGGTAATATTCGGTGTCGGCTGTATTAGGGTTGACCTCATCCCGTGCCAGCAGCATCCCCACGACCCCCTCATGCCCATTTCCAGCAGCTAGCAAGAGCGGTGTTCGGTTCCATTTATCAGCTGCATCGGGATTGACCTCTTCACGTTTTAGTAATGCCCACACGACCCTCTCATGCCCGTTCTCCGCAGCCTGCAGGAGCGGTGTTCGGCCCTGTTCGGTATCAGCTGTGTCAGGATTGACGTCGTTCCGCCCGAGCAACATCCCCGCGATCCCCTCACACCCATTCTCTGCAGCCCACCAGAGCGGTGTTCGGCCATATTCGGTGTCAGCTGTGTCGGGATTAACGCCGCCCTGCCCAAGCAGCCCCCTCACAACTCCCTCGTGCCCACCCTTCGCAGCCCACCAGAGCGGTGTTCGGTTGCATTCGGTGTCAGCTGTGTCAGGATTGATGTCGCTGCGTTCTAGTAACATCCTTAGGACCCCCTCATGTCCATTCTCGGCAGCCAGCGAGAGCGGTGTTCGGTTCCATTTATCAGCTCTATCGGGATCGATGTCTTCACGTTTTAGTAATGCCCTCACGACCCTCTCATGCCCGTTCTCGGAGGCCCACAAAATGGGTGTTCTGCTATATTCGGTGTCGGCTGTGTTTGGGTTGACATCCTTCCGTTCTAGCAGTATGCTCACGACCCCTTCGTGCCCATTCTTGGCAGCCCACAGGAGCGACGTTTGGTTGCACTTATCCGCTTTGTCTGGATCGACGCCGCTCCGTTTCAGTAGGATCCTGACAATCCCCCCGTGCCCGTTCTCGGCAGCTAGCGAGAGTAGTGTGCGGCTTCGCTTATCCGCTTCGTCGGGGTTAATATCGCTTCGTTCCAGCAGTACCTCCACCACCTCTTCATGACCCCTCCTAGCAGCCCACGCGATCGCTCTGTTACCATGCAAATCAGTTGCCCGCACATCCCATTTATCCATCCGTAATAGAGCAACAGTTATCTCCGCGTGTCCAAAGTATGCGGCGCCGTGAAGCGCTGTAAATCCTCTAGGTATGCCCTTCGGATCAAAAGGCTGGTATCGAAAGGGCATCCCGTGCAATAATAGTATCCTCGAAGATATGTGCTTATCGTATCCATCGAGTAGTTTCAAGGCAAGAGTTTTCACACTTTCTGTAGTTTCCCGCCTAGCATGAACACCCCAGTAGCAAGAAGCATATTCAACAAAAGCAGCGGTTGGTGGGATGGAACGAAGATCAGGCGGAAAACCCTTCACTTGCGGGAAATTAAGGTAGGTCAAACAGGCTCCGGCAATCGTCGAGTGGGACTTAGGGAAGAAGTCGGGATTACTCGAGAGGTACTCCTTTAAAGTGTGGTGGATAAGCCGGACGGTGGAGGAAGACTTGTCGATTCTGACGAGCCCCAAAGAGCATGCGAGCAGTGTTTCTGTCGCAGGAAGGTTCCCAACATCTAGGTCGGCAGACCCCTCTACCCCCAGGGCGTGGCGTAACTCGTCGACATGTAATGGCCGCTCCGAATGCGATACCCACATTAGCACGTCCATCCCGAGTTTTGACCTACCCCCTGGGAGGGACTTGATTCGTGATATGGTTGCCGCATAAGCATCTCCCAAACTCTCCCCTTTGGTAATTCCATCAAGCTTCTTTCTTCTTCGAGTGAGAGTAATCTCACCTAGGATTGCATCCATGTTGAGAGAAACGAGAAGGAAGCTAGACACCAGCTTTAGCGAATCATACTTCGGACTTGTATTGGGAATGTATTTGATATTCTTGCTTACTTTTCCGAGATCTTCTCCGGAATTACGCTCAAAATATTGGCCCGCAATTGGTTGTCCATTGCATGAGGATCAGTGTCACCTTTCAGCCTCATTTCTAGATAACTCTTAATATCACCGCGGGCAGGATTGAGAGATATCCGGAGGGCCTTGCTGAAATATTTCGCGATTCCGTTGTCGATGTGGGGTCTTCCGGTAAGGAATACTCGCGTAATTGGGGACGCCCGAACGATTTCTTGCAGTGACTCGAGGAGCTCTCGTCGGTGCTTGGCAGGGGACTCGTCTAAAGCATCGATGCATATAAATAACCGCGGTAGCGATGCAATATTCTGCTTGAAAATTTCTACCATATCCGAGAGTAGGAGCCCCCGGCCGCCGAACTCTTTCTTCGCCCTCTGAAATGCCTCCCTTATATGCTGAGGGATTCCTCCTCTAATAACAAGTTGCTTCACCATGGCACCTAGTATGTTTGTTGTGGACTGTTCTTGTTCGGCAACGAAATCGCAATATAGCCCCACGACGGCAAAGTCTTTGTGCTCAGCTGGATCGCAAAGATTATCAATAACCAGGGAACTATTATTTGCAGACTGTTAATGGTATCCACGCTAGCTTTCTCTAAACCCGGGACCCTCCTACCTGACATGTGTTTTCCCCACTCCTGGATTCCCGTAACAGAACAACACTTGCTCTCCTACGGAACCATCTTCCGCGTCACGCCATTTTCTAAACTCGCTAGTTTCTAAAACCCAGCTTCCAACGCTCTTGAGTCGGTCGGTCCGCACGCTTTGGTGCCGCTGCTGTGGTTCGAGTGGCGATAACCACCGCAGAATTTGACGCCCCTCGTCGTCTCCCTTCGAAATGAAGTTGGCGGTACTGATTGAGCTGAACTTGTTGAACGTGTTGATCGAGTTGAACGAGTTGGTATTACCGATGATCTGCTGGTGACGGAACGACATCTCCACGGTGGTTTATTGTCCGAATTCCCTTTTTTGCAGGAGTTGGGGGGGTCTTGTTCCGTGGGGGGCTAACTTCTCCCGGAACAAGCGAGGATTTCCAAGACAAAAATCGTTCTCATCAATCATCAGCAAGTCAAAAGTAGCGGAACTTAGTATGATACTAGGGGAAGAAAAAAATATTTATTTTGCAAAATAATCTCAGGCAAAAACAAGTGTTTGAGGAAAATAATGAAAAAAATTTGATGTAGTGGTTGTCGTGGCTGTGGGTAGTGGGCAGGGTGGTAATACTTGTATGATGGTGAATGAAGAACAATCGTTTTTCGAGCCCTCTTGTTTGAGCAGCTTATTTAATCTTGACCCCGAGCAGATGCCAGCCGCTAATCCTATTGCTAATACAAACTACCGGCACTTGTACTCGAGTACTGGTACAGTACTAATGCGGTATCTGATGGACGGATGAGACATGCAGATTCATCACCTCCCATACGATAGCCCTATCCTTTAGCTAAGCATCTTTCCACCAATAAAAACTCGATATTTCGTGATTGTTTTTCAGGCCAAGTCATCAAGCCCAGCATAGAGAGAGCATATGGAAAGTAGTAAATTTGCATTCCTCATCCGTCCAGAGGAAAGAATTTTGCACACTTGGAACAATTTAAAAAAAGGTTGCTTACGCTCACACTCGACTCCCCCTGATCTCGATAATCCGGGTACCTGGCTCCCCGTGTGAATCTCAGTAAGTTCTGAATTTCTTTACACCAAAGCTTGACCTGTTGTCCCTGATCACTCGCTATGCCGGACAGGTTCTCAGGATTTCGGCCGTCCGGGACGGCATGGTGTGAGTGTGTGAGCCTGTCACACACACTGAGCAGGAGAGCATAGAATTATCCACATTCCCAACAACCACCTGATAAGGTTCTGCCGTTGCACAAGCATGCGCTGGCCCACCAATTCTCAGTCGCCCGGAAAGTGTAATATTGATTCTCCCTCAGCGCTCGTTTCCGAATAGTCTAGATTTTGCCACAGGTCGGCCTTGAATCCCAGAGAAAAATAACATCTCGGACCCCACTGTGAGTCGAAACTCACTGTGGGTGATACGAAACAACCGGCTACTGATACAAGAGTCGAGAGTGTAAACCGGCTTTCCGAATACCGGTACCGCGATAGTCTATAACTTGAGTTTGTTTCGTGTACGCTATTTGAGCGAAGAATTCCTTTCACCTGCATTGCATCTAGCTTTCGTATTCTACAGTATCCTACAGCACCATATCTCTTGCGATACTTGCACCGATACTCACCGTATTCTTTCAACACAATTGCAAGTATGCAAGCATTTTAAGAGAGTCGAGGCGCCGAATCTTTTTACCCCTCCTAAACGAAGTCAGCCCGAGTCCACACAGCCCTCACGAGGCAGACTGCCTGGCAAGCCAGGCCTCCCCGCCCCGCATCCCATAAAGTCTAAATCGATCATTGGTCTCCCAAACCGTCCAACCAGCATTCCAATACTGGGTGATTGACCAGTTGTTAGGGATGTGCTTATCAGGAGGCTGAAGAAAAAAAGAGACGATAATACCGGTTCTTCATCTGCTTGCTTTTTCCTCGAGAGTCACATTTGCGTACTTCTACACGCGATAAGAAAATTTTCTTCCAGTGAATTCCAACGGCTTTGTTTGATCTGCGGTAAAAAATGACCTTTTCCTCCTTTGCTCAGTACCGGTACGTTGTTTCTATCGCAATAAAACATTTTCATCTTGCACAATTCTGGCACTATTTTAACCCGCAGGCTCTTTACTAGAGATCTGCTTTCATCGCAACTGCTAGTAATAGAGTAGCTGGTATGTAGATATGGTCTGTTTCTACAAGCTTCTTGGCCGGGATAAGTCTAACTTGATTAAACATTGAGTTTAGGAGGAAAATGTGGTTTCCCTTCCTATTATCTTGTGCCGATCAGAAAACATCCTCTATGGTATGTTATCTTGTGTTGGGAGTGTAGATTACTGATATTAATTACACAAACATTCTACTGGCCGGGCCGAATTGAAGCCGAACACTTAAGGCGGCAACTCTCATACAAAGTGCCGGCTTCGATTCAGCCGCCCTAGTACTCGTACATTATCCCATGGACGGATGAGACATGCAGATTCCCGACCTGCCGTTAAAGGAGGGTGGATTACTACTTCAGGGTAATCCTCACAGCGTATCCTCCAATTACGTCGATTTGAGGTGGTATTCTGCTGATTAATTGCTGTATTGGCAATGGGTGCAGTTACCGGATTCGGAAGGTCGGGAATCTGCAGGTCTCATCCGTCCATGGGATACTGTCTGACGGGGAAATTCTAGGTGAGAGGGAGGGCTGGGGAAACAAAATAACTTTAGGTTCCTACTGGAGGAACTCGAACAAGAAAAATGTGTAGAGACGCTGGACTTTCCCTTTTTAGCTAATTTATCCCGTGGAAAATGCCTCACTCAACTCTCAATCGAAACAAAACAAAAGGAATACACTGCGTCTTACTGGGAGATGCAAGTAAGTTACAACATACAGCACTTTGCACATTTTCCATCTCTTCTGGTTCTTCCGGTGCCCGTAAAAACTCAAATAATTGAATCGTATGCTATGTCGTTGGAGTTGCCATCTGTGGTAAGGTCTAATGTTTTTTTTTTTTACAGCCTTCAGAGGGGGCTAAGCGCAAAAGTTAGTTTTTTTGCTGCACTGTACGAGTATTTCTCGCCCTATTCTAAAATAGGTAATTCTCAACTACATAGCACACGGTTCTATTGTTTGAGCTTTTACGGGTACCGGTATCATACTTAAACAAGAGCTCAGCGGCGGGCCGAAACGGGACAAAAACTTCCCAACTGCCGACGGAGAGTCCTGAGGTTTCCATGACCTTGAATTGAAGGAAGAAGAAAAGGCACAACGAGGAAATATATCACATGCCGGCGTGTGCCTAGCGCAGCATGGAGGCTGGCTTACACCGGCCTACGTGGACTCCCCGGGACATTCCAATCGGGAGAGGGGTCCATCCGAGGTCGCTAAAAGCAACCCCGTGAGCTATACTCGTAATGTCCTGACGTTTGTGAACACAACTGCTATTGCATACACCCAAAATTCAGCTTTTTTGCCCGGATCTTGGCATCATGCAATAGTGGTCCTGTTCACAAACGTCAGGACATTACGAGTACCGGTTCTCGGGTATGGTCATAAAGGGCGGAAATTTTTGGGTGGCAAAATCCGAATCAAGGTTTCGGAGCGCTGATCAATGAGGGGTCATCGAAGGGTAGTGATGTTACATGATGTTGTTAACCTTGAGCAGTTGCATTCTGTGTTTGATAGCAATTCTGAATCTCTAAAATTTTATTGATATTGTAGAAGGCTAAGCTGAGATTGAATGAATCAGGCCTTTCGGAATGGCTCTCTTAAGGAAGTCTCATAAATTTACAGATTTAACTCCCTACTGCGTATAGATACTTGAAGATACTACTCCTTCAATACAGGTTTCTGGTCTCCCCCAGCCCCCAGAATTTTTCACCGGATGCAAACTGCCTTCTCTCTCACCTCAGCCTGCCGATCCTTTTTCTTCCATTTATGACCATACCCGAGAACTGGGCGGTACTCGAGTACTCGTAATGGTCCGACACCCGCAGACACGACTGCCCCCGCATATGTGCAAAATGTTGAGGCTCCGGGGAATTGTTCGCCAATATGCAACAGCAGTCGCCCCTCCAAACCTTAGGCAATTACTCGAGTACTCGTACTAGTACGAGGACAATGCAGTGCAGCATGCAAGAGTGGTGCGTGCAGCCCATCATTGGTGTGATCCAGCTGCTGTGGCACACCGCGCTCCGCCTGAACATATTTCTCCCCAACCCGCCCAATTCCTTTACTCGAGTACCGTACTCGTACAGCCCCAGAATCCCTTCCATCCTCTAATCCTGTATCTTATTTGACAAACGTGCCTTCCAATTCACTGTCAATCCACTGGGAATGTGGGAAGAACGCGCACACCAGCCATGAGCACTCGAGAACCTGGGATGATGTTCTAGGCACCCGTCAAAAAAGTAAAACTATATGCAACCACCTCCGGAATTTGCCGACAAATAGGCGAAAAACTCTTCTGAAATAGAAAATACGGTAGACAACCTTATCACGAATTAAAATCTCACCTAAGCAAAACAAAAACAAATAAGAGCATGGTACCGGTAGGACTGTGTCGCCGACAGGATAATGTCGCACATGGCAAATCTAGTTGCAACAACGAAGAGTAAATCCTGTTTACTTACTAATACCCTTAGAGATGCGACATTTTATCCTGTCCGCGAAATTGTCCTGTCATGCTCTTTTATCGGGGGACATCCGGATACTTTACTCGAGTAGGCTATGTAACGGGGTGTCTAGAGTTTTTTCTTTTCTTCTTCGGATTGCGCCAATTCACCAAATTCTCCACAAGAATTAATGCTTGGGGGAGGCTCTGCGGAAGAGGTGGACAAGAGCACTGGTGCTCCAACAAAATCCCATTTTCATACTCTCTGGGAGAGTACAAAAATTAACAACAAAATTCCTGATTGGCCTTGGCGAGTAAACGCCAATACCCATCATATGATATCACTCGCCCAGGAATAGCAGCTTGTCTATAAGGTTCGAACGCTAAGGTACGGTAAGTTACTCTACACGCTACAATACGATCGGTAACGTTTTCAAACTGATTGACTGGTTGACGGCCGCGACAACCAAACTATGATCCTATAGTGAAACGAAACGCCAAGAGTTCACACAACGAAAACACGATCGCCAGCGCACAGCTGAGGAGTGGGAAGGTTCTCTGATTCAAGGCTCATCCCTCTCAACTAACTAACCGCAATGACAGTAGCACATATGAACCGCAACAAAGTCGCCCTCCTCCCCTTCCCGGATCGCTATCCTCTTCGCCGTATGTTCCCCTTTCCCTTTTCCGTGCTCTCCCATGCTGACGAAGGAAGGAAAAAGACTCTCGTTGTTCGTAGCCTCCGGGCGTCCATCTCTCCGCGCACTTAACTCTACCTACATCCGACCCTCTCACGCCGCCTTCTAACTCTTCTACTTTCTCTCCGCCTTCCTCCCGGCGGATTTATCAAGCGTATTCTCGAAGACAAAGTATGTCCCTGAAGTTAAACAATGAAGCAACCATCGCGAGAGAATACCGAGCAGGATCTCACACCTTCCAACAAAGGTAAGATAAACTTACCAGGTATCAGATCATAATAATGGATCTCAGTGCGACACTCATATGATTGCTAAGAATACAGTTTCTCCCGTCTCTTCCAGATCAGATAGTCCCATAGAAAGCTCGTGCCCAATCTCCGGGACTGCTATGCTTCTGGTAACCTCCCCAGACGAGTTGGGAGTTGCTGGCTCCAGTCCCACCCCATTCCTCCACCAAAGTGGCTCGGCTATCCAGGCCGCTGTATACACTACCCACAAAACCGATGGCTACTTCGGCCATAGTCCCAACTTTTCACGACATCTCGTTAGACGAGAACAGCAGCTGGCTAGTGATCCCCAAGACCAGGGACTTTACCCCGACATGAACACTGATATCCTTCTGTCTTCTCTCCCTCCTCCCGCCTCTCCGCCCCCTCCTCTCCCCCCACACCACCTCACTCACTATGGTAATGAAGGAGGTGCTATAGCTGACCGCCTAAACTCGAATCGCTCTGTATGTTGTGGAAGGTTATTTGGACGCAGGACAGACATGGAACGACACCAGAGGACAGCAAGGATTCATGGAGGTGGGCGCGGGCGCGCGCCGGCTTGCCCGGTGAAGAGCTGCAGATTTACTTCAAAATTCACGAGGGCTGATAACTTCAGGGTTCATTGTAGGAAGATGCATAGAATGGACACTGATGAGATAGAGAGATATTTAAAGGAAAGCAAGTATCAGAAGACGCCATAGGTTCTTGGTGGGGCTGAGTTTTCGTCTGGCAATACTGGTATGGTAATGCCAGAGCGCGGTGGTGCAGGGCTGTTATATTGGATGAAGGCATATGGTGGAGGAGTAAGGGGAAGAAGCGGGGGGGAAGAAGAGGGGTGAGAGGCAGGAGGGAGGTGCAATGGTGAAGGGGGCTATCTGCACAAGCGCCGCCCCCCCTGCCTGCGCAACCTTGGGAGTGGGAAGGGTTCGACAAGCGGTTTGGGGGAGGCTCTATTGCCGCACAGGTTGGCTGGGTGTGGATTCGCATCTTTTTTCTCTCTTTTCCTCTTGCTTTTTAATTTCGTTGTATGATACTGTACCTAGTCTAGCGAATATTTTGTAGGGTCATTAGTTCTTCAGTGCCTCCAATCCTTTTTCTCTCCGTGAGGTTTGGTTCACAGAAGTATTTACACGGGAGAGACCATAGAGAAATGTCATCAGTGAGAGCTTTTGTGAAACCGAGAAGGTTATGCAGTGTACCCCGACTTTATAAGAACCTTTTTCAAACATACTAGATGCGATATACTGTATTTGTCACACGGGGGTAGGCCCGGAAGGCTATGGTGCCGGGCGCGTGAAACCGATCCTCAAGGCAACGACAAAAGAGGAGAACAAGACTTGAATAACAACAACACAGGATTGATGTAATGAAGAAAATAAGAGCATATAAATGAAGAGGAAAAGGGTGAGAATAGAGCTATGGATTTTTTTTATTAATTAAGAGCAAGGTGAGGGCAGGCAGTAGATGAAAAGAAGTCAAGATTTTTGTATGAGAGGAATAAAAAGTGAACAGCCAAGAAATTCCCTAGATAGGCAATATGAGTGATATTCCATGTCTAGAATGCCAAGGAATGCCAAGGAATTCGCTTTTTATTGCAGAAACAACCCTGTTCAAATCCACACAAAGTGAACAGGAGGGTCGGTTTTAGAGGTCCGGCACTATACCGGTAGAGGTTAGATTACCCTTCGCTTGAAGTAAACGCGTAGGATGGAAGACGGGATTCCCTAACATTAGAATTTAAGGTGGGAGATGTCGTTCCGAAAACTACCCATGACCCCAAGAGTGTTCGAACTGTACTGGAAAGTCATATCGCCTGCGATACCATTCTTCTATGATGTGAATTATGGCAACATTTTAAACGATTAACGGATCCACAGTGACAACTAAACGAAACGCCAAGACTTCACACAGCAAAACAAAATATGATCGCCAGCGAATAACTTACCTGTTGGAGTGCGAAAGTTCGCTCGTTCTCTTCAGCTGCTCTGCCTATCGCTCACTCTATCACAACTAGCTAACGGTAAAGACAGGAGTTTATATAAACTCCAATGAAGACCTCCCATCCTTCCATGGATCACCACACATATCCATTTGCTTCACCGTATGCCCCCCCCCTTTTCCGTATCTCCGTTCTAACAAAGGAAAGACAAAAACCCCCCACTGTTCATAGCCTACAGGAATCCATACCTTTCACACGCCTTTCCGCCGCCTCTTCCGCCTTCCTTCCGGCGGATCCACCGATCCAAAACCTAAGCGCATTCCCGAAACCTCCCCTCCACACATTTGCCGAAGCCTCACCGCATTCCCGGAAACTACTACGCGAACGATGAAAGAATGGTGCGAGCACGCCAAGCAGCATCTCCCGATTTCCAAAACGACTTACTAAACTCATCAGACGCCATAACCCGGGCCGGAATGGGGAATCACTTTGGCTAGCAATGGCGAGGGTAGACAGGTTAGGGGGGGGGGGGGTTACCCATGGCCAACAGGAAAAGAGGCGAAACCCTAATTTAAATTTTAGGGAACCCAATTTACCGCACGATGTCGGATAAGAGAACATGGATCCCACTTCGGTCTTCCTCGGTATCATCCTCCTGCACACAGCCATCCTCCCATGTTACCAATGCCTCGTTGTTAATTCCTCTGCGGAACCATCCCCCAAGCTGTTGTGCATTTGCCATCCCAAACCCACTTGGAATCAGGAAGCTTATATAATCAGCTCTTCCTCTATCTAGGATCCTACAGCAGAGGATCAATTCCCTCGATATCAAGCCTAATGGGGGTTACCGCCCTGGAGATTGCACCATATTGTGTGTTTCGGTGTCAATGGTATAAAATATGGTAACTTCCCCCCCTCATTCGAGCTCCATGCGGAGTTAGTCCACAGCTGTACGTTTATACCTTGTAGCTGATGATGTCACCATATAATATTAGTACAGACCACCAACCTTCAGCTCTAGGACTGCGTTTGGGCGATGAGGGGGTGTTAATTTGAAGGGAGGTATATCCCTCAATGGGGTGAACGGATGAGTGGGCATGGGCAAGTGGCGGGGGCGGAACGCGGATGTGAGAGAAAGGAGAAACAGACGAAGGAAATGTTGCAAATCACGCATCATGAACTCTGCTCTCTTGGTTGTATGGTAGAAGTGTCTAATCTCATTTAAATCTATATTCATCGGGCTTCCATATGATACATCCTTCTTATACCCTAATCCGGTTGCCATCTATGTTTTAGCGGAATACAAATGAATATGGGGCAGACCTTAGATCTCAACGCAATGGGAATGAGAAAGAAGAGGCTAAACAAAAGGGCGCAGATAAAAGGAAAAACGAGTAGAAATTTAGAAAGGCACCAACCGGGTACGGATATAGAAAAAAATATTTAAGTAGCTGAGGAGTAGGGAAACAAGTAGGGAAGGGTCTATGGCGGTTTCGGGGGGACGGAGGAGATAATGGGAGATTCCAAGGAAATGATACGTGGTTTGATGCAAGCAGGAATTTGGCGGCATGAAATGAGATATGAAATGAGCAGGCGGCTGTGGGCGCAGAATTTTGTTCTGCGATGTTTGCTGCCCTACAGAGAGGTGCGTCTAGTAGATGAGGAGGGAAGTGCGGGTCTCTGCTTGGATATTAAACTGGGGGTCATTTTCGGAGGAGATTCGATAGCTGGGGGAGCTCGGGGAAGAGCGCCTGTGCTGATCGTAGGCTTGCTGCATATTTGGGAGTCAAAGACATCGGCTCCGCTATCCGCCTCTTCGAGATTCGAGTCACTAAGTATCGGCAAGACCCCACGATGTCTACCGGCGCAGCACTCGACGCCACCTATCCGGTTTGTAGGGATGGGCGTCATTTTGTTCAAGCATCATCCTTACCACCCCTTCATGCTGATACTTGGAAGCCCACCATAGTGGTGTTCGACGGAGCCAATCCGGTTTGTGGGGATTGACGTCGTTTCGTTCCAGCAGCATCCCTACGACCCGTGCATGCCCATTCGCAGAAGCGCACGATAGTGGTGTTCGACCGAATAAATCAGGTTTGCCGGGATTAACGTCGTTCCGCTCCAGCAGCATCCTTACCACACCCTCATGCCCACCATGGGAAGCCCGACATAGTGGTGTTTGACCCCGCCAATAGGGTTTGTCGGGATTCACGTCGTTCCGTTCTAGCAGCATCTTTACCACCCCCTCATGCCCATCATGGGAGGCGCCGAGTAGTGGTGTTACACTAAAGCGGGCCCCTTTGTTGGGATTGACCTCGTCGCGTTCCAGCAGTATCCTTACGATGCCCTTATGCCCCCACCAGGAAGCCAACAATAGTGGTGTTCGACTCAGCAAATCAGGTTTGTCGGGATTGACGTCTTCCCGCTCAAGAAGCATCCTTACGACCCCTACATGCCCAGCTAGGGAGGCCCACGAGAGCGGTGTTTGACCCAACCCATCGGTCTATCGGGATTGGTCTCATTCCGTTCCAGCAGCATCCTTACGACACCCTCATGCCCGCTCCGGGAAGCCCACGAGAGCGGTGTTTGACCCCGCCTATCAGGTTGATTGGTATTGATGTCGTTCCGTTCCAGCAGTATTCTTACGACACCCCGATGCCCACTCTGGGAGGCCCACGAGAGCGGTGTTCGACCCCGGCTATCGCTTTTATTGGGATTGGCGTCTCTTCGCTCCAGCAATATCCTCGCCACCCCCTCATGCCCATTCTGAGCAGCCCACAAAAGTGGCGCTGAGCCATATTCGCTGCTATGTGAGTCGGAATGGACCTCGCTCAATTCTAGCAGCACCCTCACCACCCCTTCGTTCCCCCTCCGAGAAGCCCAAGAAATTGCTGTGTTACCATAGAAATCAGTTGCCCTAACATCTCCTTTATTCGTTTCTAATAAAGCAACCGTTAGCTCAAGACACCCGAAGTATGCGGCGCCGTGAAGCCCGGTAAATCCCGTAGGGGCGCCATCTCCATCAAATGGCTGCTCCTCAACTCTCACATTATCCAATAAGAGCACCTTTGAAGATATGTTGTCGTACCCATCGAGTAGCTTCAACGCAAGAATTTTCACATTTTCAGATGTTTTTGATCCAGCATGTGTACCCCAGTAACAAGAAGCATATCCAATGAAAGGGGCCGTTGGTGGGATGGAACGAAGGCCGGACGGGAAACTTCTTACATGCGGGAAATTGAGATAAGTTAAACAAACCTCCGCAATTGTGGAGTGGGGGTCAGGGAACAAGTTGGTGTTATTGGAGAGGTATTCTTGGAGAGTGTAGTGGACAAGCCGGACTGTAGATGAGGCCTTCTCGATAGTGACGAGCCCCAGAGAGCATGATAGTAGTGTTTCTATCGCAGGAATGTTCCGAATATCCAAGTCGGTAGACCCTTCTACCCCTAGGGCATGGCGGAACTCATCAACATGCAATGGCCGCTCCGCATGTGAAACCCACATTAAAACTTCCATTCCGAGTTTTGATCTACTTCCGGGCTGGGCCTGTATCCGTGATAAGGTTCCTTTGTATGCATCTCCCAGACCCTCCCCCTTGGGCATCTCATCAAGCTTCTTCCTTCTCCGAAAGAGAGTAAGCTCGCTCAGTATCGCATCCATATACAGCCCCTAGTCAGAAGTGTTCGTGAAACATGTCTCACCTTACTCAGCTACCTCGCCAAAATCCCATAGTTTCCCATCCTACTAAAATTCCACCACAGAGTAGTTGATAATCCTGATTAACCGGACAAGCTATATGGAGATACCATACAGCCCATATGCCTATATGCTTTGCTAGAAGGGGGTAAGCGGACGAATTGGGTAGCCACCATAGCTATTTCACTGCCTTTATAATCAATTTGCTTCATTACCCCATATTAGCCCAACACCGCCTGCTAGTAAAATATACAAAACTTACAAGCTATTCCTCTGTACAAGGGTACTACCATATAATCTGATAAAGGTTGATGTTAGATTGATGTTTGTGAGGATTGACTTGAATCTGTTCAGCAACCGCTAACTATGTTTAAGCTGTAGCTAATTTGCCTTCATTGTACTCTCCTTTTAACTTGGTTGCCTCAGTTTTGCCTTAGCTCCAATCTGACCCTTAGTGATTACTACTACTCGAGTTAGTCTTTGTTATATGGCCTCCGGTGTGACAAAAAATACTGGCCCCTGGCCCCATTCCCTCCCACCCAGCTCATTGGCCCTGGGTGGGCATTTTTTCAGGCTTTCTTCGTCGTGTCACCTCCCCAGGGCCCCACCCTGCCCATGCGGCTGAAAAGCCTCCTGTCAAAATTTTGCAGGCTGAAGATGGGGCCCCGTGAAGGGAAAGAATAAAGTCAAGCCTAGACGGGGGGAAGACCCACATGATATCCTCACCAGGCCTGTGTAATAGCGGGGCCCCCGAGTATGAAACCCACCCCGCCCGGCCCCTTAATGAACAGTAACCTGAGCACAATCTCTTTCTACATTCCAAGCACCTGGCAAAGCCTGCAGGAGGTATGCCTGATACACCATTCGGGTTTTGACATACGACCTCTTGATGAGTAAAACATCCTGTCTATGAGAGAATAGAGTTTAGTTTAAGGAGGTAATAGGAAACGATAAGTGAATGATAACCAGATCTTGCTTGCTATTAAGCAATGCAAAGGAAGAATACTAACTATGATTGACTGCGTCTTCCAACCCAACTCGCTTAAGCACTACCCTTTTGCTCGCTTTACCTAGTGCTTGCAAGGTAGGGAAACATTATATCTGAGGGGTCCAGCTGCAATTCGGCCATGCCAGTACAATAGTATTCTTATATCGCTCTCCCTGGCCTCCAGGATTATCATCGGCTATGCCGTTAAATTTTCGTGGGGTGGGTAATAGTGGAAATTTGGCGAGGTGGCTGAGTCAGGTGAGACATGTTTCAGGAACACTTCTGACTAGGGGCTGTATAGAGAAACGAGAAGGAAACTAGAGAACACACCGTTAGCAAATTACACTTCGGATCTGTCTTCGAAATGCATTTGGTATTCCTTCTTACATTTCAGAGACCTTCTCGGGGATGATTCTCATAATATCCGCCCGCAATTCGTCGTCCATTGCTTTAGGATCTGTGTCCCTGCCTACCCTCATCTCCAGATAACTGATAATATCGCCATGGGTAGGGTTAAGGGGTATCCGGAGGACCTCGCTAAAACATGTCACAATCTCGTCGCCGATATGGAGCCTTCCTGTAACGAATACTCGTGCGCCTGGCAACACTCGAAGAATTTCTCGCAGTGACTCAATGAGCTCCCGTCGGTGCTCTTGAGCGCATTCATCTAATGCGTCAATGCAAATAAATAGCCGCCGTAGTGATGAAATGGTCTTCTTTAGTATATACCATGTTCGGAGGTTGGAGGCCCCGACCACCAAACTCTTCTTTTGCCTTCCTAAAGGGCTCTCGTGTATATTTGGAAATTCCGCCTCTGCTGGCAAGTTGCTTGAGGAAGACGCCCAACATATTTGCTGTGGACTGTTGGGCAAGGAAATCGCAGTATAGTCCCACGACGGCAATGTCTTTCCCTACAACCTGATCACACAGGCTATCAATAACTAGGGAGCTGTCATTTCCTGATTGTCAGCGACATTTGCGTTGTCCTGCCCCAGAATCCTCCCTACCTGACATAAGTTTTCCCCACCCCTGGATTCCCGTAACAGAACAACACTTGCTCTCCTATGCAACTAGCTTCTGCGTCACGCCATCTTTTAAACTCGCTAGTTTCCAGTACCCATCTTCCCACGCTATCGAGCCGGTCTGTTTGCACCCCTTGGTGCCGTTGCTGTGGTTCAAGTGGAGATAGCCATTGCAGAATTTGCCGCCCCTCGTCGTCTCCCTGCGAAATGAAATTGACAATGTTGCTTGTCTTGAACGAATTGGTATTACCGATTAACTGCTGGTTCCGGGACGACATCTGCGGTATAACAGTGATATGAATTCCTTTTCTTGTGAGCGTTAGAGAAATATTGTGTGCAGCGACAATACGACTTCCCTCGGAACTTGAAAGGATCTTAGAGAGTTGAAGAAAGAGGGAGTGGGAACTTATAAGGCTCTGGTGTCGCACAAGTGTGCGCTGGCTCAATCACTACTCGAGTATTGACAGTGCTAGCGAGCTGCAATGCAATCGATTGCCGGGGTTCCACAGACAAATTTTCCACTCTACAAGTACTTGTACTCGTAACTGCCTTAGATATCAGGTAAGTTATGGGTGTGGGTGTGGACAAAATTAACCAAACAACGAACGAAGAAACATAATTTCTGCATCGACAACAACCTCCGCCATACTTAAACCACCACAACAAGATCAACTAACAAAAATAAAGAAAAATCTAAAGGCATAGCAGTAACTAGTGCTTAGTATACGATCCATCAACCTTAAGAAAAACAACAGAAGCAATCGTGATGTACTCGAGTATAGTATCGGTTGAGTGCGGGATTGTGGCGAAGCGATGTGGCGTTGCACTGTGGCACTCGCCGGGTTGTTCGGTTAATTTTTTCAACCCACAATATCAATACTTTTGCGTAGGATATGAAAAAATTCCATCAACCCTCACTACCTCAGGCACTCCTCATTGACGGTTCTATAGGGTGAAGTATCTTTTCGCAATCATGTGCTCGCAGGAGGGGTAAAGTATTGGAACAAGCGGGTGTAGCAGGCCCCCCTTGAAAGTACCCCACCTAGAGCATATTCCCCTCCACTTCCTTTAACCACTTCCCGTCCGGGATGCCGCCCACCCCTTTGTATCTCGTTCCACAAAATTCGCAGTTTAGTTCACTCATTGGCTAAAGATTTTAATTATTTATGTTTTTCTCCTACTGTTGATGTGCTTCGATTGGTTTTATCAAGAAATGATGGAAGACCGGTACTTGAAGGATTTGATAGTTTTTCCTTGATTAATACTTACAACAGACAGGTGGATGGAGTTAACACAGTTAAAGCTGCCGACCTGTTTACAGATGATTTTCATCCCTCGCTGGTGGTCGGGGACCTCAATGTACACACGCTTTACACGGATCCTACTAGGGACATGTCGAGCACTGAACGCCGGAAGAGGGAACAATACTTTAGGGTGGCGGGGCTACCGGGCTTCGCCATAATCAATGAACCTGGGGTCTACACCAGGACTCCGGACAAAATAAATGACAGACCTTCCATTATCGACTACACCCTGGCCAACTGATAGTTAGCCGACTTTGTCAAAACGTGGAAGACTAATATCCCTCATACCGGTTCAGACCATACAGCCATAGTTACCTCTATTACCTCCACCCCATATGTTACAGCTAGGCCTTCTCCCAACTGGGGAAAGATAACCTGGAAAGTCGAGGGCAAGCCGAATGCTGTGATTGAAGAGGAAGTTAGGAAACTTATGGGCTCAATAGTTGATAATGAACATGCAGCCTCATTCAAATGGTCTAGAGAAACCGAACCTGAAAATGCGGTTGATGACTTTGATTTCAATCTGTCTCTCCTGATCCACACTATCAAGAAACACGCAGCCATGAAAAGACCGTGTAGATGGTCGAAGCCTTGGTGGACTCCGGAACTCACACAGCTTAGGAAGGACTTCACATGTGCCACGAGAAAGGCCAAAATGAACCCCACCCTAACCCAAGACGCGAAAGCAAAGAAGAAGACCTACCGTCTAATGTTAACAGGGCAAAAGCAGCTCACTGGCGGACTTTCCTCGAAAATGCGAAGAAGAATGATGTCTGGATGGCACATCAATTCACAAAGAAAAGACCAGGTCTTATAGTACAGGGTGGACACGCCCATGTAAGTGCATCTTGACTTAACGAGTCAATCATGCAACACTTCTTCCCGCCAAACCCTCGCCCGGTTGCCCTACAGGCACCGGCTTTTGTTAAGGTGGAAGAAAAAGACGAAGTCGATGCAACGGAGGTCTCACAGGCTCTTCAGAAATGCAGCAACAACTCTGCCCCAGGACCGGATCAGGTGCCGTATGGAGTTTGGAAGGCAATACATACTGTCAATCGCCATGTTATCCCTAAACTTATTAACCACCTGCTCTCCTTGTCAATCCACCCACCCTCACTCAAAGACTCGCTAGGCATACTCCTCCCCAAGCCTGCCAAAGGGGACTATGATGCGTTTGCGAGCTATAGGGTTATAGCACGCATGCAGACCTTTTCGAAGATAGCGGAAAGGATTATCAACCAAAGACTCATCAAATTTGGCAAACTCAACGGCCTGTACTCGTTAAGACAGACAGGAAGTCTACCGCAAAGAGCGACCTTCGATGCTGGCATTTCACTAAAACATTGGGTACAAGAAGCACAAGCCGCCGGCCTTAAAGCCAGCACTATGTTCCTTGATATCAAAGGCGGATTTGACAACGTGGACCTGTAACGACCCTACGATAGGTAGCTACAATCACTATCACCTTAGCCCAAATGGTATACCAAGAGGTAACCAGAGGTGGTATGGTCTCGTATACTTAATACAAATAGCTGGTAAACCTAGGATAAGGCCTAGGGAATAGTTGAGTAGCCTTGAGGTACTCTACTAGGCAGGGTAACCTTTCGGGAGCACATTCGCATAAGGTCAAGTGAATTATGGGAATGTTACACGGACCTCCGAGGCGACTTCTGTGGTCGTCCAGAGGACTTCCTGAGCGGTTAAAGGCATAAGAGGGCAAAGTTACCCTACCTTGGGAATTTGGTCATTATGCCCATGGGTCCCAGTTACCCGACTGAGGAACCCAAGTTACCCTACCTTCACCGGCAAAGTCATCCTAGAACTTAGAGGTCGATTGCCTCACATTCTATGGGCTCTTAGATGTTCTTGGGCGCACACACATCTGCGCGGGGAAGCCCCA
>Ga0307509_10003625_pt1 | contig 23164 bp, 21 predicted proteins | sample 10_EM_MG_FD_202245 | JGI IMG/M metagenome (GOLD analysis project Ga0307509, IMG submission 202245) | Populus trichocarpa ectomycorrhiza microbial communities from riparian zone in the Pacific Northwest, United States - 10_EM | ecosystem: Host-associated > Plants > Roots > Unclassified | place... | reverse complement strand
GCCCCGCCCCCCCCCCCCGCCCCCCCCCCCCCCCCCCCCCCCCCCCCCGCCCCCCCCCCCCCCCCCCCCCCCCATGAGCCGATTAACTGACTGCCCCGTGAGATTGGGGTCTGCTAGCATTAGAAACGAACAAAGTCCAGCGTTTCTTTTGTTTAATATAATTCCCGTAGAGGGGCCCCTCGTGCCCGTGGGGAAGAAATGAGAAAAATTACTCTGAGCCTTCGCCACTAAGATATGTGGGGTTGAGGGGGGCCGAGGTTCCAAATCTTCGTCCATAGCCAGCGCCTTCCACGTATCCTATCCCGAGTGACTATGCTGGTACGCGCGTTGCGAGCCTGAGAGCCGATCTCACGTGTTTGCAACTCTAGCTGGGTGTTTGCTGGATCGCCTAGGCGAATCAAACTACTAGAGTTTGAAAATCCCCATGGACGAACCCTCAATGATATTCTGGACCGGAGGTGGTACTTGTCTCAGCTTCCGGCCCGGGTTTTGTAATTAAATAAAAATTTCTCCTCCTGTTTGAACTAGCGGCGCAAAGCCTATGGAGTCCCGACCGTGCGGCAAGCCGGGCAAGAACACCGCTTATCATACCCAGTATCATGCGAGTGTATCGGATCAAGCATTAACCGCGCCAGTTCCAACGGCTTTTTCACGTTGCAGATCACTTCTTCCGCGTGTTTTCCGTGTGATGGTGGGTGCGCTACTACAGATTATCCAGAGGGGCGACCTGGCTTCCCTTGCCCTTGTGGAAACCTCCCTGGAGAAAGGCGTAGCCGAGCCCTTAAGACTCGCTAGAGCCTAATTTTTCCCGACCGGAGTTTCCCTCGAACCTGCTACTCTAGATCGAGCTTGTGATTTTAGGCCCTGTGCCACTGCATCGGTACAGAAACGCAGGACGAATGCTGTTGCTTCGGTGCTCCATTTTTATCCTCTGGCTCCATAAGGTAGTGCTCGAGTATTGGAGTAAGGTGCACAGTAGGGATGCTGCGAATATTTCTATTGTTTCGTGGTCAGTTTCGTCCAAGACATCAACCTGTAGGTTACACCGAGTGATAACGTGAGCTTCCCGAGTACCTAATGGGAAGCTAGGTTAGAACGCATTAGAACGCGAGTAAAAAGAGGAAAAAAAAGGAAGAGAGAGAGATATCAAAACAGGCTAAATGATGAATGGACATAGTGTTGGACATTTGGCACTATTCCTAGTCATTTCCTCCCTCATTTTTCAAGAGTGGGGTACCTGCCATTCAGCATGCTGTGTGAGGCAGAGCGTTCCGTTTGAGCATTGGCTACCAATTCCTAACGTCACCGCGCTGGGATTTCTGCAGGCTCATTTGCACGGGGGCTTCACCCATGGTCAGTGCAGAGGGGTTCGTGTTCCTAGGAGGCGATGAACGAATATGTAACCTTTTGTGTGGAGGAATTTCGATGTGCAAGATCATCCTCTGGTATTTTTAGTCCTCTCTTGGCTCCTTAGTAGAGGAGCACACACCGTGAGACAAAGAACTGACCGGTGGATGCCTGATATTTAAAGTGTAACCAGTGGCTGTGAAGCTTCCCTCTCTCCCAGCGCCCATGAGGGGAGAAGAGCTTACTTAAGGAGAGCGCACACAATACAGGGCTTGAGGCAGGCTTCGGAACTAGAATAACTTCGAAATTTCAAGCTCATTTTAGGGACCATTCCCCCCCCTCGACCCTGAGTGTATGCCCTACAAACACCTGCGTTAGCTCACGGATCCTACCATAGGCCTCCAGATAAAGCATCCTTAGATCCTATTCGAAGTCCCTCACTATAGGAGCCACGATCTACACCCCCCGATGCCCAGAACCCACTAGATCCTTTCTTTGGATACAGAAACGAAGGAGCCAAGAACGATCCCAGTTGGTTATTAGTGCGATATACTAGCATTTCTAGAAAGAGGCTAGTGATCTCGATAGCCGTGTTGAGAGGGCAGGAGGCAGTTCTAGCTAGCTGTGCCATAACCTGGAGAACGTCTGCTATAGGTTCAGATTGACTTTCTTTTTCAGGTTTGAAAGGTCCGTCCAATGATAGTCACGTGATCGGCTTGGAATTAAGACCGAAGCTGACCACAGCTTTGCTAGGACGCTAGTAGGCTAGTGATCTCGCCGATCTAGAGGTCGGTCTTACGATTTTCTCAGATTTTGGCCGCTCGACATGCCAGGAACTAGGATTATGGACCTGTTTGTCATGCCTCACATGCCTGCCGAGTTGTTGAGGTTGGTTCTAGAAGAGGTAAAGTCAAAAATACGGGACGGGAGTGCCTTGTTTATCACTCCCTGATTTCAGTCATGCAAAAGTTCTGACTCGATCCTCCCTTCCTTATTCCGCAGCTTTACGTTATTTCCCCATCTTCTATCGCGACTTGTCGTCTGGTCTCTAAGACCTTTTGCGAGCTCTCGACTCCCATTCTATTCCGCACCGTCACCCTCCGTACCGAGACGACGTTAGGAGCCGATGATAACCTCCCCAATTATGTCTATTTCACCCTCCAAGGAGATGGCACCCTAGGGCTTCCTGACGGAGTCCTGCCGGATGTTGTGAACATGGTTCGAGATCATACCGAACGGGCCAAGAGAAGGGTAGGAAATAGGGCAATTGCTTTGATTGAACATCTTCTTGAGCCCATAGAAGATGCCGAGGGTTCGAGCCCAAGAGCATCCTCAGTACGGGAGCTCATTGTGCATAACGACAAACCTCGGCCCGAGCAAGGCATATTCACCGAACAGGACTATGCCAATGAAATTCAAGACGTTTTTTCAGCGATCACCCGTCTGCTCGAGAAAATGACTTCTCTGTGGGTGCTACGTTGGCATTCGTACGATACACCTACAAGAGAGATCATCGATACCTTGGCGCAAAAATGCCCAAACTTGAAGGAAACTCACATCTCGAGGCCTATAAAGTATTTCCCCTGGTTTCAAGCTGTCAGCGTACCATCACCCCCGGAATTATTTGCACCAATTCTTCATACCTTAAAATCCTTCCGATGCAGTCTTCCCGAGGGAAGCATTGATATTCTGCGCCATATCCTTGAAAACTGTGGGGGCCTTGAGGCCCTTGGGATAGCCTTTGCGCCCACAGACTCTGTAAACGCCATCACTCCTAGGGGGAAACCCTGGAACTTGAGATTGAAATCACTGGAACTGGCGACAGTCGGGTTCTTGGCTGGTGGTGCTGACGCTGCGGCTCGATTTTGTAGTTCCTTCGATCTCGGTGGGCTGGAAAGTCTCCGGCTCGATAGGTGCAATGACATACCCACTATTTTAGAGGCGCTCACTGTTACTTCTGGTGTCGAGAGCCTGAGACACCTTTCAATTTGGACTCTTGCCGGGCGGAATGATATGTCCCAAATTATGTCCTTCATCGGCCAACTCGGCCAGCTTCATCCCACCGGAGGACTAGAGTCGTTAGAACTTGCAGACCTTGGCGCTAAGATAGACCTTGAAGCTATTGGAAAGAACAAAAGATTGACGGTGTTCAGGGTGACGGAGTGGGATGCATTCATCAGTCCTCCCATACCTAATCATATAAGCGGCGGTCAAATACTTGGGCCGACAAGAGGGCGATTACTAAACGCAAAAGATATCGAAATGCTAGGAAGAAATTGCGAGGGTATGTCAGAATTATGGGTGGATGTCGCTCGCGGGACAAAGCTAGTATGTTCACTTGCCCGCCTGCGCTTGCGCAGTGATTTTATACCCTGATTGGTCCCAAGTTAATCCATGCTCCCTCCCCCCTCTTAGGACGAGTCAATTATCAGCTCCTTTGGCTCTTTACCTGCATTGAAAAGGCTCGGATTGTGCTTTCAGCCTCCCTGGAAGTCCCTGGGATCGCTGGGTATCCGAGAGCAAAAGCCTCTGGAGACTGAGGAAGATGCCGTGAGGTTAGATCAACAAGCAATTCTACGGATTGCGCAGCTTGTCCATGCGCATGGTGCAACCAGTTTAAGAGAGATCGAAGTCCAGGTATGTATGTTGGTGGGAGGCCACAACCGCCACCACCCAATCCTTTATCCTGCCTGCGTTAGATATTCCGGATTCACGGTGTTTTGTGAAGCCCAGATACCAATATCTGAGTCATCACTCGCTAAGCTCGCTTCGTTGAAAACAGTATGGATGTCGCAGCAAACCGGCGGAGCCACCGCAACGCTCGTGCTCAACTTCTGATGGTGGAGGCAGAACGGTATGGCGGATCCAAAAGAAGGAGGACGACCTCCAGGTGGGCTTGTTTAAAGCAGACCCGCTGGTGAATAGATACGGAGTACCAATATCCTATGTTTTTGAAGGATGGAGTTAGGGGTTGATAACGGCGCGCAAGGTTTTATTTCTCTTGTCATCGATTGGTTGCTTTCTTTCTTTCTTTCTTTCTTTCCCCCTTCCTGTTCCAAAATTCAGGGTGTCCTTCCCTTCCTAATAGCCCTTATTTTAGTTCTTTATGAAAAAATCCCGTCTCCCCTTAGCACCGTCCTTCCTTTGTAACCCAGTCATTCCCTGTCAGTTGTCTCGCGCCATGGAACTTGTCTTGGATGAGTTACCAGAGCGAGAGTGAATCTAGATATCCCTTTTTTCCGAGGGAGTGATTCCTGGTTTATATATTCTTTAAATCCATGTTTTCTGACAAGCTCAACGTCTCACAAGGCCGTGCCTCACCAGGCGCCACCCGCTCCTGGAAGCTCCTCTAACATTCACCTCGCTTATCGATTCGCAGATAATATATCTTTGGCAAAGTGCTTTGAGCGCCAGTCTAAAAGTATTGTCATGAATTTCGACGTTTATAAAAAATTGAGAATTGGCGTTACCCGCATTCTGGTCGAGAAAGCCTGGAAAGAACGTTAGGATGTGGATCGGTGTCGCTCGAGAACAGCTAATCTAAAAGTATTCTCCGTGGAGATCAAATAAGCTTTCGGTGTTAAAAAAGTCTCAACTCCGGCAAGCACTCAATTATCCACGGACTTCGCATCTCCATGGACTATCACTCGTCTGGGCGCCCCTGAACCGACCCCATTCGCCACTGCAGAAAGCATCGACGGGGGAAAATCATTGCCAAATTTCGGAGAGACGAGGATTGAACGGTTCCGCTCGCTAGGTAGAGGAAGAGTGTGGTGAGAGCCTGCATGCGAAAGGAACCCCTTCTTATCTGGTAAGGTTGGCTGTATGCTCCTGTTCTAGAAAATGAGCTCTTCCAATTAGATCGAGAGATGCACTAGAGACGTCAGAGCGGGTCTCGTTGCTAATGCGGACACTAAACGGCCCCCTCTAGGTGGGTATGTAGTCTCGCGTCCGTCCGGTTTCCAGGCGGAATTAAGAATGGCCACGAGTGATAAAGAATGATACCGTGAGTGGAGCGACAATTCGGAGAGTTCAGTGATATCCAGGGACCCACTTTATACCGGGGGAGTCGAGGGGGCTTTATACTGGTACTCGAGCATATCCCGTGCTCACACACTCAGGAGTAGGCGAGGCTAACGGAATGCGGAATAAATACATGACGTGCGGATTTGTCATTGCATAGACTACCGGGCTCATGGGATGGTGGAGATCGGAGGGGGTATCAGAAATAGATATCACTCGGAACTCCGGAATCGGGCTGACTCTCACTTTTCCCCGGGTCCGTTGTAAGAGCGGCGCACGGGGTAATTTTCCAGATATGATTCAACCCCCTTGCTTAGCAATCGCCGTTGTGCGATCCGCCAATCCCCGTTTTTCACAAAACTGGGTGTATCGAATAAGGGCACTATGAGACACAAGAAATCGGATCATCCCCCTTCACAGATAGCATGGGATAGCACTTTAGCACCTGTTTCAAATCCTCCGAGCTGTTTGGCGGGCGATGTAAGTATCCACAATAGGAAAGGACAACACAATAGCCTAGCAGGAGAGAGAGGGCTGCTCTTTCAAGAAATCATTCTGAGAAATAACCTCCCACATCTATTTGTTATTGTTATCAGCTATACCAGACCCCATGATCACCCTATCAACTTCTGAAAAGCTCATCATAGGAAGCGAACCCACCCAGGGTGCTTATCCACTAGCAGGAGTTAGCTACTGGCCGAAATGAAAGGAGTGGATCGTCCCTCATCCTGGCCAAGTGAACTCCCAATCGCTACTAGGAGTCGGATTCCGGCCTCGTTTTCTTTCTATCCCCTCAAAACTACTACAGAATCAGCTACGAGAGATCCATTTATGCCGCCGCCCTTATCTTCCTCCCAATAGGCGTTGGTGACCCGTGGGTAAGCTCGAGGGCGCACCCGAGTGTTGAGAGACGATCCACACTCTCTATTTTGTCAAAGAAAATGATACGGGCAGATGATTAAAATGCACACAGCTGTAGATTTAAGACTTCCACTTGGAATACAAGGTCGTGGAGAGGGACAGGACGGAGTCTGGGTAGAGATCGGCCAATTATTGGTGTGGCTGGCTTATCAATCGTTATCATGATAGCGTTCCCAACACCGATCTGCAACTCCGGGGCACCGAAAAAACCGGCCACAGAACCCGGCATACTCCTTTACAGCACTCCCCAAACCCCACTTCCACGCCTTCCATCTCAAGCGAATTGCGACTGACAGTTGCCTCAAAATACATTTGGCCTCAGTCTCTGCTCACCCCACCTAAATCTCATCTGAACTCCCTCACCTATTAATACCAATATCTTCCAATCACTAGCTTACCATACCCAGGGAAGACCTCAGAATACCCCGATTCCCTCTCTTACTCGTCCTCAATACAGCCCTCTCACCACCACCACGAATAAATCACAATACATCACTCGTGAATAAATTTCGGGGGATCCGTGAAGGGGCAGGTACAGTACGGGGTTTGACAAACTATGTTTCAGCGTCGCAAGATTTTGTGCTGCGAGAATGGACAAGTGCTTGCAGTCTGATCGGTCTGGGCTTGCCTGCAATGTATATCCTTCGTGGAGTGCAGTACAGGTCAAGCCGATGGTTGTACAATCATAACTTCAAAAATGCCGTGCTACTATCACCAGAAACATCCGTCAGCCAATCATAAGCTAAGCCTACCTAACCTATCCGACTTTAGAATTTCACTAGCACCAAGTCACAAGATCCTAACTTTATCCAACGCCCCTCTCTTTAACCGCCATAAGAGCGTTTAGTAGCCTACCACTCCTTCCGAATTGGGAGTAGTCACTTCCGTGAACTGAGGAGCGTCGCTTTTCTACTTGCGCGAGCTGGGGGATATGTAGGATACAATTATATGCCTTATGCTGGGCGGCCGGGCGAATCGCGCGTGACCGAGGACCGAGGCCGGAGACCAGTCGCCGAAGGCATGGAGGGCACCTGAACACACGCTACTCTACTATGGCACTTAAGCGCGCATCTCACGATACCCTCAAAGACGAAATTCTTGGATAAAAAATACTTCTCACGCCAAGATAATTACAGGAACCCTAATATACATACATTCACACACTTGCCATGTCATTCCCTCCTAGGCAAACAAGCAAACAAGCCATGGTACGCATATCATACTGTACACTCGAACAAGAATAGGGGGGAAAGGTACAGAATGCAAAACACAAAGTTACAAAAAACGCCCCCATGCGATGCAATACAACCCCGCTTAACTCTCACAAATCTGCAAGCAATTCTCTTTAGAATCTGCATCGCTATCCGCAGGGCAGAATACTGCAAGGAGTTTGTCCACGACGAATCTCATCTTCTCAGGGTTTACGGTAGCATTGGCGATGCCATCGTTTCTCTATTGTAGTAAATCAGCACACATCCACGGCTAAAGAGACTCAGAAGAGGGGAAAGCCTACAAGAGCAAAGGTCGCCGCCTTAACCGTGTGATGGTAAATATTCTTATACTCCTCCTTCTCGTCCAACACTGGGATCATCACCGCAGCTGTAATTGGCATAACAGATTTACTCCTATAATCTCTAATCCCACAAGCCTTCATTCTTGCTACCACCATCTTCGCGAGCACATCTCTGTTCCTCCCTTCAACATCGCTAACCTCCCGCTTCACCACGGGGCCAAAGCAATCGCTACCCTCTCTCTTGACAGCGGTGGACGGCCGACTTTCTGTCCCCTCACGCTTAAACACTGATAGCGGCCCGAGTGCCACTCCCGGTGTTCCACCACCTGAAGACCTTCGGAGTTTTAATCCAGTAGGGGAAGGAGAGCGTTCGTTCTTGATTCCCGCGCTACGGGGTTCGAGGGATGGTATGCGGTTAAGTGCCCTCGAACCCAGGAGTGTTAAAGGTGGGGGAGGGGGCGGGGCGGATTGTTGTCGGGCTTTGGCGCGCTTGCGTTTTTCGACTATGCTGTCTATGACGTCTGCTCCGCGCTTCTTGCCGGATTTTGGCGGGTTGATGACGTCCTGCGGGTTTGGCGCTATGAAGAAGGCGGTGTCCTCCCTGATAGTGAAGGTTTTCTCCCGCTTGATTTTTGGCAGGAATGTTGGGAAGGCGTGGTTCGAGGATAACGGGAGGGCATGGACAGTTACTGTTGTTCGAGGATTGGAGGTATTAGTGGTGGCAGTTAGGGCGGAATTTTGGACTTCGAGCGGAGGGGAAGAGCGTGGTGGTGTTGCGGCGTCCAACTCCGGGGCTGGGAGCTGGCTGATGGCTCCGTAAATTGCCAATTCGGTGATCTGCCAGTCCCCTGGTGTGTGCTCTGATGGGTTAGATACGCTCACGAGGAGCGCTAGGCGGGATTGCTCAGCGCATGATGAGGAGGTCGAGAGGGGGAGTTTGGAAAGGAACAGTTGGCGGAAGTAGAGTTCTGTTTTGGGAGATGTGGTCGTCAATTCTAACGAAGGGCCCGCAGCAAGAAAGAGTGGGATCCGAGTCGGGTCTATTAGAGATATTAATGATAGAGTGGAGGAGGAGAGGCTCTTGGTCAGGTGACTGATCACCGACGGGGGAGGGGTGGATATTGAAGATGTAGATAGTCGAAGGTCTGGTAAGGATGTTAGAACTGGGCGGAGTATTGTGTATTGAGAGAATTGAGGCTACCTTCAAGTGGTGGAGTGGCAGGATCAAGAGAGATACTCCCGGTCCAGACATCCATTCTGAAGGCTTTCGCGTAAAGTGTTTATAATACAAGTCGCGGAGAAGAGGGCCGGCGCATGGAGATTGCAAGAGGAGGGAGTGGAGATGAAGGTCCGTAATAAAGTTAAGGAAGAATGCGGTGATAATGATACGCTGGTTCTGGTACTCAGGAACAGGACAGCCGTGGGTTTAGAGAAGGAAGGGTGACATTGATGAGAGGGTCGCTAAGAGGGTGGGAGGGCTTGTGAACGCCTGAGAGCGCGTTTTCGCGTCGTTTCCCAAAGCGGTAACTTCTAACTTCCCAAAGACAAGGGTGCTGGATTATAATAGGTTGGCGTGGGTCGCGACTCTCGCTTCAGGACCGGGTTGGGACTAGAGACATATCATAATTCCTACGGCAATTTGTACTCGATTCCTCCGATTTAAAATCTAACACGGTGAGTTGCGCGTGGAGGAGTCGGAATTTTGAGTTGAGTTAGAGAAACAGATTATTATACTAAATCAAAAGCTGGCCTTCATACGGCACAACTCGTGGGCCACCAGAAGTACTAGTATCTCATGCACTTTTATCAACTGCCCCCGATACAAATAGAAATATTATTGGTGATTAAATCGGAGTAGGATATCCATGAGAACTCGCCTTCTGATATTTTTTTCGTGTTAGGAAAATATCGTCAAGAATGGTCGGGGGATGTTTGGTCAGTGGGTAAATGGTGGTGATGTGCTTCTATTCTAATCTTGCTTGTATGAGAGCTCCATCTAAAAGATACAATGGGAGAATGTGGTTGTGGATGAGACAAGCCGGGCCCAACTACAGTATGTTTTCTTAAGTAGTGGTCCATGAGATTTAAGTAACATTATTTACGTGTATTTTAGCACATAAATATAAAAAATAAAACACCTGAAGGTAGGAAATAATGAAGAGAGGTGAATAAGGATAACGAGGGTGAGGGTAGAACTACGACATAGTACCAGCCCTGGTAGAGATTTCTACCATCTTGCGCTGGGCACTTCCCCGATCGCCCGGGGAAATGTGCTGTTCAATCGGATACTTTTTCTTGCACCAAGTATTCCTCCAATAACTTTTGACTAATGCAAGGGCGCAAAAAAGCTATACGGTACAGTCAAATTTCATGAAAAGCTCCTGCTATCAGCATGAATTGCCCCTGTTTTTTGCTCCATAAAACATTCTCATTGAGTTCATGGAGTGGAGTGCTTTTGGCGTAAGACCGGGAGGGGGTGCAAGTATCTTCCACTTGCTAGTTGCACGATCGTACATGCATACGCCCAGAGACCAAATATCAAGATCCAAACTACCAAGTAAAACACGATAAAAGGCCCACTAGAAACAATATTCTTCGCAATCCCTATTCCTTCGGAATATCTGCCCCTAGACTAGCGCTTAGAAACTCCTCCAATTCTTCGCTGACAGTCTTCAATCGATCCTTAACTTGCTCAATCCCTTCAGCACCGACAATAATTCTCCCGGGGGGGTTCTCCAATGCTGCAATATGCATAACTATTGAGACTGTCTCTTCTAGCACTTCCTTCGGCGGTGGCGCAGCCCTCACAATTCCAGAAAGCGACTCGAAGGTCGTGTAGCCTTTTCCCTGGGTGGGAGTTAGGTGAACGCGTGAGGAGAGTACGCTGCCAGTAGGTTATCAACAGATGCAATTGAAGTTGGGGGGGGGAGGGTAATATAAGAAATGGGGGAGAAATACTTGACTTCAAGCGGAGGCTGCACAATTGTAACCTTAATATTAAACGGAGCGATTTCGTACGCAAGCGCCTTCACATCCCACGAGGTTAGCCCCCTCAGTCTCCAGTCCACTGCTACGGTATGTTAAGAAATGAAATCACACATCACTGAACCCCTCAACCGCATGATCCCCAGCACACCTCACTGACAGCCCCGGAGTTCCCATATGCCCCGTGAGACCCGTGACATTCACAATATGCCCACCCCTCTGCCTTCTCAAAAACGGCACCGCAGAGCGCATCATATTCACAGGACCAAAATATGTTGCTTCAAACTGTGCCAAAATATGCGTATGTGGCAACTCCTCCAAAGTCCCAATGTACGCTTTCCCACCACATCGCCACATCAGCTGCCTGTAATTCCCGGAGGGAAGGGGGGGGGGGGGGGATACACTGAGAAGAGCAATTCAAAACAACATCTACCCTCTGGAAAGTATGCACTGTCTCCGCAAGCGCACTCTGGCAGAGCGCGATATTCCTCGTGTCTAGTTCGAGGACGGCGAACCTGTCACCGCCATTCAACTTTAGCTCTCGCATAGGCCCATCATCGGCGTGGATTTCCTCGCGCGTGCAGCCTGCTGCGACGGATTCCCCGGCTTGGAGCGCGGCGAGTGCAATTGCGTGTCCAAGGGGGTTTGAGGCAGAAGTTATCAGCCAGACGCGCGGGAGTCGGGGTGGTTCGGGCTGCGGGGGCGGGTCGGACATTAGGTGTGGGTAGATGGGATTGTGGGTTAGGGGTTGGCTTCTGGGTACAGGTGGGTTGAGAGGCTAAGGTTTAGTGGGGAAACCGGGATGATGTCAGCGGCTGTTTCGAGTGATGGGAATTTGTTTCGGTCATGGGAGAGCACTCGGGGTTTTTGGGTTCGGACCTGCTAGTGAGGTCTCGTGAGCCGGGGTGCTTGGGAATCGAGGGTGAGAGATTTATTGTTTGAATAGATAAATAGCTACTCATAGAGTCTATAATATTCATGCGGGTTCTTCACATTTTCGTTGCCGTTGGCACCCCCCCGGATCTCAGTATACAATCGCTGGCTGCTTGCTTGCTTCTCCGAAGTTTCTATTTAGCATATTTATCTCGGCTCCTGTAGAGCGGAACATCCACCCACCCACTACCCTAGTTACTATCATGAAAACCATCGCACCGAATTAATCCTAATATGTAGCTTCGTCCCCCGTGCAAGGCAACTCCCTCGTTCCGAATTATTATTCAGTATACGTGGATAGCAATCAGGAGGCCAGGAAGACTTGTCCTTATTGCCCCCCCACATAGGCCAAAGGATACAACTCTTCCCAACCACGCCCCCGTCAACTTCCCCGGGGTACCAGAAGGATAAGTGTTAGTTTTCAGGGCAGTGTCTAGTGGGCTACCTTCACGTCGGGTGGTTAAGGTTTCAAGAGCCATTGGACCTCCACGCAGTGATTCGGGGATAGTATACTGCAAACTCATTGAGAACCACGAGACTACACATTTAGCGAGCCAAGGAGACCAGAGGACATCCGGGTGTCGGGTTAAGGGAGAAAAATTAATTTGGGTTTGCCTCCCACTTTTAAATTGAGAAAAAAAGGATGACCCCAAAGAAGTGAGGCTATCACAAAGAAAAGATATCACCTACCGTTATAGTAGAAAGGTAGTTAGCTCCTCAAAGAGAGGAAACTACCTCAACAACTCGCCGCTTACGGTCTTTTCCCTTTTTTACCTGTACTCATCAATCCCCTTGCTTAGTTTTTGGCTTCCTAGAATAAGTGGCATAAGTGTCGGCATTTTGGACTGCACCAAATGGGTTCCCGGGCTTAGGTTCTATTCTCACTTGGTCAAAGGCGGTCTAACTAACCCAGGAACTGTAAAGTCTCTAATTAGCGCCCCGGACTGAAGTTATGCTCTAGTTTCATTCATGCTCCTTCGACTGCAAGTCTACGAGACTACCCATAGGCTACCGCCGCAGGTCGGCTATAGAATTCCGCCTTAAACAAAAAGGATCTCCCCCGGGTGCAACTTGGGGTATTGTAAAAAGGGTCTCATACTTTCGATCTTTACCAGATTCATTCTTCAAATGGATTACTCGCAGAGGAAGAGCAAGGCGGGTGGGTGTATTTGCTGGTATCATATAGCAAGGGGCATTACGATGCGGGAGTTAATGTTCATATTTCGGGTGAACCTTGTGTGCAGTGCCTAAAGTTGGGTTTTCACACTTTAGTTTTTCCACATGGTTTGAGCGGCAAGTGTGCTAGAATTTATAATACTGTATGGTTTATTGGCAGACGAATCTCGGGTTTATCTCAATCTCATAGGCAAAAGTCCCAGAAATGAGATGCCTATCCACCAGCTCTAATAGCCTAAGGTCTAAGGAGTTGTGCTAACGTGGGCAGGGAAAAGTTGAGAAAGTTCAACTCTCCGCCGGGTGGAGGTAGCCGGGAGTTAGAGGTACTCAATTGAACCGCTCTTTTGTCAGTTTAGGCGTTCGAAGCCGATTGGCGCCCCGGTGACTATGATTTGAGCGGTTAGAGATACGTGAAGGTGCGGGGGGATAGAAGGCGCGAGGGGGAAAACTGATAAAGGGAGATCAGAGGGGGAGCTTCCCCACTGGTAGGAGATGCTGCACCGAGAAAGTTAGGTATGCTGTCGTGAGATGCAGCACTTGTATGCTTGATAACGTGATGGTAAAATATTGGTAGGAAAGCGCTCTGCTCAAAGAACGCCACATTCGGGATCCGAGGAAGAGAAGAAATCGTTGACCAGTTCTGATGGCCTGACGGCTAAGGAACTGGTCTCCACTAACGTGAATAGGGAAAGTTGGGAGTTCGACTCCTCGCCGGGTGGAGGTATTTGGGCGTTAGAAACGCCTCACGAACCACTTTTTTACGGGTTCGTGGGTGGAGGGGGTTGGTACCCCAATATCTCGACTTTGAGTTGTTAGATATCTGGTGTGTTGGGAGAGTTGTAACGGCGCGGTCTAATTGATCAGGCGTTCGACCTCGCCCAGAACGCGTTTCTCAGAGCAAGCTCCCCGCTAGAGCCATTGGGTAAGACCTAAGGAGTCAGGTTTGGTATAATACCCAAGAATATGCCCGTAATCTATCCCTTTTTAGGGTATTCATTAAAAGCAATAGTACCCCCAATACACCACCACCATCAGAGCACAGCAAGGACAAAAGGAGGTCAAAGTTTGATCTGATCTTTTTTTCGGTGCCATTGTCTAGGGGCTTATCTACCCTGTGCTTGCAATCCCCGGGTTAGAGATGCAGAGTCCATGAAACCGAGTTATCTATCGCGGTGCCTGTACAAGTAGAGGGGGTAGGATTCATTCCGCACTGTAGTGCATTGGTTTCAAAAAAGTTTCAATATCACTAGACGCAGTTCGAGAGTATCGTTATGGCAAACCGTGTCTCAGAGCCTGCACCCTGCAGCACTCGAGGGTATAAGTGGCCCGAGCACGATTCCTATTCGATCGCAACCTCTTAGGCCCTCTTAGAGAAATGTGACCGTTCACGGTTCTGCCGGAGCCTATAAGAGTCACAAGCTTTACGGACATGACACGGTTTGGCGAGCTTCACACCATCTCCCCGAAGCCAAGCAACCGAAACCCCGTAGCAGACTTGAACAAACCATTCCCGGAAGGGACCTCTAACGGCGTGCAGAGCGTAGAAGGAATAGTCAGAGGCCCACCCTCACAGCAAGCACCCAATCTGCCATTCACAGCTGCCGCTCCAGCCTCAATTGTGCTTGGTCGTTAAACAATACCTCAGCACAATGGTCGAAGCCAGGCCGTGTCCTTGTACCGCCATCAGAACACCAGTGTTGACAATTCGGTAGTACACTAACAGAAGCTACACGCTCAGTATTCCCACCCACAAGAAGAGCGTTTTAAAAATCGGTACGTCGAAGGGCGGTTCCTCGATCCGTTCTGACTGCGGCGACATAGTGTGGTTGCCACGCAAGTAACACAAATTCAAGTTGTATGGTATACTATACCCAAGCTTAATGCTGGAACGTGCAGGAGGGGAGAATCCGGAACACTACGGGGAATTACTTCACTTCATATGGTGCGAGAATGTTTCTTAAACACCCGTATCCTGGGCATGGCCGATGACTTGTCCATTCTAGACTGGGGACTTGTCATCGATCGCCGGTATTTTTCGAGATTGCTGGGAGTGCGATGTTTCGTGGTGTTACTTCTGCTTTTATCCTATGGGCGGTGGAGGTTTTCGGGAGTGTTTTGGGGTTTGTCTTGGTTTATGTAAGTTTTTGGGTCCTTTGGCGGGAGTTTAGGAAGTTTGTAAATTGAATTGAGTCGTTCGGGCGAATTACGACGCATCTAACCTACCAACCACATTCCTGATTCCGACCAAGCTAGCTCATATGTTCATCTATTTGCCTGGCTGTAGATATTGACAAACCCCGCTCTCTTATGCACATCTCTCTCTCATGCCTATCCAGGATCTTTAAGACCCCCGAGTGATACTTCGTGACCGCTGGCTGACTTGTCACCTCACTTGCCAACACAAAACTTCTCGAAGATGACCCCGAGAACCTCTTCTACATCACCGCTACCTTCTCCCTTCCCAGTAATCTGCGCAAGGCACCCCGCAGCAAAGCGGAGCTCCTCCGCCGCGATAACCACGTCTGCATCACCCTGCTCCCCCACGATCCTATCTAGGAAGGCGTCCAGATAGGATATGCATTCTTCCAAGAGTCTGCGTTGACGATCTGTTGCTCCAATTGCATTTCCGAGAGGGAGGGATGCATCGTTGTCGGTTTCTGTGGCAGTCATTTGCGCGAAGACTTGCGTTAGGGTTGCCAAGAGAGGTCGGATGCCGTCGGAGGGGGAGAGATGCGCGCACGTTATCCCGTGGATGTAGGCGCGTGGGAGAGTTGGAACGTGTAGGGTTATTTGGTTGAGGAAGTGCTCTGGGAGTGTTTGGCCTGGTGGGAGGCGGAGGAGGTCGGTCTTGTTTACTGCGATGAGGACTTGCTTATTCTGGCTTTGCGCTTCGCGGAGGACTTCTAGGACTTCGTTAGGTATGGATAGGTATGGGGTGCTGCTGTCATTGCTGTCATTCTTGGTTTCGATCGATAGGACAACGATGACGACGTGGCTGTCCTGAACCCGCTTTTTGGCTCTTCGCATGCCCTCCTTCTCAATTTCCCCTGCGAGCTTTGTCTTCCGAAGACCCGCTGTGTCCGCCAGAAGGACCATGTACCCGCCAATGTCTACCGACAGGTCAACCACATCCCTAGTGGTGCCTGCCTCTCCAGAAACGATCGCGGCCTCCCTCCCAACAACCCTGTTCAATAGTGAACTCTTCCCAGTATTTGGGGCGCCAACAAGCGCAAGGCTTATCCCGCTACGCAGCAACTCCCCGCGTACGGCATTACCAACATGCAGTTGCAGCATGGGCTTCAGCTCCTGGACGAGGGAAACAACGTTAGAGCACATTTCTGCGGGGGCAGTGTCGAACTGCTGGTCCTCCGAGAAGTCGATTATAGCCTCCAACTCGCCCCTTGCCGAGAGCAGCATTTGCCGCCATTGCTCGTATTTACGGCTCAGGCCCGAGGTAGTGGCTTGGACAGAGAGTTTACGTTGCTGCTCAGTCTCGGCTGAAAGTGCATCTCCCAGCGCTTCTATCTGTGGTAGTGAGAGGCAGTTGTTGGTGAATGCCCTGCGGGTGAACTCTCCGGGACCGGCAGGACGTATGTGAAGTTTGGGTGTGGATAGGGTTGAGATGGAGGAGAGGACTGCGCAGATGATGGCACGGCCTCCGTGGAGATGGAGTTCTAGCACGTCTTCGCCCGTGTGTGAATTTGGTGCTGGAAAGAAGAGCACCAGAGCCCCTGGGTCGAGGACCTCTTCCTTAGGAGAATTGGGGCGGTATAGTGTTCTTAGGGAAGCCTTACGTGGCGCAGGAAGCGGGTGGGAGGGACAAAGAGATGAGTATACCTGAGCGCATGAAGCCCAAAACCATCGATCAATCAGCGAGGAGCCAGCAAACATAAAAGCAGAAAAACAAAAACCGAGTGATAGTGAGGGATAGGTAGTTTCATCCAACGGACATTCAAACAAGCAGGTCCCGAAACCCTAACCACAGCGATAGCCGCCCTCCCAGATGCTGTTGCGAGGGCGTATATGGTATTTCCGATTTCCCCTTTCCCGGACCCATGAGTGTGTATTCCCCTTGCATCTTCCCCTTTCGCCCGTGTTTGTAAGAGCCGTTGCTTGGGGTGTGTCAGATGACGGTCCCGTGAAGTACTCAACCCCCGTCGATGAGTTTTAGTCGTCGGGTTTGGAATCTGCCACCACCGCTGTGCCCACGACCATATCCGACTGCTACCTGTATGAGTGTAGGAGTAGTATTTGGCGGAGCCTCCTCCGAAGTGCAGGATCTTACCGCTGCTACTCCCTCCGAGAGTTTTCGAGGTGGTGGCCGATAGTTGCCTCATCGGGCTGTGGTAACAAATCATGCCGCAGTTGGCGGACTGACTGATTGATATCTTGCTCTATTATTTCCAACGTTTCCAACGAAGAAGCAAATGAACGATCAAAATCTCCACCTACGCCACCCAACAAGAGTGGTCACTAAACGGAGTTTGAACCAAAGAGGGTCCTTTACAGGAAGGAGGCAAAAGACCACCACCAGCTCGGTCCCAGAAAACAAGCTCGTAACCTAAGGGAATAGGTAGAGTTACAGAATCGGGAAACGGTGGGGGCTTAAGCTATAATACGGTAACCATGCCGCGCCCAGATGAGAACGCTATTCTTTTCCGGGAAAGGGATGGTGGTTCGAAATATTATCCTCTTTTCCTTGGTAAGCATATCGTGTCATTTATTGGGTTGTTTTATTATTATTATTTCACATGGGGCAGTAATAATTATTATTTTTCTTCCCACACATTCCTCCGTAGTGGGGGCTTTGGGAGAGGAGCACAGACGCACCGTATTGGACTGACCTATACAAGCGTTATAATATGATATACGTGATGATATGATATTGTGATATAGTTGTGCCTAAGGATAGTAGGCCGTAGGTAAGGTAGGAGTTTTCTGAGAAAGGATTTTTTGGAGTTCGGAGAAGTTGAGTGGTGAACAGTCTTGGCTAGATGCAGCTATTCCAAATGGGGGTCTCTAGCCCTAGCCCTGTAGGGAGGTGTTTTTTTTTTTGAAACTCTGGGCAAGATGGGAAAAAAAGGGAAGCAGGCATGCTTATCGTTATCCGTCCTTCGCGGAGGCGGGAGGGAATGCTGGAGATTTCCGGAAAGATGCCAGATGCGCTATCACGGAAATACCATACGAGGCAACAGAGGAAAGGAATCGCGAGAGAAAAATAGCAAAGGGAAAGAATAAGAGAAACGCAAAGTCCAGACGCTACGGGGAGTTTCATGATACCGGTACTCGAGTGTGTCCGGCATACCGAACGGTAGTTTGCCTCCCCGAGGGCGAGGACGGGAAGGAGAGTGGCGCCGTTTGTGCATACAGTAGGGGGGGGTCGCAAGCACAAACATCAAACATGGCTGCTTCTTTTTTCCCCATTCTGCAAGGCACATTTCAACAAGCCCTTGGACTGGAGGCTCAAGTGGAGTTTGAGTGGCCACTCGGCCGCTAGATACCCAGGAATTGTCGCTGCACTGTATTCGAGCACTAGAATACTGTACTGGTATAGTACCGAAGATACAGGAGTTAAATTTACGAAATGATCGTAACGGTTGAATTTTTTTTGCCTCTCCTACACAGCGGGCTGTCCTCTATCCGAATCAACGATGAAGTTCGTGATGGTGTGACGCTTGCTTCGGGTTCTGCACCTCCGTTAAACCTGGAACGTTTCAGGAAGCTTCCTTGGTACTCGAGCATCTGCACGAGTGGACACTATCTTTCGGCCCTTTCTTTTTTTTCTAACGGGGGGGTAGCACGTGCTAGGGGCTTGTACGAGTAAAACTTTTAAACTGACAATGTCACAACATTTAGCCTCTGTTTTTGCTGTGACCGATTTTTGGGGGGCTGTCTTAACATTGGCATCTTGCTTTGTGTTTTTCTTTTTCTTTTCGCTTTTCTTTCAAGACATCACTGCTGCGACTATGGGGCACGGCAAGGTCTGTAGGTAATGTTTACTCAGGGTGGGAATCACGCGGAAGCGAAGCGTGAGAGAAGGATAGTGTGGGATTATTAGGAGCTTAATAAATCCGCTGCCGTTTTTGTGCAGTAATATTAGTTCGTACTACTCCTTCTACGGCACGCCTCATAATAGCAACGTCCATCTATACCAACTAGATTCTATAATTCGATATTAACTTAAATCTCTTGTGATAGTGAGATGGCACCAACAGCATAGGTGGCGGGTCTAGCCCCCTGAAATAAGAACCGCACAGATGGTAGTATTGTAGGAGTACCGTACTGTACGAGTATCCGAGTGCAGTACCGAACCAAGTCTTATGTCGTTGGAGTTGCCTGCTCTGGTAAGGTCTGGTGTTTTTGTTTTTTTGTCTCTCAGAAGAGCTGAGCAGAACTTTGGCTATGTTTTTCGCCCCCTTTTCCTAAGCAGGGGATTCCCGATTGCTAGTACATTACCGTACTTATTCCACATAGTTCACGGTTCGATTACTTGAGCATCTACGATTACTCCAGTGCGGAGCTCTTGATTCGCTTACCTGCCTACCTGGGTAGCCCTGGCACCCCGTGGAAAGGAGTGAAGCGAGGAGAGAGAAAAACTCCCAAGTACCCGTTTTCAACAACCTCCCACTCACGCAGCGAGGCTCGAGCGTCTCGTCCAGCCGCTTCATCTCTGGCCCTTCGGCCCCCCCCCGTCCGATCCCCGCCTCCTTCAGAAGTCGTTGACAATACTGCGCAACTGCAACAACTAACCCCCCCTCCCCCTTCCGGCCCCCCTGAACTAAGCTAAAGTATGAGCGAGTACGAAAGGCTGGCTCACCTAGTAATGGTTGGTACTGTACTCGAGTAGCAGCAGCAAGGAAGATTGGAAAAATCAATTACGAGTGCATTTCCCTTCGCCTACTGGTGCAGTTGCAAATGTGATCTATTCCTTTCTTTTTCGAACCCACCTAAACAGTGCAGACTGTACGAGTACTCGAGTACTGGTACTGTGCGGTACTCGTACAGATACCGGCAGCAGAAGTGCACAGGCATATATGCACAAGTACCTCGGATACCAGGGTTAGTCCGTGAACAGGAGTAATTCCCGGATTTTAGAGGGGTGAGGATTGGGTTTATAGGCCATATGCACATGCAGTGGTATATACCGTGTGTTAAAAGAGAGGAAATTCCGTGAAAGCCACGAAGACAAGAACAGGCGAATTTGATTTTCCAAGGCGCTGACTTGCTAAACTCGAATATTTGGTTATCGAGCCTGTCAATCGCTACCCAGTGTCCACGGACTTTATCACTGCCCCGAATACCCCACTGGTAATGGGTGTTTCCGCTTTTGAGTCGGGGATGTGTGAGGTTTGACTGGGGTATGTGGGTAAATAGAGAAGAGAGCAAGTATCGTAACGGTAGGGAAAATCTTGGACTGTCTAAAACGTTCCTGATCTCTCTTCGTTTTGCCCTTCGTTCTCTCCTTCCTTCTTACTCTGCCCTGTCTCACCCTGCCCGTTAGTCATCCTTCCTTTGCCGCGGTTTGTTCGACCCCTACTTTTTTTCTCCTCCCTTTCCCCTCTAAGAGTTTTGGTACCTTTACCATATTCGTGTAGTACAAATCTGGGCCGTTATATACTTCTTCTGACAGTGCTGCCTATTCTGTCTGCCTTTCTGCGCATGTAACGTTACATTGAGGGGAGGAGACTAGGGGTCAGAAGTAAGTGTTATAATTGGAGCCTCTGAGCAAGCTTTCCACAAAACTAGTTAACCAACCGACATCCAACCACACACTCCCCCCTCTGCTATCATTCCTCGTCAATGCCGACTTAAGTTACGGTCGTGCGCCTTTTATTACTTTCGACCCGTCTTTTTCTCCTATAACGTATCTCACCGTTAGTCACTCCCGCGCTGGCCGGCCGGCTGACCGTTGCTGCCCACATGTATGCTCTTTTGGGATATGTTGGTTGACCGGTGTCGAATGCTCTAAAACCTGGTGTTTTCCTGCTTCCCGTATTGGATCCTTGTTCTCTACTCTCACTTGGTTTCTTGATTTTTTGGTTTTTTCCTATTTTCTCACCCTATTTTTTGTTGATGGGCCTTGTATCATAGACATTTCCTTGCTCGTTTCCAGGTGGTCCCTTTCCCTCTCTTTCTCTTATTCCCTTTCTTTTCTCCCATTCTCATACTCTGCATTATCCCCACCCTTCATACTGTACATACCCCCTCCTCCTCCAGCCTTTCCTTTTTGACTTCTATTTCCTAATATATTCACATTGCATTTCACTGTTTCATTGAGTCTCTATTTACTTTCCTTTCCATATCTCCTTCCAAAATGACCTCCACAGTACCAATATTCACTAGCACGCTGTCGACGTCGATAGCAACTGCTCCATCTAAATTCATTGTCGGCGAGAACGACAGGTCACAAGCTTCGCAGTTGCGAATAGTGACAATTGTAATGACGGCATTCAACATTGTTTGCGCAGCATCGATTGTTTTCAGAATTCTTTGGGATGCGAGGAGGGTTCACATAAAGAGGCGGCGGAGGGGTAGGCGGGAGATTGGGGGTAGTATGACGAGGGAGAAGGCGGGGAAGTTGGGTAATGGCGATGGGAAAAGTGGTGGGGTGGTGACTGTGAAGGAGGTATGGGAGAAGGGGGAGAAGGGAGGGAAGTATGCAAGGGAGGAGGGAGTGGAGGAAGGTTTGGGAGGGGGAGGATGCTTAATACCGGCCATTGAGATATTCCCTCTGGTGCTCGGCGGGACCATGCTTGTCCAGGGGATATTACTTGCGTTAGTGGAGAGTGCGGGGTTGGATGGGGGGCCTGTTACCAAGAATTGTGGATATTTGTCCGAAGTTGCTTGGATTGGTATGTTTTTTCCTTCTCTTCTTCACAACCTATCACTTATCCCCTCTCCCTCGTGCACAGGACAATAACTAATTTTGTCGAACCATCATTAGCACAATGGATAACACCCTACATGGTCTTCTCCTTCACCCTTGAAGCTTTCATCCGCGCCATCTCTCAACCCCGCTTCAAACGCCGCTCGTCTACCGCCGTTGCAAGCTGCATCGTGGTAGCCCTCCTCTTACTTCTCATAACCTGGGTGCCCCTACGAACAATATTAGATCACCCGGAGAACGACACTTGTAGTGGGCAATTGATGTCCTACACTGACCATGTCGCTGTCTGGGGGCTCGGGATAATAGTGATATTACTCCTGGTGTCGGTGATTATGGGCACGGTGGTGCTTCTGCGCTTACGCGGGGACCGTGGGGTCGACAGGGTAGAGAAGATAAGTACTAGCAGGACAGTGTACTTTTTGATCATCAATGTTCCGCAATGGGTATGTTTTTTCCCGTCGCCAATGGGTGGGGAGGTTCGGTCCTGATATAATGGGTGATAGATCATGATGGTACCGAATTATGCTGGTGCTGCAAAGTCTGGGCCCGAGCATGGGCTCGCGTATTTAGCGACTTTCATCATTAATTTGTCGGGGGCCGCAGCAACGGTGTTGCATTTGTATCTCCGGGCGACGAGTCCTAAGTTCGCGCAGTCCCCCTACTCCTCCACCCTCTCATCATCATCTCGTGGACGCCCAAATACCTCCTCCCGTCGCCCCCCCCCACCGCTCTACGAAAAACCACCCCCACCATATCGAAAACCGAAAACCACTCCACACCACCGCAAGGGGCAACTAGGCCCGCCGCAGCCAGACCGAGCAAATCGCCTCTCAAGCTACACAACCCGCAGTTTCCGCCGCATTGGAGACGAAGTGGCCACCATACTCTCGAGCATAAGGCCCGCCCTTTCTCCCGCCTCCTCTCCAAAACTCCCACACCACAACTCCACCTCTTCAACCTCACGCCTAGTAAGAGACACCCCTTCGTACACTCTCTTCCCACCAATCCCGGCCCGCTACCGCCCCCCCACGGACAAGCTTCCAGCCCCAACTTTAACCTGGACCCCACCTACGAGCACGTGCGCGAACAAAGCAATCCCACCCCGCCGACCGAGCAGGGCCGCTACGCCAATCATCAACATGAGCCGTTCGCAGGCGAGCCCAAAGATTCCCGAAAGGGCACTTCTCGCAGAGCAGAAGAGGAGGCTCTTGGCGCCGGCCGCGGCAATAGAGGTTGCTATCCCTCCTCACGGGAGGGGACGGGACGTGGAAGATGCGGAGAGCTTTAGGGAGATACTTATTTGGAAGGGAGAAGGGGAAGTTAGTGCGCGGGAAGGGGCTGTTGGAAAATTTGTTTAGTGGGAGGGAGCACCGGGGGGG
>Ga0307509_10003624_pt1 | contig 23167 bp, 12 predicted proteins | sample 10_EM_MG_FD_202245 | JGI IMG/M metagenome (GOLD analysis project Ga0307509, IMG submission 202245) | Populus trichocarpa ectomycorrhiza microbial communities from riparian zone in the Pacific Northwest, United States - 10_EM | ecosystem: Host-associated > Plants > Roots > Unclassified | place... | reverse complement strand
TGAAGTTCACGCCCTTGTTTATTTGGGGTTGCGGAATTTCCTGTCAAATCAGAGCATCGATTTTTTAAGAGTATCTTTATTCATGGTTGTCAAAATCGTGGGATCTTTTATAAAATTGTACAAAAGTTAATATTTATCTAGAAAAATTGTGTAAAATTACTAAACTCGGGTTTATGATTTTGCACTTATTTTAATAATTATTTAAAAGCATGGTTGCAGTTATTTTTTAAAGTGTTTTTTATTTTAAAATATATTAAAATGATATTTTTTTTATTTTTTTAAAATTATTTTTGAGATTAGCGTATCAAAACAATCTAAAATATATAAAAAAAATTAACTTTTAACAAAAATAATTAAATTTTTTAAAATATGATTCATCCGCGTTTCCAAACAGTTTCTTATTCTATCTGCCAGGAATCGATGTTAGGTTTAAAAAAGAAAAGAGAGGTGATTGAGAAAGAAAGAAAAATATGGTTGACATGCTTCCACGTCCCCTCAAAACAGAAAATGTTAAAAAAACCTTCATTGTGATTTTTATTTTTTATTATTTGTTTGGAAAATAAACTTTATAATTATTATTTTTTTCAATTTTTTTTTGTAAAGTTATTTCAATTTTATGAATTTAATTTATTTTTTCTTGATTTCAACCTTCATTATAGGATATATTGGAAATGGAGCTTTTGTATTTTTTTTATTTGCTTTTTATAAAGTTATTTTAGTCTCATGATTTAAATCACCGGTTTAAAAAATTAGCCTAGGTTGAGTTGGATTTTTTTTAATTTTTTTTTTCAATTTCTTTCTTAAACATTAAGGTTGGTTGAAAAATAAAATTCAAATTTTTATATATTTATTTTCTATGGGGTTATGTCCTGAGTTGTGAGTTTGGTAAGTTAACCTGGGTTGACTCACATAATTTTTTTAATCCTTTTTTATATATATATTTTAATTTTGTCCTTTAATTTTGAGTTAATTAGGAATTAGCCTTCATAATTTATTTTAATTGTTTTTCTATATGGTCATCACAGTCTCGTGACTCAGGTCGTAAATTTAACGGATTAACTCGGTTTGATTCAATAGGTCGTAAATTAAAGGTTCACTTGTAGATAATTTGAAAGAAAGAAGGACAAGATGTTAAAGAAGAGAGGGGTACTAGCTACTTATAGTAATGATTATGCCGACAATCATTATCATGATGAAATGGTTCTAAAACAATCATATGAAATAGTGAAGGGGTGGATCAAGATTCCTAATACAACCATTATTATCATGGAGGACCGAGATTTTCTATCATAGCCATGTGCAAAATAATGTGAAAGATGTCCCAAAATTCTTGATATAACCACATGATTTTACTCCTATAGTTGTCGGGCATCAATGCTATAATATAACTAGCATTCACATGCTAATAATACATTCACACCTGCCATTAATATATTTAAATATGTCATGCTTTGTTTGATGTTTATGCTCCCTGCATTTGAATTTATGATAAAGTAATTTTTTAAAAATATAGTTGTTGAAAATTTACTTGGAGGCAAATGATAATATAAATACTAAAAAAATGTTTTTATGGCTTAGTTAGGACAAAGCTCAATCTAGCCTCGCCAAGCTCAGGGTCAAGGCCTAACCAAACCTTATAAGGCCTGGTTTTTGCTCAACCACTATTTTTTCTCTCTTCTTTTGTTTTTATCATTCATCTCTTATATTTATAAACTACCGCGTCAAGTTGTACAAGCTACAACTTCGTGTATACTTCAACTAGAATTATCATCTTCCAGGGTGAGCTATAGTTGACATGAGTAGCTATCTTATGAAGGGGTAAGCTATTATACAGTAGAATTGTTACATTACTATGTAAGTAGTTTCAAAATTTTTCTAAGGTAAGCTATATATTCTCAGGTTTAGGGGGAAAAAAAGTGTTTTTTTTTTATCCGAACAACACATGAAAAATATATCTCTCTATCCACTTCTCTTACACAATATCCTCCTGAAAAAACCCTAAACTAACTATGAGAATGACTATAAAAAAACACCTTATCAACATAGCAGAACTTGAACCGTCTGGCTCTCTCTGGATTATAGTTCGTCCCTTGAAGCGATGAACCACTGAATATTTGCGTCTCTTTAAACAGTGCAGGCCTAGCTAATGGACCCGACAATCTGGGTCCATGTAGATTTTAGACCTATGATTCCGGAGGCCCACAGAAAAGCAAATGGAGGCCTACGCCTTTACATTTGTTTGAATCACAACGGTGGCATGTTTTATTCACTTTTTCCTTGCAGGGGTAGCCCAAAAGGGTGGAAAACGGACATCGTCTTGCTCGAGATTGCTTTGAAAAGGGTCAGATATCATACATATGAAAAAGCTAATGCGAAGTGGTCGAACCGAGTTGAGTTGATGAAGAAACTCTTAAATAGGCGCAGAGTTGGTGTCGAGCGTTTTTTCTTTATTCTTTTAATTTATTTCCACCGTCTCTTACGGCTTGTTTTCTGGGGTGTTAAATCTAACTCGAAGTAGAGAGCACGTGAAAGGAGAAACGTACTTTATTTTGGCACCACTATAGAGCTGGTGGTTGTTGAAAAGTTCTCTGCGGCTACTCTTTCTACACCACAAGGCCCACACAGCCCAGAAACTAGCACGATTGTAGCAGCTACAAACCCCGCGTCAAGAGCAACGTACACGTGGCAGAAAAATAACGCTTGCTTGATTAGAAAAACAAAACTGCCGCCAGAAATCAAAACAGTGGTCTGACTGAAACCGCGTCAAAGCTGTCAGCTCCCCTTCTCGAGATACCCCACTTTTATTTATTTATTTTTTTAATAATAAATATTTGACCGGCTTACATTTACTTCGAGCAATTTTATAAAATCTTGAAATTAATTAATTCTTCGGTAACCATAAAATTTATAATTTTTAAATTAATAATTTTTAAAAAACAAACTTAAAGTCTTCAATTGAACTATACCCCTTAGCATTTTTACTCTTAATTTTTTTATTAATATAAATATCTGAATTAGCTTATGCGCACTTTAACTAATTTTACGAGTGTTAAAATTAACGATTATATAAGTTTTAAGTGATTCTGATGTTTATACATGTGATAACAAATTTATAAATTTGCTAATTAAGCTATATCATGGAGATTCCCAATATCTTCTACATGTCAGGTCACCATCACCTGTTAAACAATATTATATAGTGTATTTCAGAAATAATACATCAACTTCTTTTTTTTTTTTATTTACATGAGGTGTCCGGGCCAGCTTAAGCGCACCACGACTATTCCCCACGGCCCACTGGACATCTTGCAAGCCCAGGAGCAGGTAAGGCACCGCAAGGATGACAGACGTGCACATAGAGGGTCGAACCCGGGACGGGGGCGGAACAAGTCACACGATTGACCACAGCAGCTAGACCCATGTGATATTTGACGTGGAGATATCACATACGTGATGAACACCAACATGTTGATTTTGCATTTCTCTGTTAAAAAAATATTTTTGTTATTTGTTGAATAAATTTCAGTCTACGAGCTAAGGTTTCATAGTTAATTTTTTTATAAGGTTTACTACAATCATATGTATTATAAAAAAAAGAGAGCAGATTATCGGTGAAAAAGATAGAAGATGATTAAAATAGGAGTGACAGAGAGGGAGAAGTAAGAAAATATTTCAGTTCTTTTTTAGGTTTGACTAAATAGAAAGGAAAAGTTTAGAGGCTGAAAAGATCCTTCAATTTTAGAGGACCCTCCAAAAACACTGGGTTCGAGATTGTTATTATCCCTTTAATAATCCTATACCAAAGCGTATAATTAACCGTAAAATACTCCACGAATGCACGCATACGCGCACAAAGATGAAGTAGATTTTAAGTATAATTACATATGGGCCCATGCCACGCTGTATGTCCATATTTCTCGATGAAGAAAAAACGACGTCTAACGCAATATAAGCATGTTTTAAATAGATTAATAAATAAATAAACAACTTAAGTTATAGCCATGATTATCCGTAATAAGCTGATTTTATTTTAATTAGATAATAAAATAATAATAATAATAATAATAAATAAATAAATAAAATAAAAAGATCACAGTAACTCAAAAAAAATAAATTTTAAAAAGCATACAATTGAATAAAAAAATGACAAAACTAGTATCAACTTAATCCAAAATAGCATGATGAATATTTAGGTTGGGTAATAAAGGGCTAGCAAACTTGTGTTAACTTGTAAAACTCGTGTCATGGGTTATGAAATTGAGTTGACTAAATAGAAAATAAGTTTAAGAAAACCATAAGGGCTTTTTTATTTTTAAAAAATAATATTGGATGATAAAATCAAGAACAAAATGAGAAAACTAAAGAGAATGTTATGCTACATCAACTTTTTAAACCCGTAACCCGGGTTACTATATCAAAAATATCATATATATAAAAATAACAAAATTCAATTCTTAATAAATCTAACACCCGATGATGAATCATCACTATTGATGTTATTATTATTGTTATCATCATCGTCATAATTATTACTATCATTATAATTATAGTTATTATTATTGATGCTATTGCTAATAAATAATATCATCATTACAATTATTATTAATATTTTTGTTATTCTACAATATTAAAATTTAAACACGGATTCATTGCACTTTTCCGATCATATTTAAACCATGCTGTATTATCCATTGATTATATACTATTTATCAATTATTAAGTCTCCCTTTCAACACTACACTCGTTATACCATGTTCTTAATTTCCTACATCCTTTTCATTGCAAGTGATAGACCTCTCCTTACTCCATGGATGAACTAACATCCCATCACTGTGTATTCATTTATCCATTTCAATAATCATGCTTCCGTGCCGTGATTCAATTATAGATTCACTAATCCATATAACTCCTGTTTTGATTCATTGATGAGTATACGTGGACATGATTTAACAACCACGCGGTGCATGCCAGCGCGATGCCACGAGCTTATAAAACAAATATATTTAATAATGTTAAAATTGAGAACCAGCACTAGATAAGTAATAGAAACTAAAGGTATGATGGAGTCAATATTTCATGACGGAAAAAAAAATTGTGTTTGGTGATAAAAACTTAAAGACTGAACAAAATGATCTGTATCAATCCACAGTGTTTTGGGAAGAAAGATACAGTGCTTTTGTCACATGATTTAGTTTTTATGTTAATAAAAAGCAAAAAAAAAATACAAAGCTAAATTCTCTACCAACTTAATATTAAAAAAAAACCAACAAAGATAATTTTGGAAGGAAAAAAACCCATGAGGAAAAACGTTGTAGCAATTGACAATGTTTTGTGAGGAAAACTACAGTGCTTTTCCAAATAAAATAAAATAAAAAACCATTTAGAGAAATACTGTAGCAATCCATAATGTTTTCTGAGAAAAACTACAACGCTTTTCCACATATGATTTAGTTTTATTGTAATTATAATTCTTAACCAACTTAATATTAAAAAAAAATGGACAAAGATAATTTTGGAAAAAATAATAAAAAAATCATATGGGAAAACACTGCAATAATTCACAGTGTTTTAAAAAAAAATTATAAAACTAAATTTTTAATCAGCTCAATATTAAAAAAATCAAATCGACAGAGACAATTTTAGGGAAAAAAAACACAAAAAAAGGGAAAAAAATCATGTTGGAAACACTGTAGCAATTCATAGTGTTTTGTGATGAAAGTTACAGTGCTTCTCCACATGATTTAACATTATTTGTAATGACTTGTAATTGTAATTTTCAACAATGTTTTGTGAGGAAAACTACAGTGTTTTCCCCACATTATTAAGTTTTATTACAAAGTTAAATTATAACCAACTCAATATTAAAAAAAAAAATCGACGAAGATAATTTTGGAAAAAAATATTACAAAAAAAGAAAACACAAAAGAAACTGAAAAAAAACCATGTGATGAAAAACTGTATCAATCCATAGTGTTTTGTAAGGAAAAACTTGTATTTACTTGTAATTACAATTCTTAACCAGTTTAATATTTAAAAAATAAAACTGACAAAGATAATTTTAGAAAAAAACATAACAAAACAGAAAAAAATCATATGAGAAAAAACACTAAAGCAATCCACAGTAATTTGCGAGGAAAGTTACAGTACTTTCCTCACATATTGTAACTGTAATTTTTAATCAGTTCAATATTAAAAAATAAAATAAAAAAAGATAATTTCGGATAAAATTATAAAAAAACAAAAACAAAAAAAACCATGGGGAGAAACATTGTAGCAATAAACAATGTTTTTTTTAAAAAATTACAAAACTAAATTCTCAATCAGCTCAATATAAAAAAAAAGCGACAAATATAATTTTGAAAAATAAAAAAATAAAATAGAAAAATTATATGGAAAAACACCGTAGCAATCCAAAGTATTTTAAAGGAAAAAAATTACAAAACAGAATTTTTAACCAGCTTAATATTTAAAAAGTAAAATCAACAAAGATAAGTTTTTTTTAAAAAAAAATAAATGGAAAAAAAAGCAAAGTTCGAAAAAAAGAAAAGTAATTTTGGAAAAAAAAAGAAAACAAAAAGAGGAAAAGTTGAAAAAAAAAAGAAAACATGCAAAAAGAAAAAGAAAAAGAAAAAACAATATAGAATCCACAGTGATTTAGGTGTGGGGGAACAATGATTCCCCCACACCATTTAGATATTGTTATAATTAGCGGTGTTTTAATTAATTAATTAATTAATTTTTGCTCGAGTCATTATTTCACTTTAGTAATCGTGGATGGTGCTTCAAGATGACTATATTCATTAAATCAATTTAATACTTATTACTTATGCTTTAATTTCCTGTTTTACCCATGTCTTGCCTCGCATTTTCTCCCCATCAACATGACCCAGCCACCAGCAACGACCCGATCCAGCTGCCACCATCCACGGTTCTCTCCCACTTTCAGCCGAGAACCCTTCTCTCTTACAGCCACCATGCACGGATGCAATTTTTTTTATAAGAAAAAATAATCGAACGGAACCCAAACACCCGGAGCAAGTGTGTCCGGGTCTGGATCCTGGCGACATAACCCGAGATTCACTGCTGGACTCTCATCTCCCACTCACTAACCCTAATTGGTCAACTAACTTAACCAACACCTTCGGCGATTCTATCATGGGAAAATGTTATCTCCAGCTTACAAGATCACGCATTCCTTCAGAGCGTGGAAACCACAGCTGCTCATAAGCAAACAGATTAATAATTCTTGAAAGAATGCACTTGGAAATCTGGATCCAAAAACTGATAAGCGTTCCGCTAAACATCCGTGCAGTGTCCTGTAAGAAATGGATACGTGTATTTCTTGATCTGTTGCATTTACACCATCCACAGATCAATTATAAGTTTTTTTCTTGGGGAATTCAATCGAATTCCAACTTGCAAGATTTAGTATTGATTTTTTTTACTTCCTTTTCAAAAGTCAAGGATATAAAACGTGTTTGGAAAATTTCAAAAGTCAAAAATTGTAAATTATAAAATGAAGCTTTATTTTTCATGTATTGTAATAATTTAGATCATTATACACTTGATTTACAATCACAAAACATCAAAAGCCATTATTAATATTGTGATTTAAAAAGGAGAAATTTCATTAGAAATAACTTTGGACCGAGGGGGATTTTATGAATTTTGTCATGCACATGGTAATGATAAAATATAAATTAAACCAATGTTTATTTGTTGAAAATTAACTTTTTTTTTTCTGAAAATTGATTTTTATGGAAATTGAATTACTAGAAAATAAATTATTTTTCAATATTTGATAATATCATGAAAAATAAATTAAAAAATTAATTTTTAGTGTTTAGCCATGCTAATAATATGTTAGAGAAATGAAAAATGAATTGATTTGACTATTAAACTGATTTTAAAAACTAAAGTGACATGATCCTGAGGGGTATAACTTAACTGATCAGGTTTTGGGATTGCTTTCTAAAGGTTACTAGTTTGAGTTTCACAAACTCTAGGTCACTGGAGGCTTACATGGTCGTTAACTTCAGGGTCCGTGAGATTAATCGAGATGCGTACAAGCTGGTCTAAACAGCCACGTTAATAAAATAAAAAAACCAAAGTGACATGTATTGAATTTACTTTTTATTCCACACACATGGCATATAACAACTATATATGTCTTTATCTATTCATTTAATTTTTTTTCTCTCAGTCAATAAACCGAAACTCTTTTCTTTCCTCATATTTTTTAAATACTTATGTTAACAACTTATATTTATTCTACTAAATGGTTATAAAATCTATCTTTGACACTGAATTAAGGTCTATCCAAACTATAAATTATTATTTTTTAATTTAAAATAATTTTGTTTGCATAAAAAAGTAAAAATTAAAATAATACTAATTTAATAAAAATAAATATTCAAAATAAAACTCAGCTTGATTCACTGCAATCAACAGGAGGTAACTAAATTAATCCACCGGATCTGCAGACTTTCAGTTCCTATCTATTCAAAGTCAACAAATCGATGAAAGTTCTCATCCATTAAAAGCGTAGGGAACAATATTCCCAATGCAGGGAGTTCTACTGCGCGTGGGTCAAAGATCTTAAAATGGTTCCCGTAAAGTCCACGACGCTCCTTACAGCTACTGGCGCCGCAAAGGAAGAGTAGGGTCCACTGGCATTACTCCGGCACGTGATTTGCTGACTATTTTCTTCTTTCTTATTATGCGCCGTGTTGTCCGTGGTAACTTAACCATTGTCACTACAAATTAACCACGGTAAGGTTAATGCTGGGGACTATTTGGCTTCGCACGTTGCCAACTGCTATTTGTGACGTCGGATTTGCCGTTAGATATGTAGTTGTGATGTCACTACTTTTAATAGGAGATTGGCTTTTTAACATTTGCAAGGAGAAAATATAAGGGCTTTGATTTACATGTACATCGTATCTATAAGCCAGCTCGGAAATTTGTTCGAAAATTACACACGAAAAGTAACCTTTTTTCCCTTGTAAACCTCTCTCGAATAAAATATATAAAAACCTAAGTATGACCTCAAATGTAGATTGTTTTGCACACATAAATTCGAGCAGAAACTTTACTTTAAGCAACATATTCGTTACGAATTGATAGATAAACTAAAGTAAAAATTGCCATATACCCAACAAATTTCCAACCCCCAAATGGACGGACGGTATTTAATAAATACATGCACACTAGTCCATGTATAGCTGGGATACCTCCACCCATCATTAATGAGTCCGTAATAAAGGGTATCGGCCATCAAACATAGAAGGAAAATTCCCAAATTGGTCAAAATCCAATAAAGATTTCGGAGGAGGCTGGCGACCAATTCAATGAAGCATCACAACTGTTTATCAACTGACCCACACTCTTTGCACACCTTTTATCTCACCGAATTAAGGTTTTTTTTTTTTTATGTTTTAAAAATATTTTTTTAAAAAATTAAATTTTATTTTTAATTAATATTTTAAATTATTTTAATGCACCAATATTAAAAATAATTTTCAAAAAATAAAAATATATATTTTAATATATTTTCGAGTAAAAGACACTTTAAAAAATAACCGTACTTCCAAACAACTGAATAGTTTCAAATAAAAATTAGATAAATTTTATTTTTTTATTTAAAATTATTTTTTTATTTTTTGTTTGTTTTAATATCATGATATTAAAAATAATTTTTTTAAAATAAAAATATATTATTTTAATATTTTTATAAATAAAAACACTTTAAAACACTATTATTATTATTATTATTATTATTATACCCCCGCAGTAAATATCACAGCTGTTTATTAACACCATCATCTCTCCAACGTCAAATTAAAAGCAACATCACAGCTGTTTACTTCAGCTGTGTTTGAGATTTTGATAATAATTATATTTTAAAATTATAAAAAAATTCAAAATCTTTAAAAATATTCTTTAAACACACAAACCATCACGCGTGAACGCATAATACAAAGCCAAGAAGGTTAGAGATAATGTAAGCAAATGGGCAACCTACAAAATGCCACTGATCCCTGAGGTCAGTGATGGACAGGTGTCGGTGGAGGAGAGGACAAGGGACACCTGTCACTGATCGAATGGCTCCATGAGCATTGATTGAAGAAGTCTTGCGTCACGAGTGGAAGCTAGCTGGATAGGAGAGTGACCTAAAAACGCTGCAATTATTAATTAAGCAAGATGGGGTGAGGTAAGAGAGAGGCTAATTGAAATTAACGATGTAAATCACTGTGGAAAATTAAGTTCTTGGTGTCCTATATTAAGGGGCAGGAGAGCTCGCGGGATAAATCAAAGAAAGAACAAGAGTGGTTCACGCAAAAGGACAGCGAGAGAAAAGTAAAGGCAAGAGTGTTGAGTGAGCGTTTTTTGGTTGCTGGTTTTTAAAAATTTAATCAATCCCCCCTCTCTGTATCACCCCGCTTCTCTGAATCCCTTTCTGTTAATCATCTGTCTTTCAAGTTGTGGTTTTTGGGTTTGTTTTTTGGAAGAAAGCAATGCTTAGAAAGCAAACTTAACAAAGATTTTATCGAAAGCCAGGTGTTTTCAGAATCGAGATCCAGTTTTTTTTGTGTTTTTGTAATCTCTAGAAAGTTTTAATCTTTCATTTTCTGTTGATTTTAAGCTTTTTTATTTTTCTTTTGTTTAGTTGAATCAGCTTGAAGGGTTGTTTTTTGGGTCCCTCAAGGTTGGTTTTTAGGTTCTTGAATCTAAAGGGGTCTTCTATTTCCAAAACCTCTTTGATCTTTCTTTAATTTTTATTTCTGAAACCCGAACCTGTTCTTTGATTTTAAACGAGAACCAGGTTCGTTTTCTTGAAGTGATAAAATTTAGCTTCTTGTCTATAAATTTTGATTCTTTTCTTGAAGGCTCTACAATGGATTTCCACAGTAGTAGTCCGCTTCAATCAGACCTCCTCGGGGGTGGGGAGTTAATGGAAGCTCTTGAACCTTTTATGAGAAGTGCTTCCCCTTCAACTACCCCATCTCCTTCTCAAACCTCTAACTATCCTTCTTCTCCTTCTCCCCCCTCTACATCATCCAATCGGTTTTCTTTCTCCCCACAACCACCACAGCAACATCAACAGTCCCTTTTCAACCCAGATGGTTGCTGCTCTACGTCGACAACCTATCCATTTTCAACTGGGTTGTCGTTCAACGACCCAATGGGTCTCCAGCAACCATCCAGTTCAATTGGGCTTAACCACCTTACACCAACCCAGGTCCACCAGATCCAAACCCAGATGCACCATAATAACCTCTCATATCTTCAAGCTTACCAACAACCCCAAACCCTCAAATTCTTATCCCCAAAGCCGATCCCCATGAAACAAATCGGCACACCACCAAAAGCCACAAAACTTTATAGAGGAGTAAGGCAAAGGCACTGGGGCAAATGGGTCGCTGAGATCCGTTTGCCCAAGAACCGAACCCGACTCTGGCTTGGCACATTTGACACAGCAGAGGAGGCAGCTTTGGCTTATGACAGAGCAGCTTATAAACTAAGAGGCGACTTTGCAAGACTGAACTTCCCAAACTTACTCCACCAAGGGTCCTACATCGGCGAATACAAGCCTCTCCATTCCTCAGTGGATGCGAAACTTCAAGCTATTTGTAAAAGCTTGGAGAACTCTTCGCAGCAGAAACAAGGAGGGAAAGCAAAGAGGCAAAGTAACTCGACGAAGAAGAAAGCCAACTTGGCAGTGGTGACCCAGGAGGAGGAGCAAGTGGTTGTTAAGGCTGAGACAGAGTCCCCGGCATTGACGGAGAGTACTGCGTCGGGTGGATCTTCGCCTTTGTCGGATCTGACGTTTCCGGATTTTGAGGAAGCACCGTTGGATTTTGAATCGGGGAATTTTATGTTGCAGAAGTATCCCTCTTATGAGATTGATTGGGCTTCAATTTTATCTTAGATTCGTTTTGTTATTGTCTAGTCCTATTATTGTTATTTTTAGTTGCCTTTTAGATTTAGGGATTTGGTCGCTGCGATGAAGTTTTTGGCAGTTGCAGCAGAAGTGCCAAGATTAGTTATCAAGTTTGTAGTTGGGAGATTATATTGTACTAGGTGTTCTTAATGGTAGGTAAATAATGTTTGTATCATGTAAATTTCCATCCATGGTTAGCTGGTCTTTTTATCTCCAGCTGAGCCATGGAGACATTTGTATTTTCTTGTTTGGTGTCCATGGTCATTATATAAGGATTTGTTGTCTTTGCCTTGGCTTTGCTATTGATCTAACCCAATTACATGTGATGAACAAAAGAAACTGAGGGTGCTTTTGGTCGAAAATGGTAGATCTGTGCTCAATTGATGGAAGATTGAAATTAAAGGGTTACCAAAGTTGGGAGTAAAGACCACAAGATGATTAACGGATTGTTTTCGCTTGAAACACGCTCTGATTTCACGTTGATAATGATTTGTGGTTCTAGAATCTTGTCGTGGCATGTGAATTGGATATTTTTCTGCCTCCTGTGGAGCATGTTCTTTAAGATACTGTTTGTTCGCAGCACGGGTTTGCTGGCGATCGTCCCTTTTTCCCTGTTTGTCTCCGCTCCATTATTACTGAGATAGCCATCGCTAATCGTTTGTTTTGTGGTCAAGCACTCTTTTTTCTTTTTTTTTTTAATCTAAAATGTTTTTAAAAATAATTTTTTTTTAAATTAATAATTTTTAGGAGTTTTAGATAATTAATGTTAAAAATAATTTTATAAAAATAAAAAATATTATTTTAATATATTTTTAAATAAAAAACACTTTAAATCTAATCGCACCTCTATCAAGGAAACGAACCAGGTCGTGTCTAATTTGCAATTTGTAGAGAACATTTGGAGATCAGCTATCCCTCTATTCCCTGCCTCTTTGTATTTCCACCATTCAGTCCCCCGTTGCTTAGTCAGTCTTTACTTCGGCAACTACTGCCAAGTTATCAGTTACGTGCCGTGAAATCTCGAAGAAACCTCGAAGTCTTTGCCATCCTCTCGAGCTTCCAAAACTTTGCCTTGGAGTTGGGGGCTTTGATGATAAAAGATGCACAGTGAGACATTTTCTTCGTTGCAATCCAAGATGATATGACAGTACAAAAACTATGGCGCAAGCACGCTTGATCGAGACACTGATATTTACAGCCACACTTTGACGAGCTTTATGTGATAAAAATTATTATATGCACGATATGCTCGTGATTTAAAGCAAAAAGGCATAGATAGTTCCCTTGCAAAATTGAATTTGTCTTCTTTTCTTCTAACCTTTTCTAACAAGCAACTCTAACCACCGTCTGCTTTAAACTATCACCCACTCATTTCTCATAGAGTTTCAAAGCTCCGTTGAATTTGTGTTCGAAGAAAGGATATATCAACCACACATTGGCAGTAGTTTCAAAGGAAATATTTTTTGTTTATTTTTTTATACTGGCTGTCATGTTTCAAAATTAAATCTCTTTCTATATGGATCTAAGATTCATTTCATAGCCAAATCGGTGTGGGTTTTATTTTTATTTTTATTAAATGATAATGAGATTTCATTATTAATCATAAATAACATCACAAAACCGCTAAATATAGTATGTAGTAAAAATCCAATACATAAATCAAGCGTAATGATCTAGACAAAATAAGTTTCAATGAAAACAACCAATATATTGAGAAATTATCATATTCTTGAGACAAACTAATCGAAAGGTGTAAAATATTGGAGAGATTTGCATTGGAACTACCTTAGCTCGTATCCAAGCTTGCACATGTGAAGGCTAACACATAAGGTTGAACACCACTTTATTATTATTATTATTATTATTAATATTATATGTCAAAGGGAATAATACACCTGTTATTACTCACATGTTTGCTAAAGGAATGCATATAGAGATGTGAAAATTAATGTTAAACGGTGAAATTAAAGATCATCGAGGAGATTCTTTGACACTCGGATGAAGTTTAAGGCATTGTCCTTTACGACTAGAAAATAAATAAGAAATATTACTAACAAGCATATTAAAAAGCATCCGATTAAAGGTGTTGGCAGACAACCAGACTTCAATTTCCATTTCTTATTTTAGATCCAACCTTTCAATCTCTCTTTATTCTTATTCTTTGTTTCCATGATGCAAAAGACGAGTTCACACTTCACATGAACAGCATAAGAAAACCAGAAAGGAACTTGTAAGAGTCCAAGGGCTACCAGAATCCAAATTCGGCGATGCCTAGGCAATCTATTAATTGGGATTCATCCTGCCGATTTAGATGCTCAGTTGTCGTCGACCATATCAACAATGACTTCCGATGAAAAATAAAACATCATCTCATGTTCTAGAATACATGATAAATCGGATCTTTGTAGAATGATTTAGGGAAGTGGATTTATTTTACATGGATGTTATCCTAATAATACATTGATCATCAAACAACAAACTCGTATATGAACAAAAAAACACATACATGAACAAATTTTTATAAAGTGCAGAATTCGAGCTGGATTTCACACACGTCCATACGCCGTGACCCCAACTTTAAGTTAATCCCCTGAGCTGCAATTGAACACCGCTGAAGGCATCGCCCAAATATTTGGGTTACATCCCGAAGCCATTGCAGTGCAGACGGAGAAATTTGAGCGTGATTTGATTTAGCTTTATTTCGGCCCGGCAGAAAGTGGGGTGTGGGGATCTACTGTCAAGTTTTCAGCTTTGGTGCTAAGATCCTCGGCAATTGAAAATAGCATGCCACTTCAGGTAACAATCCAATTTCAGCTTCTCAAATAACAATAATAATAAATCCTAGTTTTAAATCTTTTCCTTTTTTGGTTGTGGGGGAGGGGCCAACGATAGATCTCAATGTTGTAAGAGGCCTGTCGCGTATAATCAAATGGGTGAAGGCATATTACCCAATGAGAGTGTCCCATAATCCATGTAATCTCACTTTGTCCAAGAGCTTTTCTTCCATATAAGCCCAGAGCTCCGTCCATGATTTGGGCTATGCTTCAGCTCATTACCGGACAGAATTCCGATGCTTGACCATGGTTAAGTTCTCAAGTTTACTTCGGCCCAGTAGAAAGTAACAATTCGGTATAAATTGTCCTTCAGTAATTTTTTTTTGTCTTATAGCGTCTAGCGATCGATCCTCTAATACTTTTAATTACACGAGACTTTAGGAGTATTAAATTTAAACTATTAGATTGCTCACATTACTAGTAATCAGTATTTTTCAAAGTATTACTTGATTCCATGGGGATGGGTGACCCATCCTCATATAAAAACATACTTCAATACGAAATAGATACTTTCTTTTAAATCAGTATGATTATCACTGCATAATATAAAAATACTAAATGTATCAATAAAAACAGGTGGAAATGCTGCAATAACCAAGAAAATATGCCCTTTTTATTCATGTCAAATGCCTTTTTAAAGAGATCTTTGACTCTTGACACTGATCTTGAATTTCCTTCAGTGCTTATTACTTTAAGTTTTCATAACATGCGGTAGTTTCAATCAAAATCTGATCTCCTTCCGAAACAAGAACAAAACCTTTAAATCAAGCTCAAATATTCTCGATGAAAAATGAAGCGACGCGCCGCCATATCAAGGAAAAATCTGGAGTCAGACAGATTTAATACAAGGAGAGCTCAGGTCAACAATAACGGAAATCCACAATATATATATGTGTGTGTGTGTGTGTCATAATCATGGTTATAGAATCAAATTAACACTATAACAAGGAGGCTCTCATGTAAAATAATTTTAATATGCCAAACAAATTTTATATAGAAAGGGAAAGGAAAGTATGGTTGTAGACGCACTTTCTAGAAGGAATAAAAATGAAGTAACTGATAAAAGAAGCTGGCAGTTTTGGATCCATAGCTAAAATGAAACAAATGGAAGACAAGAGCAGGAAAGAGAGGGGATTCACATAAGAGGATTGAGTGTTTTTGAAGTTACAACCTCACAGACAAAGTAGCATGGCTCTAAGAAAGAACTTCAAGCTTAATCCAAGATATTATGGTCCCTATCAGATCATTCAAAAGGTGGGAGCAGTGACTTATAAGCTGTAAGTGCCAAAAGAAAGCTCAATGCATCCAGTGCTTCATGTTTCTCTACTTAAGAAGAAAATGGGAGAGGGTGTTTTAATCTCTTCAGAATTATCAGTGATGGGTGAATTTGGTAGGGTGAAGGTTTATCCTTTTGCAATCTTGGATAGAAAGCTTATGAAAAAGGAGAATAGGGCAGTGGTGGTTAGATTAAGATTAAGGCAAGTAGTAAAAACAAGACGAACAATCCAGTCTTTCTCTCTTTCTTATTCTCTTCTTCCTCTCTAAACTCTTCTTATTATAGTTGCAGATCACAGATAATTGGGACATCTCATAACACGATAGCCATACCTCTAGATTCTCCAGATTATATGGTGAAATAGAACCCAAAACGTTCTTGACCCTTCTTAATCCCCACAGAGGTTCCCGTAAGTTCCAGGCCAGAAGAAAGCGCCGTGCCATCATATACACAAAATGGCAATAGCAGTAATTCTCACATCAGCAGTGTCGTCACTCCGGCAAGTGGGGTGAAAAAAAAGCAAAGAGACATTACCCATTTTGAATACCAATGAACTATGAAATAAATCTAATTCCTTAACAGACATTATAAATTATGACACAAACATTAGTTTTGATTCTAACTGGCCAGTTCAAAATAGGCGTCCGAACCCAATTCCATTTGAGAAGCCAATTACTGGCAATACAGCAACGACCCAAGCCTGTCAATAAGTCATCAACTAAATTTACCGATTTCCATCTTCTTCTTGATTGCCTTCTGACCATGATATATAAATGAATCCAGTATGCCAGAAACAGTGAAAACACCTGATTATAAAAATAATCAACCACTATTAACACCCAATCATCAAATAAATTAATATAAATGCACAAAAAACATAGAAGTTGAGATTTGGGAACTCTGTATCAGGGTTTCCTGAATCCGTTCCATAACACAAATGGATTTTTTTTTTTTTTTTTACATTCCTATACATTTCATTAGATTCTATCAATCCTATAGTGCAAGTTTCGAAAGAGACCAACACAAGAAAAAGGGAGCATCAATCAATTATCACTTTAGTTTGGATTTTTGGCAAGGGATAAAGTATTACCTCCAACTATGGCGCACACATTTGTGAGGAAGTGTAAGAAAGAAACGTGTTCCTCTGTGAAAGTCACCTGTAAAATGCAAATCAGATGCAAAGGCTAGATAAAAAAAATCTCTGAAGTGGAAAGAATTCCACAGTGACTTAGCATTGTTGATGCATTAACTCTTGACCTTGCATAACAGGCATAAAAAACCTACCTTAATAGGAGAGAGGTCATAAAAGAAGAAAACTCCTGGAAGGGACTGAAGGCGACCTATGTCTGCCCCCCTAAAATGTTCAGTTACAGAAAACTGAAAAAAAATTCTACCATGTTATATCAATTCAGATGAAGAGAGACAATATAAAAAGTGAATTTTTTGGAGCATGATCACACCTGATTTGACTGGATAGTGTGTCCACTCACATCTGTGTATACAGTAGGTACTACCTGAAAAATAAAGTGCCTGTTTGGGTAAAACGCTTGAGAACTTGTTGAATTTCCTAAATTATTACCACCTAGAAAGAAGAAGTGATAAAAAGCAACAGCGGAGGCAGATGTCCTGAAGAATAACCTTGATGAAATACTGGTACATCCCGCTTGGTGTTTCTTGTGTCCATTGCACACTGAATGTAAAGAGTGAGTTTGATATTCCAGCATACACAATGTAATACACAGCAAAGGCCAAAGAGGCAAACAAGTCAATCTTCAAGCCCAACAAATTGGCAGATTAAACCAGGATGCAAGGAGAAAATTACCCATCAAGAGGATTAACAACACCAGGAAAATATTCTCCAAAAGCCAGCCTATTAATTTTGTGACTTGTCTGTATCACATTGTGTGCATTTATCAGATAGTTTGCTTACCATAGCATGATGAGCATTTAAGAAGAAATTGATAAGTTCATTTTCTTTGGCAAACACAAGATCAGAAATTGATATTCCATATGTAGAGATAAGCCAAGAAGTAAAATCATGGCTTACATTAAAACTGTCCTTCTGAAATGCCAGCAGATCATGTACATGAACACCAGATTGCTGAAAACTCTTCCCAGGTGCAAAATGAAAATTTCCAGCCACCTTATTAATTTCCAAGAACCCATAAATGTTGCATCCCTCACCTTCTTCATCTTTAATCCTTTGGAGAAATCCCTCTCTTTTGCACTGAATGTTATATGTAAAGCAGAGAACGAAACCAGGATTGAAACAAATTAAAACATGAATGTTGTAATTTGAAATTCAACCCACACAAGTCAACAGTGCACGTATGGAACACAGAATCTTAAAAGACAGGCAAATACAAGACAAAATTTAGCTATGCACCCACGCAATGCAAAAACGTAGCCAGTAGCCCAAGTATGGATGTATTCCCAAGCAATACCAGCAGTAATCAAAATTCCTGGTTGAATATTATTGAATAATATCAGAGGAATGAGATAAATTTTCTACCATGATAGATGTGTCCCAGGTAATAGTTGTGGAGGAATTGCCACACTTTAACATGCTTCTAGTCGTTCTACAAGACTACATTCATTATCCCAATAGGCAGAAGAAAAGAGGAGAAAGAGAGGGAGATGGTAAACCAAACATCAAATTCAACATCGTGACAGGTCCAAAGTAAATGAAGGATGGCAACAAATGAAGCATTAAAGATCCAACAAAATGCCAATTGAGATACAATCTTAGAGAATCAGAACAGTCAATAATGTGAGAGTCTTAATCACATTCATACAGTCTGTTCTTGCAAATTGAATCTCGAATTCTAAAAAACAAATTAAATGACACTATATTACCTGGTCCATTAAATCCGGATTTGTCACTGCCCAACCTTTCTTTTGATATGCTTCGCGAACTTCCTCACAAGAATTACAACAATCTTCATCTGACTGCAGTATAAAAGGAGATATAATAGAGAGTAAAACCACAGATAAGGTAAATAATAGAATAGACGTGTGCTTGTTCCTAGTAGCAAGGAGACAAATTCTGATTGGATAAAAAAAGAAGCCTCTAGAAAGACAAAATACAGGCCATAACAAAGAAATAACACAGTAGATAAATAATGGAGAAATGAGAGCCTGCCAATTGCACAATCAAATCAGAAGCAGCTCAATAATTATTACTAGAAGCTGTAAGTGGCACTTAGCCAATAAACATGATAAAGAAAAAACTCAAGCTAAAAGTATTACTTTTGGTTATCAATATAATACTGTGAAAAGCATTAAAAAGGCAAACATGCATCCAGGCGAACAAGAATATTATAGATTGCTCAGTGGGTTGTCTCACATGTATGCAGTTCAGTAACAACTATGAGACGAGATTGTTATTTCTTAGCATTGGTGCTAGACAAACTTACTGTTTCTGCACCATATCACGAACCACAGTATGTCTCATTGTGCTCAAGCCTGCCACCATGCCTCTGCAAGGGTTTTTCAATCTGTGCCAGGCAGGAAAAGGAGTCAGACAGATATTGGGGAGGGCAAGTGGGGTATCGGTTGTTACAAGTCCAGAAATGATAGCCTCTACAGCTGAGTAAAAAAAGAATATCTGACAAATCGCACTTATTAGAACAATGGGAATTATAAACATTGCTTGAGATCAAAGAGAAAAAAAGCTCCTCTGAAAGAAAGCACAGTCCAAACATTTCTATTTCTTTACCTCTGGCTTATAGAATGAATAGATCTGACAAAGCTCCATGCAGCCATGAGACTAATACAAGCTACTTGTAAACAGATATCGCTATCTCCAAACAAAGGACACCGATATCAGACAGACAAACTTACAGTGAGCCATCTGTAAAACAGAGGCTCCCTTGAATGATACCAAGTCTTAACTTCCATCCTGTTAAGCATGCTGTTCTGTGTGTGAAACAAAACTTCTTTTCAACAGACAGATTTGATTCTTTCTGATAATCATTATTTTCATTCCCTCTAATGACTCCTCACACAATTCAGAGTATCGAGATAGATTCTCATCTTCAATTCATATCAATCATCGCACAAATTAATGAAACCCTGAAACTGAGTAGACATAATACTGCTGGCTCATAATGAATTTGCACAACTTTTAGCACTCAAAAAACCCTCAAAGTTCGTTGCACAAAGTTCAGAGATCACAAACAATGGCGTTTCTAACATAGAAAGTTTAAGCAAAACTATATACCAACCTTAGGGGCACCGATTCCATCTTGCCGTGATTCTATTACATTCCCGTGAGAATCTAGTCTTTTCTTGATTATATCATGTTTCTGCGAGGCATATAAGCCACCATCAAAAACAAAAATTTAAACCTTGCCAATCACCAGGCCATTCACATGAATGCAAGTACAAAAAAGCGAGGTCTTATGGTACATACTACATCAAGATGTTGCTCTCCACTAATATCCATTGCATCGAGGCTAAGTATAGAACACGGAAGAGCAGGGAAAGTGACATCAAACTGCAGTTTCAAGAATCACATAATTCAATCACTTGAGCAATTCATCCAGCGAAACAGACCCACTGATATACAGACAAAGAAAAACATAACATTGAAAGGAACATTACATTGATACGTAGAGTTTCTCCTCTTGAAGTATCCACTACTAGTTTCGTTTCGGTTACCGCATGAAGATACAATCCTGCCAAAAAAAAACAAAAAACAAAAATCAGACACCCAAAAAACACTACTACTACAGAATTGGAAAAAATAAAATAAAATCCTGTAAAAGCCTAAATGATTACAAAGCTACTTACTATATTCAAAACCAAACAATAGAGAGAAAACACAAAACAATAGAGGAGAAACGTAACGTAACAAAAGCAAAGTAGTTAACATACGGAGCTCGGAGAAGAAGAGGAGAAACATAACAATAGAGGAAGCGAGGGTGATGACGCCACCGGAAAGTGTACGGCTGTAGAAATCCTCGTTGATTTTTGGATATGCATCAAAATTCCTTAGCTTGCTCATCAACCCGTCCATTTTCTCAACAATCAGATCAATAATTTTCTTGTTTTTCTTTTTCCTGGTTCTTGTTCGTGGCCTAATCCATGGTTTTTACTATACAAATTTAATTTATCTAGATATAAAGAGAAAGGGAAAATCTAACGCCACGTTTGGAACCATTTCCACGATGAAATTGAAATCATTTTTGACAGTAAAACTGAAATCTATTGATTTGGAATTCACGTTCCCTGTTTGGAATGAGATTAATGCAATTGAATTCAGTAAATCTTCCTTTTACTTTGTTTGATATTAAACAATAAACAAATAAGCTTTTGAATTTTTTAAATATTACCCTTAGTGTTGTCGTCTAAAACAAATGGTTTAAAAACAAACGTTGGTGTCTTGTACAAGAGATTTTAGTTCTAAACTGGTCTCTTTATTCCATCTTCGAAAGATAAAAAGCAAGAAAATGTCAAATCCCAGTGTTCCAAACAGCCTGCAAACGCCTCGCCTCGCCTTGTTTTACTGACGAGGCGTTTAAGATTTTTTTGGACCCCTCTCGGCTCTCCCCCTCTTGTTTCTTTTTTTACTTATTTTCCGCTTCGTTTCGTTTTCGCTTCGCTTAGGATTTCACCGAGACATGTCCCACGGTAATTACGCGTGCTTCTCTGATCATGTTATTTTAAAAACATTTAGGTTCCTTTGACGTCTAATGCTCTATTAATTATTATTTTTCGCTATTTTTATTTAGTCTTTCTTAGTTTGAATGTAAGTTCTATTTTTTTAAAATATAAAAAAATTAATAGGTGTAAACAAACTTCTTAACATTATTATTAAATATGAAAATGCAGTCATTTTGAAAAAAATTTGTTGAGATAAATTTTTCTATAAATATATCTTTTATTTATTTTAATCACCGTAGTAATATTTTTAATTAAAATTATTATTTTTATTTAAAAATAAAAATATTTTATGATTGTTAAAGTAAGTTAATAAAAAAAATTAAAATAATATATTTATATTTTATATCATTATAACAAAAGTTAAATGGTGTAGAGTTTTTACTGTTTACCGTTTTACTATTCACTAAAACAAAGATTATTATGGATTGAAACAATGTAATGTTGTAGTTGTCATTGTCAAAAAAACTTGTTAGACATGCAGTTGGGGGTGAAGTCGTCTTTTTCATAGGATATATTTGGCAATAAAAGAATGGTTGAAGTCAAAATGGTTCGTTCAAGTTTTTTGAGGTCTAGCGTTAGGGAATGATATGGTTGCCAGACACCTGGCACTGGGGTTATGCATGTTTGCCAAACCCTAGGAGACCTCTGCGCCTGAGTTTGCAAGCATTGAAATAGTTTATTTTTTATATTTATGAATTTGTTATTCCTTCAATATAAATTCTATTTTATGGTTGTCGCCGATATAATTTTATTTCAAAAGTATTTTTTATTTTAAAATATATTAAAATAATTTTTTTTTATTTTTTAAAATTTATTTTAAATATTAATACATTAAAATAATTTGAAAATATATAAAAAATAAAGCAAAGAAAAAAAATTAACTTTTTTTCAAAAATATTTTTAAAATGAAATAACAAAGCATGCTATAATAATCATGTTTTTTCTTATAAATATATAATTAAAAAAGAATAATTTATAAAGTATCATAATTAACAAAATCAAGGAAATAATACAACTTGATGTTGCAACCAAGTTGTACTACTCTGATTGAAGCCTTTTAAAATTTTTAATAGGCCGGAGAACATCGCATCTTTTAATATTTAATTATTTTTAATATAATTATTAATAAATTAATAAATAAATATTATTATTATTGAAAAAAAACATAGATTTGGTTTGAAAGAAAAAAATATTATTATTATTATTATTATCATTATTATCATCATCATTAATAAATTAAAAAAAAATATTATTATCATTGAAGAAAAACCATATATTTGATTTGAAAAAAATAAAAAAATAAAAGAACTTGGTTCAAGTAAATTTGATATTATTATTGATAGTATAAATATTATTATTTTGATTATTATTAGAGGAGCAGATCCCAGAAACTTGAGTTTGACAAGGAAGACAAACCCATGTAAATTGGGTCTGGCTTGACCACTA